>ERZ772956.2214-NODE-2214-length-12585-cov-3.043575_pt1 | contig 12585 bp, 10 predicted proteins | sample MGYA00580683_ERZ772956 | MGnify/ENA primary metagenome ERZ772956 (study PRJEB29015, sample SAMEA2738077) | human oral metagenome | biome: human oral; feature: human-associated habitat; material: saliva | place: China | collected 2212 ... | reverse complement strand
GCTTCATCGCCAGTCAGCGCCGCAATGGTTGTCAGACCGACTGGGTTATCGCCGTAATTTTCCAAAATTGCTTGTAGTAAATTGCGGTCGGCTGGGTCCAATCCCAGCTCGTCTATTTCCAACATTTCCAAGGCGCTTATTGTTGTTTTTACATCAATTATGCCATCACCATTGACGTCGGCATAGTCGCGCACGCGCTTGAGCAGGCGATTAGCGATGCGCGGCGTCAGGCGGGCGCGAGTTGACAGCAAATTAGCAGCCTCGCCTTTGATGGTCGAATCCAAAATCGCCGCGCTGCGGGTTACAATCTTGGCAATATCTCCTGGTTCATAAAACTCTAGCCGGTAAATATGTCCGAATCGATCGCGCAGCGGCGCCGCCAAGCTGCCCGTCCGCGTGGTCGCACCGATCACTGTAAACCGCGGCAAGTCCAGCCGGATGGAGCGCGCCGCCGGTCCCTTGCCGATGACGATATCCAGCTTGAAATCCTCCATCGCCGAATACAAAATCTCCTCCACCGCCCGACCGAGCCGATGAATTTCATCGATGAACAAAATATCGCCGTCCGCCAAATTAGTCAAAATTGACGCCAAATCGCCCGCTTTCTCAATCGCTGGGCCGCTGGTCACACGCAAATTCGTGCCCATTTCATTGGCAATCACCGTCGCCATGGTCGTCTTGCCAAGCCCCGGCGGGCCGTACAGCAGCACATGGTCAAGCGGCTCGCTGCGCTGTTTGGCGGCAGCAATCGCCAATTTCAAGTTCTTCTTCAATCGCTCCTGCCCAATGTATTCCGTAAAACTCTGCGGACGCAGACTTACCTCAATCCGCTGCTCCTCGGCATCATCATCGTGCGGACTGGTATCGATTATTCTCTCAATTGCCATTACAGCCCCTTGTAATACTCTCTTACCATCTCTGCCATTAGTACTTGCCGCTGCCGCAAGAATTCATCATAATCATCGACCTCGGCTTGCAATAATGTTTTTGGGATAGCGTTGTCTTTAAAGTTGTTTATCATCTCGGCTTCGTTAACGATATCGCTATGGTGATTATTCCCTCCGGATAGTATATCGCCTAGATATTCGCGCGGCGCTAAATCACTAACTGAGATATTTATATCATTACGAAGATGCACAAAATTAGCAATCCGATTATATTTTGATTTATCATACCCGTGTTTAACTAAATAATTCTTCGGAAAAATATGATGAATGTCGTCGGTTGCTAAATCGCGCGCAATGTTGTTCTTTGACAAGAAACTCTGCTTTAACAGCTTATTCTGCGCCGCGATAAACATGTGCCAAAACGGATTATTGGTCGTCGGCTTATCGAATTCGTCCACCAGAGTTGAATTCCAAAAAGCATCTGATAATTCTTGCTCTTCAAGCGTTGCAATAAATTTTACCATATCGCCTGCAGATTGGATTCGTTTGATATCTTGTTCAAATTGCGTTTCAAAACCGCTAGAATGCCGGCCCGTCATCAGTGAAATGGCTAACAACCGCCGCACCAGCGAATTGGCGTCAGCATGGTTTTCGCCGATGTCTAACAGCCGCAAATACATCGCGTACACATAATTAACCGCGTTGCGCGCAATCAGCATATTTGGTTCATCATAGCCACTGCCGCGCAAAATATTCTGCACAAATTGTTTGAATTTGTTTTCATTAGTAAATTGGTACAGACCTTTTTCTAGTTTTTGAAATGACAGGTCAGCGATCTCTTTTTCGTCTTGCCGCGTTTCAAAATTACGCCCCGAAAGCAGCGACACCACGTCGCCAAGCTTGCCTCGGGCAAACTGTGTCAATCCAACAACTCGGATAATGTCATTGTATGTTGGATCATACAAATCGTCTGTCTCATTTTTGAGCCAAGCAATCTTTGCAAAATAATCTGTTTTAGCGAATTCAGTATCATTCTGCGCTATGTCTTTGAATTGATCCGGAGCAGCCGATAGATGCGCAAAATAATCAATAAATTTGCGCAACCTCATACCCATTTCATCGCCCGGGTCCTTTTCGTACACAGCAATCTTGCTCATGGCAAAATCGGCATTGCTGAGATTGACGCCGCTGGCATTAATCCGCACAAATATTTCATTGACTATATTTATATCCAGCGACGGACTAAGCTGAATTTCGCCAATTTGTTTATTTTTGATCTGGATAAGGCGATTCAGTCGCGAGTTAATCTCTTGGCGGGTTGTTCCTGGGTTTCTGGCAACATATTCGTCGACAAACGTCAGCGTATCATAACCGTTGACCATTACCTCGGCAATATCACTAATCCATTCCTTGCCTCGTTCAGTCGAGCTAGTACGTGTGCGAAACTCCTCGGTTAGAGGATTAAACGATATAGCAATCCGGCGCTTCTTGTATTTTTTATCAACAACATTCAAGCCGCTGATTGCCGCTCTCAATGCCGTAATCCGCTGCTGGCCGTCAATCAAAATTCGCTTGCCCTGCGAAGTTGAGCCGTCTTTGAGTTTTACGTCTGGATTTTGCCAGGTTATAATATATCCAACCGGATATCCCTGATATAGCGAATCCATCAAATCTCGTACCTGCCAACTCATCCACACAAATGGCCGCTGAATCTCCGGAATCGCAATCGCGCCGCTTTCCACCCAAGCCAAAATCGTACTAATCGGCGTTTGATTAAGAGAGAATTTTGTATCTTCCATGACTATCTAATTATATCGCACAAGCAAAATGTTTACGAATACCTTCATTATCTATCAGCTTTTCAACGCCATCATCACCCGTTGCGCCGTCGGTAAGTTGACGTCAACATTTTCCAGTGCCTTGGTGGCGTCCGCCAAGGTGTAGCCCAGCGCCATCAGCGCTTCCAGTGCTTCGTCTGACGTGTTCAGCTCGGTTTGGACAGGCTCGTTCGCCCGGCCATAATGTGTCGGCAAGCCAACTTTGTCACTGAGATCAACCACCACGCGCTCGGCGGTTTTTTTGCCGACACCGACAGCTTTTTGGATAAATCCAGCGTCGCTGTTGGCGATGGCATTGCGCACCTGTTCCGCGTCGCCCAGGCTGAGAATCGTTAACGCGGCCTTTGGGCCGACACCCTGCACGGTAATCAACATTTCAAACAGCTTTTTTGCCGCTAGGCTCGAGAAGCCAAACAATTCTTCCGCTTGCTCGCGGACGTGGTGGTAAGTATAAAATTTGGCATTCTGACCCAAACTAACCGCCTCAAAATCACCAGCCGCCACACTGACTTCATAACCGACGCCGTGAACGTCAATCACCACACTGCCCGCGCCAAACTTTTCAGCGATCACACCAGAAAGATGAGCTATCATAATCAGCTATGGCGACCTATGGCGACGTAGTGTTACCGCCAGGATTATTACTATTATTGCCGCCATTATTGCTACCGCCAGAATCGCCCGAGCCGCCGCCACTATTATCGTTTCCGCCAGCAGCCGCACAATTGCTAGTATCTTTACTGTAGTTCACGCCGTCGATTTTACTTTTATCGACCATAACCACTGAGCCTGTCTTGAGATCGCAGGCTGCCACTTTAGTATTTGTACTTTTACAGTTAGCAGTGTCTTTCGAGTATTTTGTCGAGTTAAAGCTAGCTTCGTCGATAGTCTCAACCTTGCCGGTAGAGAGGTTACAAACGGTAATCGTCGGCGCCTTACAATTAGCAGTATCTTTTGAATATTTCGTCGAGTCAAACTTGTCATCGTCAATAGTCTCAACCTTGCCAGTAGAGAGGTTGCAAACAGATACTTTATCTGGCTCGGAATTACATGATTCAGTTGGCAAAGCACCGCTCATAAAGTACTCATTGTAAGTATTAGCGCCAGCCTTCACTGCCAAACCGCCCTTGTCTTTACAGACAGCGCGCTGAACAATGCCGCTCGGCATAGCAAATTTAACATCTGGCTTGCCCGACAACAGCGATGTCATCGTGCTCTTCCAAATTGGCCCAGCCATGTCGCTACCACCGCTAATCATAGCAGAGTTATCATTATTGCCAACCCAAACACCAACGACATACTGCGGATTATAGCCAATTGTCCAAGCATCGCGGTTGTCGTTGGTAGTACCAGTTTTAACAGCAACAGTATGATTGCCGTTAACCGTAATTGACGAACCAAAGATGCGTGCGCGAGTTGTCTTGTCGCTAAGAATATCTGAGATTAGGTAAGCCCCCTGAGCGCTAATAACTTGTTTAGACTTGCCCTCGTGTTTGTAGATTGTTTTAGCGTATTTATCGTCAATCTGAGTAATTTTAGTAATATCATATTGCTTGCCGCTATTAGCAAAAGCGGTATAAGCATGCACCATATCCTGCAAAGATGCCTCGGCCGAACCAAGCGCCAACGATAAGCCGTGATCGCCCTTCTTGATAGAGGAAATGCCCATACTGTTAGCAGCTGTTACTGAACGAGAAATGCCGTATTTTTGCATAACTTCAACACTCGGGATATTCAATGACCAGTTGAGAGCCTGGCGCACCGTAGCACTGCCGCCGCGGCTAGCTTCATTTTTATCGGCATCGCGCGGCACATAGCCGCCGCCGAAATCCTTAACTTTATCTTGCAAAATAGTCGCTGGCGTAATCACGCCGTCTGCCAATGCTGCTGCGTAATAAATCGGCTTGAAGCTAGAACCTGGCTGGCGCCTAGTCGTTACCATGTTAACCTTGCCCCATTTTTCATTATTATAATCAGCACTACCGACCAAAGCTCGAACTTCACCAGTCGTTGGATCAACGACAACTCCGCTGGCATTAGAGCCGCCCATTCGGTTAATATGCCTCATTTGCTTGTTAATGTTGTCTTTGAGGGTATTCTGCATATCAATATCTAGCGTCGTTGTGACTTGATAACCAGAACGCATAACTTTTTCGTAGCCATCTTTTTCGTAGCCGCCTTTTTTAGAGCTATATTTATCGCTGAGCTCAGCCACCACCATTTCAGCAAAATGCGGTGCCACGCTATCATTCTGCGTTGACGGCGGCGCGTAGGCCAATTGCTGGGCTAAAGCCTCTGTTTTTTGCGCTTCGGTGACGTAGCCCTCTTTTACCATTCGACTGAGTACCGTTTTTTGCCGTTCTTTAGCATATTCAGCACTGCCGCTAATCGGTGAATAGCTGCTCGGTGCCGGCAATACGCCAACCAGCATAGCGCTTTCTGCCAAAGTTAGTTCTTTCGGTGTTTTATTGAAATAAGTCTTAGCCGCATCCTCTATACCAAAAGCGTTTTCACCAAAATAGACCGAATTGAGATACATGTCGAGAATCTCGTCTTTAGAATAGTTTTGCTCGACAGCAATCGACATGAAGAACTCTTGATATTTACGCATCAAACTATGCTCGTCGCTTAGCAAGGTATTCTTAACCAATTGCTGAGTGATGGTCGAGCCGCCGCCATGCCGCGTCACTGCCGCCCTAGCGATACTAAAAAGATTAAACCCGCCATGTTTATAAAAATCCTTGTCCTCGCTCGCCAGCAAAGCATTCTTCATATGATCAGATATCTGATCGAGTTTCACGATATTGCGTTTCTCAGCCCGACCAATGCTATAAAAAGTCTTACCATTTCTGTCTTTTAGAACGATTCCGGTATTATTACGATTCATCAAACGTTCAACGTCGCGAATATCGTTAGCCAGCATGATATATGTTACTACTGGTATGATAATCATAATCGCTAAAATAGGACCGCCAACAACGGCAACTTTCTGCTTGCGCGACAATCCTTGCCACCAAGCGACCAGTTTACCGAACTTACCCGTCGGCTGGCGATGAACCTTACGAACTGGAGATTTCTTACGACCTATGTTAGCGTAGCGCGATAAACGCGGCGGTTGCTTCTGTATCTGCATCACCTACCATTATATCACCTTACGCTTCAATACGGCTCATAAACACATGCGTTAAAGCTGCCGCCAATGCATCAGCGCAATCATCAGGCTTCGGCACCTCTTGCAACCCTAGCTGAATACGCACCATTTCTTGAATTTGCGGCTTTTTAGCGGCACCGTAACCAGTGATTGATTTTTTGATTTCATTCGGCGTGTATTCGTGAATTGGCAATTTCGCTTGGCGACCTGTCAATATTGCTACGCCGCGCGCCTCGGCGACACTGATTGCTGTCGTAATATTCTTGGTAAAAAACAGTTTCTCAACCGACATAACATCCGGCTGCGTTTCTTTAATAATATCGGTTAAACCCGAGTAGATCTCTTCAAGGCGATCTGGTAATGGCGTGTGTGCTGGCGTAGTGATCACTCCAGCCGTAACCAGCCTCGTTCTACCACCGTTGACATCAATTACGCCAAATCCGAGAATACCTGTACCAGGATCAATTCCGATGATTCGCATGCTGGTATGGATCACTTCCTGCCAAATCGAATAGCTTTTCTCAAGCCGCGCTTAATTTCAGTGCGCCATTCCCAGACACCATAACTAACACCCGCCAAGGCTAGTCCGCCAATCGTCCACCACACCGCTGGATTAGTTTGCTGAACTGTTACTGGCTGCACTGGATAAGCCGCTAATGTATTACTAGCTTTCTTGATTTTGCGGCAGCGGCCAGTTGAAGGATTGCGTTCCCAGCCTGCTTTGCACGGTTTGGGTAGATCGTCAACAGAAGCAATCTTCTTGCAACGGCCAGTTTCTGGGTTACGGAATTGGCCCTCTTTACACGGTTTCAGAACCGCTGCAGCCGCCTTGGCAATTGACCGACAACGCCCGGTCTCCTCGCTGCGATATTGACCTTCTTTGCAAGGTTTCAAGACAACGGTTTTTTTCTTGTTCTGAATAATATTACGGCAGCGGCCGGTCTCCTCGCTGCGATACTGATCATCGCGGCATGGTTTCAATATTTTTATTTTTGGTTTAGTTGACAGCGCTTTCAGGCTGCCCTTACCATAATTAAGTTTAGGCGTAAAATCATTACCCTCGCTACCTGGACTAGGCGTCGCCCAGCGCCAAGTAGCGTCCCTAGCATCATACGCCCAAGAACGTCCTTCGTTGCCAGCGCTATCGGCTTTCTCGTAAGGTGCGACATCGTTGTTATAGTCGACTACCCCATTGGCATCTTGCAGCCATACTGTCCCGGACTTTTTATCAAGATGTAACGCCTTCCCCGATATAACAAAGATTTTACCCGGTAGAACTGTGCCTGATAGCTTTGAAAGATTATTAGTAGAATCTGACACCGCTTGGTTGCCGCTGCGCAAGCGGTATGATGATAAGTCTACTGGACTTTGACCAACGTTTTTAACCTTAACATAGCTATGACAAGCAAGGTTCGGATCAGCCGTAGCACAATCTGCTGGATTCGGTAAAATTTCTAGAATCTGTAAAGTTGGCGTCGGCGGCGAACGGTACAAATCACTTGATATCATATTGCCAGTCGCTCGTTTACGAAAATCAGTTTTAAAGACGCCAGTTCGATAAGACGCACTCCAGCCTTTGCGCTCCCAAATATCATTTTGATATTTACCGAGATCGGCGTTGTTAATTCGAACCGCCTCAACCAGCTGGCCAGCTTGATAAACATTTATCTCTTTATCGTACAAAGCATCGCTATTCGGAACTGGACAGCCCGCTAAAGGCAATGCGTCATCCGCATGCGACAAGTTCGGGTTGTACAGCGTTAAATAGCTCTTCGGCCGCAGATAATCTCGCAATTTAGCATTACAAACAAAATCAGCTTCCGCTGTTGCGTAACGTAGTTCTAGCGACATCTGTCCTAGATCGAAAAATTTATCACTAGTATTGTAAAGTTCTATCGCCGCATAGCCGTATTTTGGATCAGTTTTAAACGCCGAGACTACAACATCATTTTTTGCTAACACCGGTGACGGCAATGTCGTTATTTTATCTACAGTTTCATTGGCATTAGTAGGGTTTAACGGGACCGACGGCGGGATTTCAGCAGGCTTGGCAGCGGTTTTGTTTTTAGCAGTCTGCCGCGGGAGTGTCTTCCCATCGTTCGCAGCTGGCAGTGAATTAGAGTTTTCTTTATTAATTAGCGGCTCGTTAGACTTACCGAGTTTTTCCTCTTGTTTAGCGGTTGGTAAATTCTCGCTATTGTTTTCGTTCGCAATGCTTAGCGTGTTATCCGGCGAAACAGCCGCCGTCGATACAGCATCTGCCGCTGCCAACCCTGAAAATACTGGCTGAAGAGTTATAGTTGCTATCAAAATGACGAGTTTTAGACATCGCATCAGGCCTCCTAGCAATTATAAATACCATGTATACTTATAATCTACATGAAGGCAAGCTTAAAAGTCAACTAATCGTTAATATCAGCAGTAATATCGGCATTCGTATAAACGTTTACCACATCATCAAGATCGTCGAGCGCGTCAATAATTTTTATTACTTTGCGAGCGGTTTCAGCATCGCTGATAGGCACGTCATTTTTGGCAATGTACTGCAACTCGGCTTCCTCGATGGTCATACCTGCATCGAGCAACGCTTTGCGAACGCTCGCTAAATCTTTCATGCCAGTATAGACAATTAGTTTACCACCAGCCTCAACGGCATCTTCGGCGCCAGCGTCAAGTACTTGCAACAATGCTTCTTCGCCACTTGCCGCCACCCGAATAACCCCTTTGCGGTCAAATTGAAACATCACACTGCCAGCATCAGCCATTGAACCGCCGTTTTTAGTTAAAGCCAATTTCACCTCTGGCAAAGTTCGATTGCGGTTATCGGTGGCTGTTTCAATGATAATCCCTACGCCGCCAGGGCCATAACCTTCGTAAGTAATTTCTTCTAGCACCGCTGAATTTTTGTCGGCAACCCGGTCGATCGCCCGCTGAATATTGGCAGCCGGCATATTTGCCGCTTTAGCTTTTTCGATAGCCATTGCTAGGCTAGAGTTCATTGTAGGGTCAGTGCCAGCCCGCGCTGCGATAGCGATCTGGTTGCCAATTTTAGTGAAAATCGCACCACGTTTAGCATCAACAACAGCTTTTTGACGATGTGTTGTCGCCCATTTACTATGTCCTGACATGACTACTCCTCGTTAGTTTATTGATAAATGCTTACTTATATAATAGCAAATGAGCCCTGTTATGTCACTATCGAAGCATCGCGCAGTCGATAGCCGCTACACCATTTCATGAACCACACTGCCGCAATTATCAAACCGTACCATAGCGCCGCTATCCACCACTGCACTTGCAGTTCAACTGCAGCCCAAGATTGCTCGGCGCACCAATTCACTACTGCAATCATCGCATCAAGCATCATCTGCGCTGGCCAGCCAATGATGTGTGCTATCGCTGGAACAATCAATCCGCTAACGCCACCTATTGATGTTAGCAACATCGCCAACGGTATAAACGGACCAACCAGGATATTCGCCAACAACGAAATTACACTCAACTGCCCAAAGGCCGCCATAATAATCGGTGCAGTTACCAGCTGTGCTGCTAATGTCTCTAACAAAATTTGAATGATAGCTGGAACTTTATCGGCCGAGAAGAAATAAGCCGTCATCACTGGCGCCACGATAATCACACCAGCGAATGCTGCAAAACTTAGCATCCAACCCATGTCTCCCCAAGCATAACTCGGATTGCACAATACCGTTATTGCCGATACTAGCCCCAGCAAAACAACTGGATGAAATTTTCGACCAACATACCATGCCAGCAGGCTTAATCCTGTAACAAGCCCAGCGCGCACCATGCTCGGGCTAGCGCCAGTCATGGCGATAAAACCCAGCACCAAGCTACAGCTAACCAGCGTCGCTAAATATTTTGATATTTTTGCGAATAGTCGCCGCGCCAAACGTACCAGAATTGTTAAATTGTAACCACTCGCTACAATGATGTGTGTCAGACCAGCAATCTTCAGAGCCTCTAGCAAATCCTCTGGCAGCATACTTTTCTTGCCTAATAAAAAGCCAATCCCTAGGCTAGCTCCTGGATCATCAACCGCTTTATGTACGCCATCAGCAAAAGTATCACGCAGCTCTAGTGCTGGATCGCCGCCAGCTGTTCGCTTGACACTGTCAAGCTTCGCCCTTGCTAATACTACCGCGAAATTGCCAAAACCCGGCTTCAATACACCGCGCAAAGCAAGTTCATCACCGCGTTTAATTGCTGGATTACCGCGCAGCGACAACCAAATTTGACCAGGTAAAGATGTCTCGCCCATTTTGATATAAGTTATTTGCAACCTCGTGCTACCAGCTATGCTATCTGCGTCATCCCGCACTATGCCAGTTAATCGTACCGACTGACCATACAACGGTTTATATAACTGTAACTGCGCTTGATCGCTAGAGCCACGAGCCAGTCCGATCAACAGCCCCGCGCCTAGCATTAAAATTAACAAAATCCGCCGCCGCTGCCAAAAAGCTAAACTAATCAGCGGGATGGACGCAATAATTAACCACCAGCTAGCCCCGCTCCACCATTGTGCCAATACCACGCCGCTAACTAGTCCGTAGCATAAAGCGGCAATATGCCACATTGGATGAAGCCGCTCGCCCAACCATCTCATATTTCGATAGTAGCATAGCTTGACACGACTCGCCGCAAACTGTATAGTAAGATTCACTCGGGCCCATAGCTCAGCTGGTTAGAGCACCTGCCTTTTAAGCAGGGTGTCGTGAGTTCAAGCCTCACTGGGCCCTCCATTTCAAGAATAAGAAGACCTCCTCAGCGTGAAGGTCTTTTATTTTTTAACTGTCTTTATTCTTTACTCTTCTTTTTTGATTCGTTGCGCCGCACATGAGTTTGCAACACATCAATTATCGACAGCACCAGGCACACCGTCACGATAATGGCATAAGACGCATTAATACGGCTGACGATTTGCTTGCCGAACTCATCAACCACTAGCGCATTTTCTAGCGGCTCAAACATTAATACCACAGCTAACACTGCAAATATCACTGACCCGCCAATTCGCTGAAATTTGTTACTAGCCGCCGGCCCGCTGAATAGTAATATCAGTGAAGGTGCTAGAGTTAATATAACCGCCACCACATCTACTAACGGCGGACGGATGATAACGATGCCAAAATTAGCAACGTATGGCGTTGCCTCGCTACTCCACAAATCAGCCAAGATTGAGCCAGCCGCTAGCGCTAGCGTCAATACGCCGAATCGCCGGCGCGTCATATATGCCAACAAAAACAACACACCAAAGACTATTGCTAGAACGATAGTAAAAGTCATGCTTTTATTTTATCATGTCGTCTATGTACGATGACAAGTTAAAAGCCCGTGTCTCACGAGAAAATACCGCGTTTTTTAGAGGCTTCGAATTGCTCTAACAGTTCACGCTGCTTTTTAGATAGTTTAGTCGGTGTATCAACAATAATGCTAACGATATGGGCGCCGCGCCGTTCGCTGCGCGGGTACGGGACGCCATGGCCAGACAATTTAAAATCAGTACCCGACTGCGTACCGGACGGTACCTTCATGGTAATTATGCCGTCAACTGTCTCAACGTCAATTTCAGTACCGAGTGCCGCATCAACCATACCGATATGTTCTTGGCTGAGAATCAAATCGCCCTCGCGGGTAAACTTCTTATGCGCTTTAACGCGAATATTGATGTATAAATCACCACGGTCGCCGTCGGCAATCGCTTCACCGCGCTCGCGCAAACGAATCGTCGAACCGTCATCAATACCTGCTGGAATTTTGACAGTGATTTTCTGCTCGCGGCGCTGCACGCCAGAGCCGCGGCAAACTGTACACTCTTTTTCGGGAATTTTACCGCGACCTTTACAGGTTTCGCAAACTACCGCTTGTTGAATCGGGCCAAACATAGTGTTCATTGTGCGGACACGTTGGCCAGCGCCTTGGCAATCTGGACAAGTTTTCATCTCGAAACCCGGTTCGACGGTCGTACCGTGGCAATGCTCGCATTCATCGTTAACCATTAACGCAATCTCGACATCTTTGCCAAACACCGCTTCTTCGAAAGTCAAAGTAACACGCGTTTCAACGTCGCGCCCACGCGGCCGGCTATTGCGGCGTGATTGCCCGGACGGCCCGCCAAAGAACTGACTGAAAATATCGCCCAAGCCTTCGCCAAAATCGAAATTGATATTCTGGCCCTGGCCGAAACCGCCAAAACCTTCAAACGGATTGCCGCTATAACCAGCGCCGCCGCTATCTCTTAAAGCGACTCGAGGAGATGGACATTCCCTGCTTTGAGCCGGAGGGCGCGTTCTACATCTTCCCGAATATCTCAAAGTTCGGTCTCTCTTCGGAAGAGTTCTGCACGAAGCTGCTCACGGAAGAGAAGGTCGCGGTTGTACCGGGCACGGCATTCGGAAACAGCGGCGAGGGCTTTGTCCGCATTTCCTACGCCTACTCCCAGGAACAGCTGCGCGAAGCCATGAACCGCATGCAGCGCTTTGTGGAGCGCTACGCAAACTAAGAAAAGCAGCCCCTGCGATGCAGGGGCTGTTTTTTCGGCTAAGCGGACAAAAAGAGTTGGTGCCGGCTCCATACGATTGCATCCCCCACATCGGGGTTGAACTCTGCACCGTTGGGTTCCGGAATTATGATAGCATGCTTCATGACTTTTTCCTCCAAACATACTGTTTCAAAGAAGATGTAAGCA
>ERZ772956.2211-NODE-2211-length-12598-cov-2.515108_pt1 | contig 12598 bp, 16 predicted proteins | sample MGYA00580683_ERZ772956 | MGnify/ENA primary metagenome ERZ772956 (study PRJEB29015, sample SAMEA2738077) | human oral metagenome | biome: human oral; feature: human-associated habitat; material: saliva | place: China | collected 2212 ... | reverse complement strand
ATGTTTTTTGATATTGATTTGGTTTTTTCTGTCGTCCCATTCAAAACGGATTTCATCTTTACTATCTTCCATATTTACTCCCTATACCTTAAATATCTCCTGCCCTGTGTAGGAATTCAGGGCTTTCTTGATAAATGTATTCATTGGCATATTAGCAGCTTGCGCTTTCAATATATCATACTCTGAAAGCTGTATAGAAAAGGGAATTCGTTTAATATTTTCCTTTTGATAAGCGATATCTCGACTCACTTTTTTTCTATTCACCATTTTCTTATTCTCCTTTAAAAAGAGTATAGCATAATCATTTTTCTATGCACATAGAAAAATCCCATAAATTACAATGTTTGCTGTATTAGTATTTACGGGTGTGTTTTTCAACAATGAGTAGTGCAAAAAAACCTTAGCCTGAGAGAAGTAATTGTTGAAAAAGTTCAATAGAATCAATATGATGATACAAGTGCCAAAAGTATCGGAAGACAATGTGGGCTTGTTTGCAAGAAAAATTTGATTATTTGACATCCTTCTTATGTGACAGGAAACAATGGGAGTGCAAACTGGATTGGAGAAATTATGAAAATTATTGAAAACAATAGAGTATTTGCCTTTGACAGTAAAAATGAATGCGTTGCGGAGGTGATGGACGGAGAAACCGTCATTTTCCGTACCCACGACTGCTTTGATAATCAGCTTAGTGAAGAGGGAACTTGTATCGGAGCTTTGAATTGGGACCGTATCAATCCCGCCACCGGCCCTGTCTATGTGCAGAATGCAAAGGCAGGAGATGTCCTCAAGGTGGAAATCCTGGAAATCGCTTTGGATAAGCAGGGCGTTATGTGTGCCCTTCCGGACAATGGCGTGTTAGGTTCTTTGGTGAAAGAAGAGTCTGTTAAAAGAATTAAGGTGGAAGAGGGAAAGGTTCATTTTAACGACAAGCTTGTTTTTGATGTTATGCCCATGATTGGCGTTATCGGTGTTGCGCCGGAAAATTCTTCCATCAACTGCGGTACACCGGGCTGCCACGGCGGAAACATGGACAATAAGCGCATTAAAGTTGGGGCAAGCCTTTATTTTCCTGTATTCCATGATGGTGCCATTTTCTCCTTGGGAGATGTGCATGCAGCGATGGGAGACGGAGAGGTAATGGTCAGCGGGGTGGAAATTTCCGCAGAGGTGAAGGTAAGACTGTCCGTGATTAAGGGAATCAGCATTGAAACCCCTATGCTGGAAAATGAAGAGATTTGCGGTGTAATCTACTCCCATGAAGAGATAGAAAAAGCGGTGTTCCATGCAGTACGAATCATGAATGAAAGAGTACAGGAGAATCTGGGACTCTCTTTAAACGAAGCCGGAATGCTTCTTAGTGCAGTGGGAGATCTGCGTTTCTGTCAGGTGGTGGATCCGGAAAGAACCGTGATGATGTGTGTACCGAAGAAGGTTATGAAAAGTTTGTTTTAGAAAGAAGAGAAATATTTCGCCTTGATATAAGTGCATAAAAACAGCAGACTTATATTGTCCGCTAATTCAGGGCAAAGCCCAATATTTGAAGAGGGAAATATTTTTAGAACATTAATACGTCTTAAGAGAATTGCAACTCAGAAGGTTGGTAGGAAAAACGTCCCTCACGATGTCTCTCATGATGTCCCTCACAATGCAATATTGAAAAATAGACTTTCGTTAGTTATTTATGGAGACTGTTATTACTGTTTGTGCCGCTTGCTGAATGTGATGGAATGGAGATTGCTATGAGATTGATTGTTACATTTTTGTATTTTGTTGGAGCTATGTTATATTCTTATCCGGTAAGATTGATTCATCATTTGAAATACAAGGATAAGAAAAGTGAACATGATGCAAATTTTTATAGCTTAAAAAAAATAGCAAGAAAAATACTCAAATTATTAGGCGTAAAAATGGATATTCAAGGCTGTACCATATATGATGAACCTGTGGTTTATATTGGAAATCATAGAAGTAATTTTGACAGCTTAATAATGATTGCAATAATGGAGAAACCATTGATTTTCATTGGAAAAAGTGAGATTAAAAAATTTCCATTTATTGGTAAATGGTTTCGGGATATAGGATGCTTGTTTTTAGAACGAGATGATATCAAAAAATCAATAGAAGTTATTAATCAAGGCATTCAAAGAATAGAAAATGGGTATTCAGTCGTTATTTTTCCGGAGGGGAGAAGAACGAAGGAAGACGGTGTGGAGGAATTTAAGCCCGGGAGTTTTAAATTGGCTTTTAAGGCAAATGCGCGTATTGTTCCAGTTTCATTCTATAATTCAGAGGAGTGTTATGAGCGTTTTCATAGCTTTCACCCGGCCAATGTGAGTATTCGTATTGGAGAAGTTGTCGATCCCAAAGCGCTTGAACTAAATACAACAGTACAGATGGCAAAATACTTACACACAGTGATTTCTCAAATTTATGAAGAGCAGCGTACACATCAATGATTGCGTTATTGGCTCCTTTTTATGGGGAAACTTGGATTTTAGCTATGAATGTATGTATTGATATTAGCTAATACAAATGAAGGTGGGTTATGCTTAATTTAGAATAGAAAATCAACCTATTAAATAGAATTGCGCATCGTTTCAAGGAAGAGCGGATTGAGTGGGCATTAGGAGGCTCTATGATGCTTTATTTTAAAAAGATAGTCCCCTCCTTTGATGAAATTGACTTAATGATTTTCTTCTTGTATGTTGACCATGTTCGCAGCATCTTATCAGAAATGGGAGAGCTGAAGCCGGAAAATCCCAAAGTAAAATATCAGACGAAAAGCTTTATGGAATTTAGCATAGAGAGGATTGATGTGGATGTTATGGCGGGCTTTGCCATTGTCTATGAAGGGAATGTGGTGGATTGTTCCTTGGAGAAGGAGCAGATTGTGGAAATGTTTCCCTTGGGAACAGAAAGTATCCCCCTGCAATCCCCTTTGCTTTGGCGTGAGTATTATCGCTTAATGGAACGCCCGAATAAGGTGGAAAGGATTGACAAGGCCTTGGGAAAAACTCTTTAAAATCAAGGGAAAAGACAAAGCTAAAGAGATTATCTTTCTAAAGAATATAGCTACGGCACAGACGGAAACAACTATGGAAACGAAATGTGAAACCGTAGTTGCTCCATGCTTACCACGAAAAGAAGAAGCAGAACCGAGCTGATGATGAAGCATCCGCTTATGGCAAAGCTTGGGGAATAATAGCTTCTTTTTTCCTTTGGAGTGGAGGCTAAATTCCAATAATGTGTCAGTTCACTCATTACAAAGCAGATGACAAACTGTGCTTTTCCGCAATTGAAAAGTGCGGAAGAAATAGCATGGCTTTTAGCATGAAAGAAAAGATAGGTAAAGAGGGTTAAAAGAAGCATTCCCCTAAGGAAAAAACGACTCTGCTTCAGCGCATCATAGTTTGTCCTATTTTCTAATTTCACACGATGAATTCGATCCTGCATACTCTGCCCGATACGATAAAACCAATCCGGTACTTCTTTTTTCTGCTTAACGGAAAGCTCCAAAAGAAGATAAAGATAAAAGGAGAAACCGTAGGCAAGGCAAATGATAAAGGCAAAGAATAAATAGAACAAATAAAAGCCCATATAATCTTAGCTCCCTTCTATAGTTTTTTCTGTATTGGAATCGCTCAAAGGTATGAAGGATTGTGTTCTTAACGAGTATCGCTCGCGAAGCGTGCCACATCACGCTTGGGCATTTCTCCTAGTGGAACCCGTTATCTGTTTAGATTATTAGCTCGGATTCTTCGTTTGATTTCCCACGAACCAGTAATCGCAGATTGTGCCGCCCGTTGCCAGTGTCTGTTCTCTATGCAATACACCTTTGTTTCGTTCCACCGCAATGTGGTCAATGTCACAGCACAAGGGTAATAAATCAAGATAGCCATTTTCTCTTGCGAATTTTTCCAAGGGGCATCTTGTGAAGTGATAATAAAAGCCGTCCTTATGTCGTTTTTCATCAAAATGAAAATCCCAGGTTTTATCCTGATATTCCGGATGCGTCTCCGCCCATTCTTCCGCCTTATGCATTCTTTCGGCAAATTTCTTCATATCCGTCTCTTTATTGAAATCTATGGAGCTCATGGCTTTTCTGATGAAGGGGCTATCCATAAATGCAGCGATTATTTCTCTAAAATCCTCTACCGAAAAGTTACCGGCTCTGCATACTGCCAGGAAAACATAGGCGGAATAAATATTGTGTGCCATAGGGTTTTTCTCTCCGATATCTTCTGTGCTCTCCAGCATTTCTCGGTATAAAATGCGTGCTTTTTGCAAGCTCTCTTTCGTCTTATCTTTCCCGAATTTTTTTATCATCGGTTTTTTCAAGAATAAACTGAATAAGTTAAAATAGATTCCTTTGTATTTCATTACACTCACCTCGCTAAACTTTTTCATCAATGTAGTTCAGGTTCTGCTATTTAGTACATGCCGTATGAACTACAGAACTATAGGAATAAAACATAATGAGATAAGATAATGATATGACAAGTAACACGGTATTAGCATCATTTAACTAATAGTAGCTTAACACTTTCAGCTATTTTGTCCATGCTAATTCTCGGAAGGAAGGCTTATTTTATTGCTTTTCGAAAGAGAAAATATTAGGATGTTTTTTGGGAAATAAAATTTTATCTGTTGAGGAACATAATAAAACAAAAGGAAGAGTAGTAGGTTGTCTAAGTAGGAGAGTATATGCCTAAGATTTCCAGACCGAGAATAGAAATCATTAAGACATCGGAAAGTTAGAGGTAGAGCTTATGAAACATTTTTCGTGGATTCTCAGAATCTTTCATATTTTTGTATTATATACTTGGATTGCTTTTATACTCCTGCTTCCGGCAAGCTCCATATTCAGTTTACAGCTTTATGTCTTATTGAATATCCTGTTTGCCCTTGTGTTTACCGGTCTTTTAATCACTCAGATTGTGGAGGCTTTTAAAATCTTTAAAAGAGAGGATAGTGAGCAGTGCATAAAGGCTTTCCTTTTCTTTAAATACAGTTCTCTGCCTGCCGTACTCATGTTGCTGGCCATCTTTCTTGTGGTCTTACTTGGAGGAATAGGGCTTTCCTTTGTGCTGCTGGTACTACCGGCCACCCTGTTTATTGCTCCTTTTTTCTTCGCTATGAGCTTGGTAGTAGCACCGTTTTTCCTCGGCATGTCTTTTATGGCAGGCTTAGCCGGACTTAGCTATGCCATTTGCCTGATTATACTGAGCAGAAAGCAAAAGGGATGGAAAGTAGGACAATGTATCTTGCATTTTATTCTCCAGTGGATTCCCGGCTTTGATATATTGGATGGTCTGTATATTACGGTGCGATATTGGAACAGAGGGAAAATTTTGTCGATAATCACTGCAATTTGTGTTATCTTGGGATTGACGTTTATATTATTTATGCGTTCTTAAACAAAGACATTATGCCGTTCTCAAGCAAAGATATTATGTATTCTTAAAGAAAGACAGTAAAGATAGCATTTTAGGAAGAGAGATAAAATGAGAAATTTATGTTTTTTATTGATTCCCATGGGAATTGCATTATTGATTTTCAGCATTAGAAAAACGATTCGTTTTGCGAAGGCAGAGCTATTCTTTGAAATGCCCTGTACAGAGGAAGAGGGAAACGTTTATCTTCCCCAGGGAAATTACGGACTTTGGCTTAGCGGAAGGCGTTTCAAAAAAACTCCTATCGGAAATATCGGCTTTCAGTTAAGTAGAGCAGAGACCGGGGAAAAGCTGTACCTTTCTCCCAGTCTTATGCATATGTCAGTCACTGGCTTTGATAAAGGAAGAATGGAGCTTTATCATTTTCAGGTAGAAGAAGAGGGAAATTATACCCTTTCTTTAGATGGAGAAAGCAGCGTGAGAGACAGGCTGGAGGCGTCTATCGGAAATCTTCTCTTCAAACAGCCTGTGGATTTGAGCAACTTTACCGTACAGATTCGAAAAGGGAATTCTATAGCTATGTTTTTCTTCGCCATCTTAGGCATTAATCTTGCCGCTTGGATGATTCTTGGAGGAGTTATGCTTCCCTTTATATTGGCTGAAGTAGGATAGTAATGCATTTTCCTTGAGTGCGAATTCCGTAGTTGGTAAGAGAATAATCTGCATGAAAAGTTATGCCGAAGGATAGCTTTTCCATAACGAATAGTCGACGGTTTGTAAGCATAGCCAATACGATTGCTTACTTCTGATTCCGCTATGTTCCACGGGTTTTTACGGAAGTTCTACATATTGACGTAAAGAGCCAGAAGGAAGACGGAAAAAAAGGCTGCTCCACGGACTGCATTGGTAGTGGAGTAGATATGATAAGCGTCTTCGGAAGAACTGAACTGCATTCTAAGAAGGAGCAAGATTGGGTGGACTATTAAAGCCACGATTATCGTAGCAAATGGCATTTTCATGCATTGATAGAGAGCGGCATGAGCGTCTCCGTTCTTATGGTATAGAAAAGCAAAGGTCAAAACATTGACCAAAAGCCAAAGAAAGAGAAATAAGTTGGCATCCCGAAGAGCTGCGGAATTCGTTGCATTTTCATATTCAATATGCACTCTTCCCTGAAAAGCCTGGCCGAATTTATAAATCCACTGCGGGACTTCCCGCTTTCTTATTACGCCGATAAGGAGTCGCAAATAAATATAAAAGGTAAGGAGAAAAGAGAGGCCAACCATAAGTCCGAAAAAGAATTCAAAGCTAAACAAGTTCATTTTCATTATCCTTTACTGATAGAATCATTCCCAAATCGATTGTTGAGCGCGGATTCCGTAGTAGAATACAACGCCATTTGTATCAAAATATGCATAAAGACTATAGTTTTTCCATAATGCATAGTCTTTTGTTTGCATAGTCAAAACATAATAGCTCTCATTCTGAAATTCTTTATAGTTAGCGGGTTTTAAAGAGAAAATATCCGTGATTTTCCGTCCTTTGTAATTTCCAGATATTCACCGTAATAAAAGGGGTCATTTCTTTTGTTGGTGATTGTACTTTCAGCGCTTTTCCCTGTAAAAGAAAATCCTGCATCGATAAGCGAAGAGGCCTTTGTGCTGCCGACAATCAGTTTCGTTCCGTCAATTTGTGTGGTTAGAGGGCTTTCCGGAAACCCCATGGTAGAGACAAAGGAAGCCAAAAGGAAGCCGGATAAGAAGGCTACCCAAGAAAGTGCATTGGTTGTGGAATACCAACGACGGGCTTCCCTGGAAGAATGAAAAGTCATTCTAAAAAACTGAAAGAGGGAATGAAGCATCATGGCTAAAAGCAGGATAAGGAACTGTAGCTTAAAACATTGATAGACAGCTGCATAGTAGTTTCCGCTTTTGTAATACAAAAAAGCAAAGCTTAGAACATTGGAAAGAAGCCAGAAAAAAAGGAAAATGTTGGCATCTCGAAGAGCTGCGGAGGTCGTTGCATTTTCATACTCCACATGCACTCTTCCCTGAAAAGCCTGCCCGAATTTATAAATCCACTGAGGGACTTCCCGCTTTCTTATTACGCCGTATAAAAGCCGAAAATAAATATAAAAGGTAAGGAGAAAAGAAAGGCATACAATAAGAGCGAAAGATAATGCAAATCGAAAAGAATCCACTTCTTCTTTCTCCTTTCCTATAGAGTGTTTTTCTTAAGCAGTACTGTAAGCAAGTGAAGCTTATGACATTTAATGTCTATTAACGGAAATAGTATAACATTTTTATGATGGGGACGAAAGAAATATAGTGCATAGTATAAAATGAAAAAATTGACTCTATTTCAGGTAAAGCATGGTAAAATAAACCGATTATTTTTGTAGAGTTTAGAGGCAGCTTGAGGGAAATAGCGGATTTTTTGACTACGAAAGTTTTTAATAGGAGTGAGAGACTTGCTGAAAATCTTTATTTTAGAGGATGAAAGAATACAACAATCCCGCATTGAAAAGGTGATTAAGGAGCTGATTAGTAGGAAGAGCTTATCTTGTAAGGCACCGGAAATCTTTGGAAATGCCGGGCAGCTTCTTACTGCGATTACGGAAAGAGGTTCCCATCAGCTTTTCTTTTTGGATATTGAGATTAGAGGAGAGGAAAAGAAGGGGCTGGATATTGCGAAAGAAATTCGAAGCAGGGATCCCAATGCCACTATTGTATTTGTGACAACCCATTCGGAGTTTATGCCGATTACCTTTCGCTATAAGGTTTCGGCATTGGACTTTATTGACAAAGCTTTAGATGAGGAACATTTTTCCGAGCGTGTGGAGTCGGCTATTGAGTACACATTGGAAAAACTTGGCGCTACTGTATCGGAGGATTCTTTCAGTTTTGAAACGGCCATGGCCAGAGTGCAGGTTCCTTTTCATAAAATTTTGTATTTTGAGTCTTCGCCTACCGTTCATAAGGTGATTTTACATACCAAGGAGGAAAGAATCGAGTTCTATGCAGGGCTTTCCGACCTGGAAAAGGCGGATTCCAGACTGTACCAATGCCACCGCTCCTTTGTGGTCAATCCGGAAAATATTGTGAAGATTGATAAGGAGGAGAAAATGGCGATATTCGAGAATCAGGAGAGCTGTCTGATTTCCCGTATGAAGTATAGAGGACTTTTGGAACGGATGAAGTCGATGAAGCAGTAAAATATTTTCAGAGAGGAGAATGTATGGAATCTATGATCAATCTGACAATTGAATATGTGAAAATCGTCAATGTGATGCTATTCTATCGTCAGATTAGCGATGAAAATATGCCTCTTTGGTCTTTTCTCCTTGTTCCGGTTCTTTTTGAGCTGCTGTTTTTCTTTTTTCCGCCTCTTGCTTTCTTCGGGTATTTTGTGAGCTTCGTGCTGTATAGTTTCTATCGAAATCGGGAGAAAGACGGAGGACTGAAGCTTTTTTACGGCCTTTATCCTATTGTTTTAGAAAGTCTGCTGGGAAGGCTGCTGGCCTTCTATGTTTTTCCGTTCTTTGGCATTTCCGTTTATAATGAGGCGAGTATCGGCGGATATGATCTTCTGATTGAACTTCTGGTTTTCCCCCTCTATCTTGTTATTATAAAATCCCTGAAAATCAATTTTCAGGAGCTAAAGGCAGGCTTTGCGCGTGGTTTTTTTCGCCGCTTTTTACTGCCAATCAATCTCTCGATGATGGTTTACACTGTTTTGATTACAGCCTTTTTGATGCTGCGTGAAAGCTTTTCTTGGGCGGACAGCCTTCGGGGACAGCTGAATAATCTCTATATCATTATCTTTTTCGTGGTGCTTTTATATATCAATGCCGTTTCCAAGGAAAGACTGGAAGCGGAAGTGCTGGAGCAAAAGGATAGTGAGCTAAAGGCACTTTCCGAATACAGTCATCATGTGGAGGAGTTATACGGAGAAATTCGCAGTTTTCGCCATGACTATATGAATATTTTAACCAGCCTGAAGCTGGGAATTGAGCGGAAAGACTTTGACAGCATTCAAAACATTTATAATACGGTTCTAAAAGATAGCGGAAAGCCCTTTTATAGCAGTAAATTTGACCTTGCAAAATTAAGCCGGATTGAAAATGATGCGGTAAAAAGTATCTTATCCGCGAAGCTCCTGGAGGCCCAGAGTAAGGGGATAGAGACTTCTGTGGAGATAGAAGAAGAGATTTATGATTTTCAAATCGAGCTGCTGGATTTCATCAAGATTCTTTCTATTCTTTGTGACAATGCAATAGAGGGATGTCTTACTGCTGAAGATCCGAAAATCGCCATCGCCTTGATTCGTGAGGAGAGAATGCTCATTTTGGTGGTGGAAAACAGCACAAAGGCGGAAAAACTGGAGCTCTCTCCTATTTTCGATAAGGGGTATTCCTCTAAGGGAGAAGGCAGAGGACTTGGTCTTTATAACGTGCATACGATTTTGGAAAAATACCCGAAATCCCTCATCAGTACCCGTAGCGCCAATCATCTTTTTTCTCAAACCATTCAGTTTTGCAAATAGACCTTGGGATTTTTCCTAAGGTCTATTTTTGTGCATTCTTTTAGGGGATACTCCTTTCAAAAAACTTTTTTTGCTGCTATACGATCCTCTTTCAGTCTGTTTTTTTCCGGAAAATTACCGTTCGCGACAAAATAAGTACCGTTCGCGACAAGCTTATTTTCTCTTCCGGCATACGTTCTATAATGAGCCTCGTAAACAAAAAAGAAAGGGAGGTTCACTGAGATGTTTAGTGTAGATGAAATCAAGAAATCCTTTAAAAATAAAGAGGTATTAAAAGGCGTTTCCTTCTCCATAGAGGAAGGTGAGAAGGTCGCTTTGCTGGGGAATAATGGAGCGGGAAAGAGTACGCTGATGAAAATCATTGCCGGTCAGCTGGAGGCAAATTCCGGTACTGTGAGGACGGCACTGGATTATCAGACAGAAATCGGTATGATGCCCCAGGGCGATATTTTGATAGAAGATTTGACGGTTTCGGATTTGGTACAGCTGAAAAGTGCGATGAATCGAATTGCAATAGATGTGGATAAAGCCTTGGAAAAAGTTTCCTTGCAGGATTTTAAAAAGCAATATGTGGGCGGTCTTTCCGGCGGGCAAAAGAGAAGACTTTCCTTACTGCTCAGCATTTTAAATTCTCCGAAGCTGATTTTTCTGGATGAGCCAACAACCGGAATGGACTTAGAATCCGTAGACCGGTTTTGGAAGCTTCTAGAGAAGGAAAAATATACTTCCGTGATTGTTACCCATGATTTTAACCAGATCGATCACTTCTTTACGAAGGTGATGATCTTAAAGAATGGACGAATTGCAGCAGCTGAATCCGTAGAAGAGATTCACCGGCAGGGAAAAACGATTGAAGAGTTTTATAGAGAAAAGGTTGAAAAGGAGGCCTAAAAATGATTAGCATGATTCAATTAAAGCAGGTGTTACGAAACAGAAGATTTGTCTTATTTACGATTCTTCTTCCACTGGCCTGGTATATGTTCTTATACAATATTCAGGCGGATATGCTACCGAATATTATGCTGGGGATTGCCGTGTTTATCGGTATCATCGGAAACAGTCTGGCAACCTTTAGCAAAAGAATTTCCTCCGACATCGGTTTTTATTCCTTTGAATCCCGATTTTCCAACTACAGCATAAAAAATTATCTTTTGAGCCAAACCTTAGTACAAATCGTGTTAAATACCTTGATTTTTGTTGTGGTTTTAGGCGCTGCGGCAGTATTTGCCAAATTTCCGATTAACGGAAAGCTGGGCATTCAGTTTTTCTTATTGACTGTCATGGGCAGTTACTTCAGCATTATCGGCTTTGTACTTGGTGTGAGATTGGATGCCAAACTCATCGATACAGTGGGATTTCCGGTCATTATTCTGGCAGCTTTGACCATTATGCCCTTCGCAAGCTTCGGAGCGGAAAGCGGATTTATTTCCCTTGTTGCCAAAGTACAAAGGATTTTCCCGGGCTATTATTACACGAATATGATGAATGCGATCTTGTCCGGAAATGGAATTCAGCTAAAGGATATGCTGCTCTTTATCACAACATTTGTACTGAATATCATTCCTTTGTACTTCCTTGTTCCCAAGGTAAAATTCGGTAAAGCAAAATAAGAGATTTTATTCAAAGAGAGAGTTTCTATTCAAAGAAAGAAATTCTATGCAAAGAAAAGCGGAGTCTTATGAAAATCCTTCGTTCTTATGGAGCATCTCCGTCACTTCGTTTGCGAAATATAAGGCATATTTCAGCTTTATTGCCGCGTCTTCTATCCGCCATGCCTTGAGACTTTTCTTGTCTTTCGGCACGGCGAAGGAATACCGGTCGTTATAATTTGCAAAATAAATCCGAGACTCGTTACTGTAAAAGGAAAGCTTGCAACGTGAACACATGCTGTTAAACCATTCGATAACAGTGGGGCTTAAGAATTTTCTTGCAGATTGTTCGTCCGTACAATAAATGTTGTAGTGTTCGTTATGCTGTATATCTTCTACATCGATTTTTTTGCCGCCTTGCATGGTGCCGGGATAATACCCTTGGTTTTCAAAGAGAAGGAAATGCTCTGTCGGAACAATTCGCAATTCTCCTTTAAGAGAGAACGTGTTCTTTATGGAGTAGACTTGTCCGAGAAAGTAGGTAACATCCTGACTGTCTTTTCCTTTTGTGATGCTGTATGCATATAAATCCACTGTTTGGAGATTTCTTTCATCATTAAGCTCCAGTATTCCGGATTGGATATAGTAATCTGCAGAAGGGACTACTTCATTTACATGATTCGGGGACATGTCATGTTCAGTGTCGATTTGCGCTGAAGGATAAAGGACTTGCAGAATTGGTGCAAGAATTTCCCGCTCATAAAGACTGCGAAGTTTAGTTCTTTGCTTTGCTTCCCAACCGGGACCAATCAAGCTATACAGTAGGACACTGAGAATCTGGAGTGCTACAAGAAAAATTCCCAGCCTGGCAAGGAGCGTCATAAGTGCATCTATAAATTCACTGCGGGGAAGAGTACCTTCATCGGTAAGGAGCATTAAACCGCCACCGAAAAGAAAGCAAAAAAACAAAAGAAGCATATTCCGAGCAAAATAATGTTGTACTCTTTCTTTCCAAGTGATGATATTTCGTATGGCTTTCCAACTATGTTGAAATTGCGCCGTATTCCG
>ERZ772956.2206-NODE-2206-length-12611-cov-21.572396_pt1 | contig 12611 bp, 6 predicted proteins | sample MGYA00580683_ERZ772956 | MGnify/ENA primary metagenome ERZ772956 (study PRJEB29015, sample SAMEA2738077) | human oral metagenome | biome: human oral; feature: human-associated habitat; material: saliva | place: China | collected 2212 ... | reverse complement strand
GCAGGGGGATGTAGGTCGGCTCGGTCATGGCAAAATCGGCGTGAACAATAAAAGGCGTATTGTAGCAGGGTTGGAAAAAGGTCGTCTGAAAACGAGCGTAGCGAGTTTCGCTAAAAAGAGTGAAGCGGGTTTCGCTAAAACGGACAAAGTGAATTTCGCTAAAACGAACGTATTGATTGGGCTTTCAGACGACCTTGAAAGAAAAATGGTATATAAAACAGAAAAAATTTTCTATTCTATTTAAATTTTATAAAAAACAAAATAAAAACCGACCAATGTACAAATTTAGCATTCAAACGGTATGAAGTTTCCGAAATTTTACGATTTAATTACAACAAAATCTGATATTAAAATATGAAAAACGGGAATTAATATTGCATTTGCAATTCCAGCGGGTACAATGACGCAAAATGCCTATCGGCATAGAGAATGCGGTTTCCTGCATATTTCAATATCAATAAAGACCGCCTGATACGGTTGTATCGTGTTTCAAAAGGGATATATCAGAATGCTCCATATCAAAGTCGTCGTCGTCGGTAGTATCAACATGGATTTAGTAACCCGCGCCACCCAATTCGCGCGCGCGGGCGAGACTTTGCTGGGAAGCTCATTCCATCGCTACATGGGAGGCAAAGGTGCCAACCAAGCAGTTGCCGCCGCACGCCTAGGTGCATGCGTAACCATCATCGGTGCAGTCGGCGACGACGATTTCGGACTGGAAATGGTAACCAACCTCCGCCACGAAGGCATATGTACCGATTATGTCCAAACCATCATGGGACAAAACAGCGGCATGGCAAACATTACCGTTGCCGACGAAGAAAATTCCATCATCGTTATTGCCGGCGCAAATATGTATCTGACCGTTGCCGACATCGAAGCCGCAGAAGAACGGTTTGCCGAAGCCGACATCATCCTCAGCCAGCTTGAAATTCCGATGGAGTGCGTGATAGCCACATCAAAACTGGCAGCAAAATACAACAAACCCTTTATCCTTAATCCCGCACCCGCCCGCGCCATCCCGAAAGAATTGTTGGAGCAAATTACCATCTTAACACCCAACCGCTATGAGCTTGCCGCCAGCTTGGGAGCACCGCAAGGCTTGTCTCCCGAAGAGTTGATTTTAAAATCCCCCTGCCCCGTCCTGATGACTTCAGGCAGTAAAGGCGCCGTATATAAAGACCCCAAAGGCCGTCTGCGCCATGTTTCAGGTTTTAAGGTACAAACCTCCGACACCACGGGTGCCAGCGATGCCTTCAACGGCGCATTGGCAGTATTCTGGCACGAAGGCATAGACATCGCCGTACGCAAGGCCTGCGCCGCTGCCGCCCTGTCTATTACCCGCTCCGGCGCGCAAAACGGAATGCCTTTCGAGTTCGAGTTAAGCGGCTTTCTCGCCTCTCAAAAATAAGGTTTGATGCGGCAGATTTTCCCCTCTGACACACTATCTAAAACTACCTCAAAACGAGAACATCAGAATTTAATATTCTAAAATAATTTATTTTTTTAACTGTTAAGGCGTTTTCCTATGTAAAAAGGACAAACAGATCCGCCGTATTCGAACCTTCTATTAAATTTGGAAATATTTAAATTTTTATATGATAAAAGGTCGTCTGAAACCCAAAATCAGGTTTCAGACGACCTTTTATATTTTCTGATTATCCTTACGGTTTCATCAGAATTTATGAACCATACCCAAAGAAACGGCTTTTTGCTCAACAGACCCTGTTTGAGTCGGCGTCAGGCGGGTTTTGCTGCCCAGTTTCATATAACCGGCATGAGCAAGCATAGAAGTACGTTTGCTGAATTTGTAGTTGGCACCAACTACTACTTGGTCGAATTTATCGACTAGTTTCTCGCCGTTGTTCACGCCTTTTGCCGCCCAGCCGTGGGCGTAAGTGAGGCGCGGGGTCAGGTTGCCGAAGGTATAACCCACGGTAACGGCTGCATCGGCAACTTTGACGGCTTCATTTTTACCGGCATCGGCAGTAATGTCAGTGCCTTTGTACGTATTGAAATCATCGGTAAAGTAACCCAAATATTTATTTGCGCTTTCATGGCCTTTGGTATATTGCGCGCCTACGCCGACGAACAGGTTGTTTTTGTCATAGTAGCTTTCGATTTTAGCGATTTGTGCGGCTTTGATTTTACCGTTCTTGTCGGTGTACGCGCCTTTGTAATGGCCGTAGGCAAGGTTGGTGGTGAAACCGCTGTTTTCATAAGTCAAACCGGCGGTATATTGTTCTTTGCTGGGTTTTTCATGTTTATATTTGTCGTCCGGATTGCGGTTGTCGCGTGGCGCGTAGGACGCATTGAATTTGAACCCGCCGAACGAAGGACTGTCGTAGCGTACGGATGTGGTGCGCACACCGGTGCGTGTGTTGATGCCCAAACCCATCGCGTTGGTTTTATACAACCAAGGGTCGATGGTATCCATCTCGTTGAGCATATTGTTCATATTGCCGACGCGAACCTTACCGAATGAGCCTTCCAAGCCTATGAAGGAATCACGGTTGCCGAAACTTTGGCTATTGGATTCGCCCAAAATGGAAGTGCGCTGTTCCACCTGCCAGATGGCTTTGAGGTCGTCTGAGAGTTTTTCGCTGCCTTTGAAGCCGATGCGCGAGGTATTGTCATTGATACGGGTTGCAGTCGCGCTTTTTTCCGTACCTTCGTTACCTTTGATTTTCACCTGTCCGGAGGTGATGGTGCTTTTAACTTGTCCGTACAGGACAACTTCGGCGGATGCTGCAAAAGGCAAAGCCGCGATAGTCAGGGCAATAATGGCTTTTTTCATACAAACTCCTCTTTAATCAAAGAATCAAATTTAGGTCTATCGTTTTACAAAAATAAGAGACTCAAAACCAAAAACAGCAAGACCCGTGGAATAATTTGCGCAATCATAATGAACTTTCGATATTTAAACAATCTTTTTCATCTTGATAAGAATTATTATTCATTAGAGTTTAGACTTTTTACAACATTCATCCATTTTTTTATAGTTGATTCAAATAGAAACGCAAACCCACCATTTATGGATAGGCAGGAATTTGAGATTTGAAAGTAGCTTTTCCCCCATACACTTCATCCCGACTCCTAAAACCGGTTTCCACTCTCCCCAAAAAAATAATGATAAGTCATTTTTATCTGAATGAATATCCGGTATAGTCGTCTGAAAACACAAAAAAGCACCTCAACCGAGGTGCTTTTTCTCTTTTCAGACGACCTTTTTCTGGGCATCAGCCTTTTTTATTGTTCAACGCGGCTTTGACAAACGCGGTGAACAAAGGATGGCCTCTGCGCGGGTTGGACGTGAACTCTGGGTGGAACTGGCAGGCGAAGAACCAAGGATGGTTCGGCAGCTCGATGGTTTCGACCAAGCGTTCACGTCCGGCAGATACGCCACCGATGACCAAGCCAGCCTGTTCCAGCGTGGGAACGTAGTTGTTGTTGACTTCGTAGCGGTGGCGGTGGCGTTCACGGATGTGTTCGCTGCCGTAGATTTTGGCGGCGAGGCTGCCTGCTTTCAATTCAACCTCTTGCGCGCCCAAACGCATGGTGCCACCCAAATCGGCGGATTCGTCGCGTGTTTCGACGCTGCCGTCGGCGGTTTGCCATTCGTCAATCAGAGCGACGACGGGGGCGGCGCATTTGAGGTCGAACTCGGTGGAATTCGCGCCTTTCAAGCCTGCGACGTCGCGTGCGTATTCGATCAGCGCGATCTGCATACCGAGGCAGATGCCCAGGTACGGCACGTTGTTTTCGCGGGCATAACGCACGGCAGCAATTTTGCCTTCCACGCCGCGCGAACCGAAGCCGCCGGGAACGAGGATGGCGTCCATGTCTTTGAGCATGGAAACGTCGCCGTTGTTTTTCTCGATGTTTTCGCTATCAACGAAGGTGATTTGCACGTCGGTTTCGGTGTGGATGCCCGCGTGTTTCAAGGCTTCGATCAGCGATTTGTAGGATTCGGTCAAATCGACGTATTTGCCGACCATGGCGATTTTGACGGTGTGTTTCGGATTTTTGATGGCATGGACGATTTTTTTCCACGCAGTCAAATCCGCCTGTTGTACGTTCAGCTGCAACTGCTCGGTAATGATGTTGTCGATGCCTTGGTCGTGCAACATTTCGGGACATTCGTAGATGCTGTCCACGTCGTAGCTGCCCACAATCGCGCGCTCTTCCACGTTGCAGAACAGGGCGATTTTGCGGCGTTCGTCCGCCGGCATTTTCCGATCCATGCGGCAAATCAGGATGTCGGGCTGCAAACCGATGCTCAACATTTCTTTAACGGTATGCTGGGTCGGTTTGGTTTTGATTTCGCCGGCGGCGGCGATATAGGGGACGTAGCTCAGGTGGGCGAACAAGGTGTTGTTGCGTCCCAACTGGCTGCGCATCTGACGGATGGCTTCCAAAAACGGCAGCGATTCGATGTCGCCGACCGTACCGCCGATTTCGACGATGGCAACATCGTAACCCGCCGCGCCTTCGTGGATGCGGCGTTTGATTTCGTCGGTAATGTGCGGGATGACTTGAACCGTACCGCCGAGGTAGTCGCCGCGGCGTTCTTTGGCGATGACGTTTTCGTACACCTGCCCCGTGCTGAAGCTGTTGCGGCGGGTCATGGTGGCGTTGATGAAACGTTCGTAGTGTCCCAAGTCGAGGTCGGTTTCCGCGCCGTCGTCGGTCACGAACACTTCGCCGTGCTGGAACGGACTCATCGTGCCGGGGTCGACGTTGATATAAGGATCGAGCTTGAGCATGGTCACGTTCAGACCGCGCGATTCGAGGATGGTGGCAATAGAAGCGGCGGCGATACCTTTTCCGAGTGAAGATACGACGCCGCCGGTTACGAAAATAAATTTAGTCATGATGCAGTACCCATGTTGGAATACGGGATTTTACCTTTAAGCGGGTTTTCTGGCAAACGCGGGACGGGATGCGGATGTGGTTTTCAGACGACCTCCGCTTCTACCCTTTTGCGTCTAGGCAAGGCAATAATTTGTTAAAATAAAGTCTGTTTGCGATTACTGATGACGATAAGGTCGTCTGAAAATATCGGCTTCCTCATCGCCATCCCATGCCGCCGGATGATTCGGCCGGTTTGTTAAGATTAATTGATATGTATAAGTTCCTCCCTATTGTCCACGTTTTGTCCAGACTGGGGCTGCTGTTTTCCATGGTGCTCGCAGTACCGACGCTGATGTCGTATTTTTTTCTGGACAACGCGTTTCCGGCGTTTGCCTACACGGCTTTGGCGACGACGCTGACCTCTTGCGCGGTTTGGCTGCTGACCTTCCATTTCCGCCGCGAGCTGCGCCCGCGCGACGGGTTTACGTTGGTTTTGATGTTGTGGCTGGCATTTGCGCTGGTGGCAGCGATGCCGATTTATATTCACATCCCGGGCATCAGTTTTACCGATGCGTTTTTTGAGGCGATGTCCGGACTGACGACGACAGGCGCGACGGTCATGACGAGCTTGGACACGCTGGCCCCGTCGGTGAATTTTTGGCGGCATATGCTCAACTGGCTGGGCGGCATGGGTATCATCGTGCTGGCGGTAGCGATTCTGCCGATGCTGGGCGTGGGCGGAACGCAGCTCTTCAAGGCTGAAATTCCGGGGATGGACAAGGAAAGCAAGATGGCGCCGCGCATTTCGCAGGTGGCAAAAAAGCTTTGGTTCTTCTATACGATGACGACGACGGCGGCTTTTCTGACGCTGCATTTTGCGGGGATGAGCTGGTTTGACGCGCTTTGCCATGCGATGTCGGCGGTGTCGCTGGGCGGTTTTTCGACACACGATGCCAGCATCGCTTATTTTGATTCGCTGACCGTCGAGTGGGCGGTCATGTTTTTCACGCTTTGGGGCGGTGTGAATTTCGCCACGCATTTCACGGTGCTGACACGGCGTTCGCTCAAATCCTATTGGCAGGACGAGGAATGCCGCGTACTGCTGGTGCTGCTGGCGGGCAGTATTTTGATGTCGGCGGTGTATCTGTGGCAGAAGGATTTTTATGCAACCTTTGGGGATTCGCTGCGTTTTGTCAGCTTCAACTTTGTCTCCATCGGACTGGCAAGCGGTTTTTCCAACACGGATTTCGCGCAATGGCCGCTGATCGTGTCGCTGTGGATGTTTTTCCTGTCCAACCTGTTGGCAAGCTCCGGCTCTATGGGGGGCGGCATTAAAAACGTGCGGGCGTTGGTCTTGTTCAAATTCAGCCTGCGCGAGATGATGATTCTGCTGCACCCGAAAGCGGTGCGTACGGTCAAGGTCAACGGACGCATGATTCCCGACCGCATGGCGCTGACAGTGATGGCGTTTATTTCGATTTATTTCATGACGACGATTGTGTTCAGCTTTTTGCTGATGGCAAGCGGGATGGAATTTATCTCCGCCTTCACCGCCGTCATTGCGTGTATTACCAATGCGGGACCGGGCTTGGGCGAAGTCGGACCTGCGGGCAGCTATGCGGTATTGAGCGATGTGCAGAAATGGCTGTGTTCGGCCGTGATGCTGCTGGGCCGCTTGGAGATTTTTACGGTGTTGATTTTGCTGACACCGGCTTATTGGAAAAAATAAAGACGGGTCGTCTGAAAACGGATTTCGGGTTTTCAGACGACCTTTTTGCTTCACTGACACATCTTCTATTACCGCACAACACCTTTTCCTACCGTTACGCCTTCTATACATCCTTCTCATGACAAGGATGCTACAATTGGCATATTTTTACCGTTATCGGACAGGTGTTTTATGCAGTATTTCTGCCTACTCATCCCCATCCTCATTGGCTATTTTCTTGACGAAATGACCGTCGGCGTCATTTTCGGCTCTATTTTATGGTTGTTTGCACGGGAACTCGGCAAGCCGCGTCAGGAAGAACGTGATGCCAAACTGCAAAATCTGGAAAAAGAAATCGAGTTGTTGAAACAGCGTTTGACGGCTTTGGAACATGAAACCGTTCAAGATAAAACGGGAGTCGGGCAGGCGCGGAAACTGCGTGCTGTTTTGTCCGAACATACCGACAATATTCAGACGACCCCTGCGCCGCTTCATGAGAAGGTTGAACCTTTGGTAACGGCGGACAATGCGCCCGCCGAGCCGCACGTCGAACCGGTTGCTACACCCTCTTTTTCTACACCTGTTCCCCCTGTTTCCGCTGAACCTTCCGTACAGCCCGAACCTGCTTTGCACGCAGACAGCGTCGAAACGCCTGCCCAAGTTTCCGCTATTCAAGAGGACGTACTCGAACAAGACGCGCCTGCCTTGCTGACGTCGTCTGAAAACGAAGTGCCGATGTCGTCTGAAAATATCGCTGAAACCGCAGACGCAAAATCCAGTGAAACCGTTATCCATAAGGAAGAAGGTTTCGATTTCAAATTCTCCGAAAATCCGATTGTTGCTTGGTTCCTGCGCGGCAATCCGCTGCTGAAAACCGGTATCGTGGTGCTATTCCTCGGCTTGGCGTTCCTCTTGCGCTATGCTTCCGAGCGGATTCATGTGCCGGTGGAAATGCGTTACCTGACCGTAGCAGGTGCGGGTCTGGCGGCGGTCATCGGCGGCTGGAAGCTGCAAAGCCGAAAACGCGAATACGGCTTGGTGTTGCAGGGCTTCGGCGTGGCGGTGATGTATCTGACCGCTTTGGCGGCGTTGAAACTGCATCCGCTGCTGCCCGCACCGATCGTGTTCGTGCTGATGGTGGCGATGGTCGTATTAATGGCGTTGCTGGCGATCAGGCAAAACGCGCAGATTATGGCGCAGGTCGCCTTGGTCGGCGGTCTGGCGGCGCCCATCCTGGTATCGGACGGCAGCGGCAATTATTTGGTGCTGTTCTCCTACCTTTCCCTACTCAACGCCGGCGTAGCGGCGATTGCCTGGTTTAAGGCATGGCGGCCGCTGAACCTGACGGGTTTTGCCGGATCCTTCTCCATCGCCGCGTTGTGGGGCATGCAAAGCTATACGCCGCAGCATTTCGCCACCACCGAGCCTTTCCTGATTTACCACTGGCTGCTCTACACCTTCATCGCCTATCTGTTCGCCCGCCGCAAGCTGACGGAAAGCCGCGAAGACACGCTCGCGCCCGTTGCCGACAATGCGACGCTGGAAGAAATTTGGAACAGCCTCTGCTCTCATGGTCTGCGCGTCCACGTCCTCGACCATACTTTATTGTTCGGTACGATGGCGGCGGCGTTCGGGCTGCAATACCGCATGGTGGAACACTGGCCGTCTGCGGACGCATTCTCCGCGCTGGGCTTCGCCGCCGTTTACGGGCTTGCCGCGCTGATGCTGAAACGGCAACAGGGTTTGTATATCCTGCGTCAGGCGTTTTTTGCCCTGTCGCTGCTGTTCCTCACGCTCGCCGTTCCGCTTTACTTTGAACGCGGCAACACCGTCATCCTGTGGACGGTAGAATCCGCGCTCGTGTATTTCTTCGGACTGCGCCAACAGCGTCCGCATATGCGTTTGGGTGCGCTCGTCGTTTATCTGTTGGCAGCGCTGATCCAGCTGAGCGGTTATCAGCCGGGAGAAAACACCATCCTGCAAGGTCAATGGTTCACCACCCTGCTGACCCTGTCCGGCGGCGCGGCAATTTACCTGCAATGGCATCTCTACCGCCGTAAAGGCTCGGCGCAATGGGAACAGACGCTTCAAGACGCAGCCCTCTGCGCCGCCCTGTTCTACACATCCATCCTGCCTTTACTGTTTTTCGCGGAACGCGGCAGTATCATCGTTTTCTCTGTTTTGGTGGCAGCTTGGGCGTTCTGCCGAGGCAAAGGCAAGTCGGAGGTGTTCAGCACATTCGCCTTGGGCAATGCAATCTTTATTCTGATCTTCCAAGCCTCGGTTAATAATGAATCCAACGGCTTCCTGACACACTGGCACCTCTTTGCCGCCGCGCCGCTGCTGTTTGCCGCTGCCTACATGCTGCAATATCCGCGCATCCAAACCGAAGCATCTGAAAACCGAGACAAACAAGACCAACCCCTCCCATTCTCACGAATTGCAGGCTGGGCTATCCTCGTTATCTCCCTGATGTTGGGCGGCTTCGCCACCTATACCCAATGGACGGGCGAAGAAACCCTGTTCATCGAGCTTTGGGCATTGCCGATATTCACCACCTTGCTGTTGCTTGCCAACCGTTTGAACTGGAAAGAGCTTTTTCAGACGACCTTGGCATTCCTGCCCCTGTTTGCCCTGCACTTCATCGGCTATCACCTCGAACACCTATGGACGGCCGCCGCAGCCCTGCCGCTTGCCGCCGCCACCGTGTTGAACTTCGTCATTCTGAATAACCGCCAAACCCATGCGCCTATCGGCTTGCACAAACTTAACATCATCCTGATCGGCATCCTTTGGTCGCTTTGGGCAGGAATGTATGTCGGCGATCGTCTCGACGGCGTTTGGTCGCAGCTCTCGTGGCTTGCCGTACCGCTGATCATGTGGGTCGTCCTTCATACGCAGCGGCAGCGCGGCTTTTTCAGACGACATCAAGCCGCCTATCAGCATTTCGCCCTGCCTATATCCGCTCTTACCGCCGCAAGTTGGATGATATGGACGAACTTCTCCACTCCGTTCCAACCCGCGCCCTTGCCGTATATCCCGCTGCTTAACCCGCTGGAGCTCGCCTGCGCCGGAATGCTGTGGTTTGCCCTGAAGTCCCTGCCCGAAGCCCTGCCTGCAGAATACCGCCGCGTAAACGCGCCCGGCGTCGCCGCCCTCGCATTCATGGTCATCAGCGCGGGCGTGATGCGCCTGTGGCACTTCTACGACGGCATCACTTGGCGCCTCGACATCATGCTCCAATCCTTCGGCCTGCAAGCCAGCCTCTCCGTCGTGTGGGCAGTGACCGCCATCATCCTGATGGTGTACGGCAACCGTCGCAAACTGCGCCCCTTCTGGATAACCAGCGCGGCGCTGATGGCCATCGTCGTCATCAAGCTCTTCCTCATCGAGCTTTCCAACAGCGGCGGCATCGCCCGCATCGCCTCCTTCATCATCGTCGGCGTACTGCTGCTTCTGGTCGGCTGGTTCGCGCCCGTTCCGCCCAAAGCGGTGGAAAACGAAGAGGACAAGGCATAGTCTAAGCCTCAAAGCAAAGGTCGTCTGAAAACCGATTCAGGTTTTCAGACGACCTTTTGCGAATCGTAACATGCGCCTGAGCGTCCATCATCAATGCAGACAGTGCCAAAGCAGAAAACAATAGCTTTATTTTCATTGTGTTATCTCCGTAGGAAGAGTGGATAAAAAGATCATTGTTGAAGGCTTGCCCGAATCCTAGCAGAGAATATCCATCAAAAGAGCATATGTTAGCCTTTATTGCGCCAACAAGGGAACAGAAAGCCGAATACGCCCATTAAGGTCGTCTGAAAGACAGATTTAGGCTTTCAGACGACCTTTCGAATAATTTGCTTGAACCCCTATTCAACAGCTTTTTTAAATCTTGACCCACCCCACCTTAAACGCCTGCCTTGCTCTACCATCGCCGTTATTCCCATTCCCACCGACGCAAGGAAAATACGCAAAAATCCATAAGTTAAAAATGCAGCAGCCTTGAAATATTCCCGAAATGCCAAGGTCTGGATTCCCGCCTGCGCGGGAATGACGGCGGCAGATTAAACAATCGAACCCGATCGGCAAGACAGTATCGACGCACCGACGCACCGTAGCGTGGGCTTTGCCCACGAAAGCCGTTTGAAAAACCTTTAAACCAAAGGATGTCATAAACCCAAACGGACAATGACTATTTCAAAACAAAGGTCGTCTGAAAACAGATACCATGAAAGCCGTTTGAAAAACCAATTCGGGATTTCAGACGATCTTCATTTTATTTTTTCAATTCTTTCAACAAAGACGTTAACCCTTCCACACCGTCGAATGTACCCGGCACTTTATCCGGATTGGACAGAATGCTGCTGAAAATCAGGTTTTCGAATTTTTCCAGCGCGTCTTTATCATTAGTTTTGATTTCTTTTGCGTACTCAGCATAGCTTTGGATAAATTGGCACAACGACTGTCGCAGTTCCAACTGCATGATTTGAGTCTGTATCGAATGGTAATGAGTTAAAACCACTCTGAAGAAATAAATTAAAACAAACTCCAAGCCAATGACGGGCAGCATGGATTGCCAAGAAATATCTACGCCTGCCATAAATTTTTTATAGAAACTGAAACATAATGGAGCAAGCGTGATAATCGATAAAAATATCAATACAGCAAACGTCAGCCATTTTGCCCGATTTTTTTGGTTCAATAAATTTTCAAATCCTTGGGACAAGCCGACAAAGTTGAATGCTGTTTTGTATTTGTCTAATTTATCTTTGAGTACATTTACTTCATCTATTTTTTGTTGAATTTCATCCCAATATTTTGTAATTGATGTTTCTAAGGCATTTTTCCTTTCATCAAATTCAAAGAATGTCTTAAAGCCTTGGTTACCCATATAGAAACATAATATGTCTATCGGCATCTTATAAAAAGCATAATTAAGACTATCAGGATGTCTTTCTCCTGAGTAAAACATTTGTTCCTTTAATCTTTTGATTATTGGGAATAATGAACTTTCAGGATTGAAACTATATTCTTTTTGCTGAAAGCTTAAATTTAATTCAGCTAAAAACCTTACAAAATAGTCATAAAGATATGACAAATTTTTATCTGAAAAATCAAAAAGAAAATTTTGGATCAGACTTTTAAAATTTTCACCTATATAATGAATATTGAATAAACATTGTTCTTCCCATAACTCAGGATTATCAATCATCGATGACGCCACCGCCGTAATCAATTCATACTGTTCGCGCTCCTGTTCTGACAACATCGACTCATCCGCTTGGGCAATTTTCTTTTTAACCTGCACCAAATCATCATGTAACTCGCTAAAAAATCCCATTTTTTCCCTTTCCTATTTTTGCTGATTAATCTTTTCGGATTCTAAAGATAAGAATCGAATCACTTAATTTGAACAACCTATTTGCAAACTGCCGATTCTTTAATGCCGTCATTCCCGCGCAGGCGGGAATCCAGACCTTGGTATTTCAGGAACATTTCAAGACTGCTGCAACCTCAAACTTCTGGATTCCCGCCTGCGCGGGAATGACGGCAGAGGTTTCAGCAAAGCTAGTTGCCCTCGTTTTCAGACGACTATTTGTTTTATCGGTGTGCATTGTAGCGTGGGCTTCGCCCACGATAATGTCAGCTAAAAGAGGTCGTCTGAAATTTTAGGTTTGATTCGTGGGCAAAGCCCGCGCTACGGGTTTCAGACGACCTCTGTCATCTCCCTTCTACATCTCTTCCAGTTTCGCAAACTTGGTGTCCAGCTCTTTCACGCCCTGTTTGCCGAAGTTGATGGTCAGTCGGGCGGATTCGCCTTTGTCCACGGCATCGATGATGACGCCGGTGCCGAATTTGGCGTGGCGGACGTTTTGTCCGATGCGGAAGCCTGCGTAAGTTTGGGGCTGTTTGTAGTCGTCGATGATTTTGTCTTTGGGGGCGGCGGTTTGGCGCGGGCTGCCGTAGCTGTCGTAGGCGGTCTTTTTGACGGACAGGTAGTGCAGCACTTCGGGCGGGATTTCTTCGACGAAGCGGGAGACGATGCCGAATTGGGTTTGTC
>ERZ772956.2202-NODE-2202-length-12620-cov-2.414087_pt1 | contig 12620 bp, 15 predicted proteins | sample MGYA00580683_ERZ772956 | MGnify/ENA primary metagenome ERZ772956 (study PRJEB29015, sample SAMEA2738077) | human oral metagenome | biome: human oral; feature: human-associated habitat; material: saliva | place: China | collected 2212 ... | reverse complement strand
TTCGTCAGCGTCTGTCGGTTTGTAATTGTCGCCTTCCAACATAGATGGTGCAACATTGACACCGTGAGTTGGTGCAATCAGTGCTACGGCGTCGCGCATTTGTTCAATCGACTCGGCTAAGACTTGTTGTAGTCCGACGCGTTGACAACGGTCTGCATACCACCCGAACTTGTATTCAATAGTTGTCGATAATTGACGCACAATATGATAGAGTGCGCTTGGGTATGGTTCTTTTTCTAACGGCGTTGCTCCGTCGATGACCCACAACAGACTACGTCTATTGTTGCTGTCAAAGTAACTTCTGTACGTGTCGTGATTGGCCTCACTGGTTCCTTGAACCGTGCTGGCGTCGCAACGGATTGATAATTCTTTAGTCATAGTGCCTTCTTCTCGGTTAAATATGTATAAGGTCACTCCGAAGAGTGACTTTGTGTTACCAATCGCCAGTAGAACCGCCACCGTCAAAACCGCCACCGTCTGAACTACTTGACCAGCTACTCGATGACCAATCCGAACTACTTGATGAGCTAGATGTATAATCAGTGCTACGACTCTGCGAACGAGAGTCACTATCTCTGTAATCTGGTCGATTGCTACGATTACTTGATGATAAGATGTGGTACATCATCGCAGTCTGTATAAAGTCTTGCGTACGGTCATTATATGGACCTAGCGATGAACTACGTCGACTACCGTCTCTAGATGTGTCTACTAACGCCGAACGCGGAACATCACCCATACGTCTACGAACCGATGGTCGCATACCGTGCGACGAACGTTTTGGACTACGAACCTCTGTGTATGGTTCTGGTTCAGGCTTGTAATCTTCAACTGCCGTCGGTTCACCGAAATCACGGTTATTGGACGACTCGTCTCTACGCGTCGTATTTACATCGTCTACAACGGTTTTAAAGATATTCGCAGCTAAATACACTACTGGACCACCTATACCAGCAATCAACAATACGAAAAACAATGGTCCAAATGCTGGTTTATCTTTATTGTCTTGCGGTACTGCAGATGGCGTCGCATCGGACTTGCTTGATTTCGAGTCTGATGCTGGTTTAGTCGCACTTGTAATTGCAGACTCTAGAGCATTAAGATAGTCTAATAGACCATCGGTGTATCGTTCTGCTCTGAAATTTGATTTCACTACCGCGTTAATGCGGTCAATTGTTGATGTCGATAATAATTTGTTAATATTATCAGACACTTCTGTTCTGATTTTGTGATTTTGCACATCGACCAAAACTAAAATACCGCTGTTGGTACCTTCGTAACCTACTTTCCAATTCTTGGCAATCGTGTTGGCGGCCTGCTCGATTGGTGTGCCTTCTAATTTGTTCACAATCACAATAGCAATTTGTGGTTGTGTTTTGGTGTCCTTCCATTTCGCGTTCAATTCTCTGACGCGATTTTCCACACGGACATCTAATAAATTGTCTGGGTCGTACACACCGTATTGTGGTGGTGTGGTTGGGATATCACCCAGAACTGTATCTGCTTTGACGGGTGTCGCCACGAAGGCGAACAGTAACGCCAAAACTGCAAATAGTTTTTTCATCGTTTCTGACCCTTTCGTATGTTGTGTTAGCTCTTGTACTTATTTGGATTTACGTAGGTTAGTCTCCATACTTGCTCTACCTCACCGTAATGGTTGTGAAACGCAACCCCGACATCAAGTCGCTTACGATATTTGGCAACTCTGAATTGTGCACTATCGTTAACGGTAGATTCATACGACTCTCCGTCTGGTAAGTTTTTAGCGATGCGGAAAATGTTCTCTTCGCAATTTGCGTGATATTTAAGTGCGTCTTGAATGTCGCGTAGCGCGGTGCCTACGTTTGCGTTACTGTAGAAGTAGGTTTCAGGGCAGAACGCCTCTTCTACTTTAGTTAGGATGTACATTTGCGTCCTCCAGTTATCTTAATATCGCTCAAAAATCGAACGAATGATGTCACTTGTTAGTGCGTATTGTTCTTCGAAAATCCAATCGATATACAAATCGCCAAACATATTGATGACAAAGTCGTTAATCTCAAGCGTGTTGTTTTCTTCGTCCAAAATGGACGTTGTAAAAATCCCTTTGTGATAGTTAATTTGTTGACCAATCTCCGAGTGAAATACATCCGTATTACACACGTTACATTGTGTATGATAATCAAATGTCAATGTATCATTTAGTTTGTGGAAAAATGCATCTTGGTCATGCAAATTGTCTGCATTTACTTTCATGTAGTTCGCACGGAAGTTAATCACGATATGCGGATAGGGCTCCCAGCGTTTGATAAATGTCTCTGGGTCAATCGCACGCGTCACCAAACAGTTGATGCGAACGGGTACTTTGATTTGTGCAATTTCATCATCTGTAAACACATTGCGTAGCAATTTCAGGTCTAGTTCATGCGTATTACGATGTCTAGACACGGAAATACCATTAATATGATTCTCAGGGTCGTTTAGGAACGCAACGACATTGTCTGCTCCCGCGACCTTTGGCAATGATGTGTTTAGATAGATAATTAAACTCTCAGGGAATGGTGTTGCAGATTTGATGCATTCGATGATTTGTTTACATCTGTCCAAATCTGCTAATGGTTCCCCACCTGTCAGTGTGAAGGTCGTCACGCCCATGCGCGACAATACACGGACATTTTTGGCAATGTTTTCCATCGTTACTTCATACGGTTGTAAATCCGCATTGTACAAAAGTTACAACGATTTTCACAGTCGTACGGTACAAATACCGTTGCTGAAATGTTTTCTCGTCCAATAATGACGTCCATGGGCATCCTCCCCCTATTGTTTATGAACCACACACTCCACCGGAACCACAGTAACTGCTTGAACTTGAGCCACATGTACCACCGGAACTGCGTCGTCTACGCGAGCTTGAGCCACAAGTACCGCTGGACTCGTAGTCACGCGAGTCGTAATCGTCACCTAAACTCCAGCCGTCGAACTTAGTCGACCCGCCACCGCCAGATGAACCGCAAACTTCGTATACGAACCCGCGTCTTTCATCGTTATAACGTTCCACACGTTCAGATAACGTACGATTGCGTTTGCGTTCACGGGCGTAGTCACGTTCTAATTCGTCGATGCGTTCGCGCAAGCGTTCATTTTCGAGTTCATCATCGTGTCCAAGCAAACGTGCTTCATCAGGCTCGATGTCTCGAACATGGTCTGATACTAACGCGCGCATGTATTCTTTTGGTAAGATGAGCTCTCCTTGAGCATACAACTCATCAAGGAGGAACTGTAGTGATTGGCGTAATTCGTCGCTACGTAAATCTCTATCTCTACTTGGCATTTGGTTGTCTCCTTTCTGCACAATTTGTACGATAGTGTACTACTTCATTATAGCACACTTACCGTATAATTGTAAGAACTGTTCCACGTCAGATACGAAGTCTTCAACAGTGTCGTCGGTATACCCCCATGCGATGAGTGTTCCGTTTTCGTCTGAGATGTAGACTTCGTACCCTTCGCAATGTGAGCTAGATTTTACGTCTGTAATGGTATGCGGTGTTAGAGACACCCAACCGTCCGTGATGTGTGGAAACATTGTATTACTGAAGTGTTCGTGACGTCTACGTACATTATAATGTGTGTAGCTATCATCCCAAAGTGATGTTAGTGACCACATACTCGGGTGTACTGCTTGTGTTGTCCATACGCCTTTGGTCTTGCCTAGCGTATCCATATTGTTGTTCAACATTGGATAGTTTCCAAGACATTCCACAACGTGGTAGAATTGCTGTCTTCGTGAGCATGACTTATCAACACGGTAGAAATGGTGTTGTTTCAACGGTTTCACCGCTTTTGGCGACAGTGCAACCGCTTTATGCATGCGTTTTAAGTGTCCAGAAATTTCCTCTGGTGTGATTGGTTTCAACTCTGGCAGTTTTTCAATTTGTTGGCCTGTACGTCGTGCCGCTACCTTCAGGATGTTGAACGTTGTTGGGTGGTTCGCCTGTAACTCGTCGATTGTTCTTGGGTCAATCTCGCTGAGTCGCCACTTGTCTTTACCAAAACACATGTAGTTGATATCTGATGTATACGGTTTCTCATCTTCTGGTAGCTCGAAGGCTGGAGCCTGCTCGAATAAGTCCTCGCGTTCGTCGTATCGCGTATTCATGGCAATCAGTGTATCGTAATAATCCAACTCTCCGTATGACCAATCTGGTATCGATAGTGTAATCGCAATGGCGAACTTCTCATCGTCAATAGCAATACTAAATGCACGCATATCGGGCAATGTAATTTGAGACTCATTGTCAGCGTCCAGTAATACTTCAATAGTTGGGTGTGGGTTTGTGATGTTGACACGTACGCGGTCAAATTGCCAATTGGCGTTTTGACCTTGCTTTCGAATGTCGTTAGCTAGTTTTTCCATGCGTTCTGACAATTCGATGACATATGCTTTAGGTGTTTGCATGATTAACCTCCGTTATTTTACTGGGCGAATTTTAGACGCCTTTTGAATGATTGCAATAATGGTTTTGTATTTGGCTTGGTCACTGTTGCTGAGTTGGTACTTATTAGTACCTTCGACCAATGTCTTGTAATCCACATCGTTCATATCCATGAGTGTGTTGTGGATGTTACGTTCCGACTCCGCTGGCACTGCTTTTGGCGATGGTGCGATGCTTGTTGCGATAATCATAAAGACTAATCCGATGGTGATATATCCACCTCGACGAAGAATGTCGCTGCGACTAAGAGTAGAGTCAAATAGTATGGTAATCGGCTTCCCGCATCCGATAAAGGCCAAACCAGCAATCAATAATGATAATGATAGTAACAACACTACGGATGTACCAATCGTACTCCAAAAATCATTTGGTTGTTGTACTAGTAGATTGTTTATTTTGTCTAATTGTTCTAAATAATGTTGCATGATTACCTCCGTTATTTGAATAGACCTGTTGATTCTATATCTTTCACGTATTTGGCGATGGTTCGCAATGTTGTGTCTTCAATCTGATTCAGGTCTGCTAGTTTGATTTGTTTGACGAGCTCGTTGTATTCATCTACAGGTGTCGCCTTTAGTACGTCGTTCACGCGTTGTTCCGATTCCTCAGTCATCTCGTGTTGGTATATGTGGTGCACATACACTTGGATTATCATGGCTATCGTCATCAGAATAACAGTTCCCGTTGGAAAGTCGTCACTTTGACTGAGGATGTTCGCAATCGCCACAACGATGTACATCACAACTACGATACCAAATACGATGTCCGTTATCAGCATGAATGGGTGTCGCTCGTACACAGATTGTGTGAGTGTCGGTTCTGCTTGGTCTTTAATGTGTTGTAATATGTTTAGTAAGTCTTGCATGAGCTCCTCCTATCGTTGAATTTCTTTGCTCTCCTGCAGTTGTTCTAAAGCGTCTAAGAACCGCTCTGTATGGTAGTTGTTTTGAAGTGCGAATTGTTTCGCTTCGTAATCTGGTCGGATATTGATGATATCCTGCATGGTTAGTGTCTTGAAATATTCGTCGACAGCAATACAGAATTCTTGTACGGGTTGCCCTCTGAAGAATTCGTTACCACCAACTAATTCCATTCGCTCTCTGGCGAATTGTTTAATGTGGTCTTCAGCACAATATAGTAGCCACTTATCGATAGCAACGTCACCGACAGTTGGCGTCTCGTACATGTAGCAAAGTCGCATATCACCCGTTGTTTCCGGTGTTGGACCACTAATACGTCTGTACGCGTTCTCACGTGATTCCCAGTTCTGGGTACGCCCAACTTTGATAACGTCAGTGTGTGGTAGGTATGCTACGTATAGTAAATTAGTGTTTGGTTTCGGATTGACAAATGGTAATTGTTCTACGCTCCACCACGCGTCTTCATTGTGTCGCACACGGTCGATGATGGGTTTGTTTCCATTCGCGAATGAATTCGGCAACTCGCGTTTTGGTTGCGAAAATGAAATCCGGTGAATCTGTTGGTGCGTATACTAGATTCCATCTGGATTTTCCGGTGAATATCTTCCAATTATAGATTTGTTTGAGTTCGAAATCTCTATCCCATTTACCTTTCTTTGGTTTTTGACGGGAATATTCCAAATCGTTAAGATAATAATCCCAATCCTGTTGGTAGTTATAGTTCCATTGATGAGGCACTAGACCTAGATATAACTCAATACCGTTTTCGGAACTTTGTAATTGAGCCGTGGGTCTGTATTTAAAAACATAATGTTGGTTGTTTTTGAGAACTTTACGTAAGTTAATATCCTCATGTGGTTTCTCCCACATCGTGCGTTCAAACTCTTGAAATAAGTTTATTATACCATCGACGAGTACACCCATCGGGATTGTGGTGACATTCAGCGTCGTTGTTTGTGCCACCCGTACGTCTTCATCTACGTGGTCGAACGTATACTTGTTGTATATGTGTTTTGGTACATAATAGCACGTGTGCGTTGTTGCGATGTCGTAAAATTTCGTATCAAAATACTTTTGAATTATGTTTTCGATAGTGTCCATTTGATATGTTCCAAATTGTGCAAATGGCATATCATATTGGACTTCGACCTTCGTTTCATAAAGGTGCTGCGCAACTTCGTTAGCCCACATGTGAGTAGCCTCTCGGATTTTTCGAAGTTCTTCTTTTTGTTCGTTACGCTCACGCATCTCGCGTTCGCGTCTTTCCCGTTCTTCACGTTCACGCTGTCTCCGTTCGCGTTCTCTGCGCGCACGTTCCTCTCGTTCTTCACGTTCGTGTTGTTCGCGCTCTTGATATGCGCGCTCCGCACGTTCACGTTTTTCGCACTCACTTTCCCCACGTTCTCGCTGTGCTTTCTTGAGGTCACGCTCCTCGCGTCTGTGATTTTCTTCGATGCTATCTTGGTAGTTTGCTAATGTCTCTGCGTAAATGGTTTTGCGGTCAGTCATTTTTGTGACTAGTGGTTCTGCCTTTGTGAGTCCTTTGTCCACATCATCAACCGTGACATCTTTTGCTCCGAAACCATAGATGTTTTCTGGTGTGTAGCGATAATCGTAATGATTATTGGCGTAGGTGATGAGTTCTTCAGTGGTGTATGATTTCTCACCTCGTGTCATCAAAAACACATCGTATGCGAACAGCAATGACTCCCCGTCGGTTTCGATGTCGGGTGTGTCATCGCAAATATCCTCGATACCGTTGTGACAGAAGTGGATGATGTATGGATGGTCTTTAGTCATCCATGAGACTTCTTGGATGAGGTTTCTAGTCACCTCATGCACTTTAGCATAGCTGAACCGTTCCGTATAGTCTGCCCAACGACCTTTGAATTGGTGGATGCGTGGGTTTTCAATGACCACAAATTTCGCGGTGGTCATATCTCCGTGGATATACATGTCTTCCTCCATAAAAATAAAGACACCTCAAATGAGGTGTCTTATAATGTGTGTTCAGTTTGTTCATCAATATCATCGATGAGGTTGTGTGCATTGATTGCGTTTCTGTGTCGTTCTTTGAGCTGTTCTTGTAATCGTTCTCTAAATGGTCGTCTGAACGTAGATTTTTGTAATTTGTATTTGAGTGTCATTCCGTCACGTTCTGCCAACACCATGGATTTGATGTCCTTGTCGCCGCCCATAGATGCAACCTCTGCACGTGTCATATCACGACAGTCACGAATGACTTGTTTATACTTCTGCTCGTATTCGTCGTATAACGATTTGAACTCGACAACCGGATGGAAGTTCATGTCGCGTTGGTTGTCATGCGCTAATAAATCGTCAATCGTATCATCTTGGATAGAGCACAATAGTGTCTCCATTTTACGACGTGTATATGGCTCCCCAAAGAATAAGTTTGCATAGTCTGCTTTTGACTCAAACCAGTAATCCGTTTTGAACTTCAATAATCGTCCATATTGGTTTTCCACGACAACACCTTCAGATGTTTTGTCCGTTTGTTGATACTCGATGAGTTCGTCTAACGTCATCCATTTCGATGCGACATTTTCCAATCCAAATTGACTCATATCTGGTCGTCTGATTTCTGGGTTATAGATGTCTTTTGTGCGTTCACCGATAAACGTGTATTTCTCTTCGTCATACTGGATTATCATCGGATGCTCTGGTGATGTATACTCGAAAAACAAACTTACGTTGTTATCTTTGATGTATTGTTTTAGCGCGTCAGATGTGGGTAACTGTTCGAAATAGGTTTTCGCACTGTCTGAATATTCTGTGTTCGTCGCAGACGATGTCGCCACGATGAATTCACCATTCAACACACTGAGTGATAGGAATGTTCCGTCCATTTTCTCCCACACACGATGCTTGTCTTTCGGCTCCAGTCTGGTGTACTCATCTTTGAACGCTTTGTCGTATGGCATCCATGAGCGTTCTTCCTCTAATTGCATGTAGTTGAAGAACTTCTCAAACCCAATAGTAACGATTTCTCCGTCTAAGGTCATCGTCAATCCACGTGCGTTACGAATGAGTGGGTTAGTAAAGTCTACACCCGCATGTAAATATTTGAACGTAAGTAAACCATCTTCCCAGTTGGGTGATGTTTTGATATCTTCATGTGCGATAAGCTGCACAATATCTGGAACAACTATCGACGAGTCTCTTTGGAGCTCACGTGCTTGTCTACATAACTCTTGAACTTTGGTGAATGTTTCGCTTTTAGTGTTATCGACGACCCTTGATGTCGAGTCGATATCTCGGAATTGCTCCATCAGCTCGATAGCGTGTTCTGACACGTCCTCGCGTTTAACGGCTCGGTTCTTTGCGATATCTGGACTTTGATGTGCATTCATATGATGTAAGATTGCGTCCGAAATATCGGTGTCGGCGTTTTCGCCTTTATCGATGTGGTAATACATTGCTGACACATTCGCATGATACTTAAACATATCCAATCCCCCAAATGCGTACTCTGCATAGCTACGCACTAATGATGGGGCTTCGGTCAGTGATTTACGTGTTACAGATTTCCCTAAGTCATGATACTTTGCAATTTCGACAAGTTCTGAGTCTTCACCGTATAGTTCGATACTTTTATCGATTGTCATTTGTATATGTTCACGAAGCGTTTCCTGATGGTATGATGAATGATGCGACTCGTTAATTGTTGCGTTGATTTCATCCATGTATGCTGATAACGGTGGTGCGATAATTGTAAATCGGTCACAATCAAGTCCAACTTTTGGTGGCTGCATTGCGTAATACATGTTTTCGATGTGTTCGTCAGGAACACGCTGTGAGCCTGTGCGCTGCCTGTTTTGACGTTTGATTTCAGCTAGTGGTTTGTGTAGCATAATCACTTCAGCCTTGTATCCAGTCTTATCTGGACGTACTTGGTCTAAGATGCTCACACGTCGCGTACGATTCAACATGGTTGCGTCAATGACAATTGTGTCTTCTTGGTCTTTCATGTGTTGTTTAACACGTTCGATAATGGTGTTGATGACTTGACCGTTGTTTGGTTCGTGTTCTAGTCCTAATTCGATACCAATCGCGTCACCAGACACGATAGTAGCGTCGCTGAGGTGTTGATTGATGTATGTCGATTTTCCGACACCCGCTGGGCCGGACATAAATATTAATTTCATCGGATTTCCCCTTTCTGTGGCTTGATTCTATTATATCATACGATGAGGGGATTTCAGAATGGTATGGTTAGCGCCCAAGCCCAACTGCACGTTTCATTTTACGTACTGTTTCGCCTGCGATTTGGTTGGCTCTAGTCGCACCTTCATCTAGTACTTTATCTAGTTCTTCGGATGCGAATAATACGTTGTGTCGCTCTTGAATTGGCTCCAATTCTGCGATAATAGCGTCTGCCAATTCACGTTTGAATTGTCCATAGCCGACACCTTCAAATCGTTTCACAATGTCGTCAATCGACTCTCCAGTGAATGCTGAAAAGATGGTCAGCAGGTTCGATACGCCCGGTTTTGTTTCTGGACTGTACGCAACTATACCCTCTGAGTCAGTAACGGCGCTGTTGATTTTCTTGCGAATTGTTTTCGCATTATCTAACATACTGATGTATTCTTTCGGGTTGGCGTCAGATTTGCTCATCTTTTTCGATGGTGTTTGCAAACTCATGATGCGTGCGCCAGTTTTTGGGATGAGTGGTTCTGGCGTGGTCAGAATAGAACTGCCGTATCCGTAACGTTTGTTGAACCGGGTCACGAAATCTCGCGTCAATTCCAAATGCTGTTTTTGGTCGGCACCAACAGGTACAATGTTCGTGTTGTACAAAATAATATCGGCAACCATCAGTGCTGGATACGTGAATAGTCCAACCGACACGGATTGTTGCTTTTGCGATTTGTCTTTGTACTGCGTCATACGTTCTAATTCGCCCATACCCGTATTACATTGCACAATGGTGGATGCCTCCGAATGCGCTGACACTTCGGACTGGATAAAGATGGTTGATTTTTCGGGGTCTAGTCCAATGGCTAAGTATAATGCAGCCAGTGACCGCGTTTGCATTCGCAATGTCACTGGGTCTTGCGGTACGGTTGTTGCGTGTTGGTCTACAATACAATAGAGACAATCATAATCGTCTTGTAATGCAACAAAGTTTTTCATCGCTCCTATATAATTCCCGATAGTGGGTGTTGCTGAAGGCTGTACGCCTGAGAAAATTCGTTGTTTTGTCACGGGTAATAACCTCCTACACTAATTGCAATTCTTGTGTTGATTCTTGAATGCTTTGGAACATGGTTTCAATACGTGCAACCCACTCATCATCGTTGGTGTAAATCAGTTCATTCGATGATGACCAGTGACTTTCGTATTGTTCTAAAATAACCAAATATTTATAGTCTTGTGTCTTGAAAAATGTTACAAGGTCGTCGTCCCACGTGTGACCACGCAAGTCCTTCACTTGTGTGATGTCAAATTGGAACGGGTGTTCCATAATGTAATTATCAACCAACGTACCTTCGTAACATTCGTAATCGTTGTTGTGTGCGTCTAAAATAATTTCTGCTAGTGTATGTTTGTAACAAGTGATTGCATAATAATCATCACTTGGATAGTGTGAAATGGACATGCGCGTTCCTCCTCGGTTTGTTCTATGTATGGACCAACCCCGAAGGGTTGGTGTTATTTTGTATGTTTTTCTGGATTTACTTTGGCGTCTAGTTCTAGTGTTGCCTTGTATTGTTGATAAGCCTGCTCGTTGACAGGTTCGTAATACACAACGATAATATCTCGAGGTAATGTCGTCGAACTATCCGTAATGTGTTGTTTGATGACACGTGTAATACGTATTGGTGCGTTAGTATCCGCTAACCACGATGTAAACTCATCACTATTGATACCATCCGTGTCAATACGTAGTTTTGGACTTGCACTCAAGGTAGGCGTGTGGTTAATGGTTACCATCTGACCGTCTTGTGTGGCACGCCATTGTTTAGACCATTCGACCTCACGTACGGTTGTTTGTTCAGAGACACTAGCCCATGGTCTTTCTCCATCTCGGCGCAGATAGAATAAGTCCGTATTTGACTGTCCATCATATATGACTGTTTCTAATACGCTATTCGATTGTGCCGCTACTGTGCTCTCACGAGGGTGGGTATTCTTTGATTCTTTTGAAACGTCTCTTTTAGCTGTCGGGAACACTATTAGGATTGTTGCCATAGTCATTATACCAATGGCGTAAATGATTGGCTCCCAGTTTCGGGCGATGTCTTTCTCACTTAGGATGTTAAGGTGAACATATCCTATGCAGATGATAATGAACACACCTAATGCTGTATGTAGTCTGATATCATCGCTATTCATGAGGTGGTCTGGCATTGGTCCTATGCCACTGTTCTTCCATGCTGCACGTTGTTCATTGAAAAAGTTGACAACCGCGTATGATGTAACACTGGCCAATACTACTGATACGAACTGTCCGAACACGTGATATTTGACGGGTGCTAGACTGGCAACACCTACGCTCACTATGGTGTATGTCGCAAATAATATGAGTATTGTCATTGATTCTAACATCGTCTAACCTCGTTTCTGTTTGCGTGTCGCTACAAACGTACGCATGGTTGTTTTACTGCGTTTCGTTTGCTCGATTGGAACCACTGGTTCCTTATGCGGGATATCCAATTGTGGATAATAATGTTTGTAATCATAATGAATTTTTACATCGTTCATGGTAATGTTCCTTTCATATTGGTATCGCTTACATAATCCACCAAACGGCATGCGCCTATTCAGGAGCACTACCTAGGTGAATTGTTTTCGTCTACTTTTGATGCGCTACACGACGCTTGCCAGATGTTGTACGCCATTCATAATATGGATAAAATGCGTTGGCTAAAATTTGACGTAGCGGTACCGCTTTGTAGTCGTCTTCGACCTCAGGTAACTCTTCGTAATCTGCATCGCTGCGGTCATGTTCCCACATCCAATCATCTTTGCGTTCATACTCATGACATAACTCAAAATTGACAGTTGTTTTGTCGAAATTGATAACGCCATTTTCGATGCACCAGTCAATGTAGACACCTAGTGAATGGGTATCGTCTGCGTCATCGATTACCATATCTTGTGTGTATGGGTCCCAAATAAATGCTAACTTATCTGCGGTAAGTTCGAATGTCTCGCGGTCTTCATCGGTTGTCGAAATCGAATGTAAAAATGC
>ERZ772956.2196-NODE-2196-length-12626-cov-56.092196_pt1 | contig 12626 bp, 9 predicted proteins | sample MGYA00580683_ERZ772956 | MGnify/ENA primary metagenome ERZ772956 (study PRJEB29015, sample SAMEA2738077) | human oral metagenome | biome: human oral; feature: human-associated habitat; material: saliva | place: China | collected 2212 ... | reverse complement strand
CAGGTGTAAGGTTATTAATAGCCATTGTCACCTTCTGATACTTATCATACTGATAGTAATCATGGTTCTCCAAATGGGTTTGTTTCTTCGCAGCAATAACACGCCGCATCAACTCTACCGCTGGATTATCCTTACGAGAATACTTATGACGTCGCTTAGCCTTCACAACAATCCCTTGAAGTTGCTTAGAGTCTGCAATAAGGGTCACCTTCAATTCTCTTGAAGTATGTGCAGTAATCTTGATATGACGTGGCTTATAACCTACAGCAGTAATAGTAAGCTGTTCACCCACCTTTCGAGCTATAGAAAAATGCCCATCAGCATCACTCGATGCACCTAACTTTAAATTCCGATAGAGCGCATTAGCATAAGGAATACTATCTCCCGTTTGCCAGTCAACCACGTAACATTGGAGCAAAGTACTATCTATCACTGCTGGCTTAGCAGCTATCTTAGCTAAAGAATCCATCATTTGAAGCAATGAGTCAGTAGCTATCACCATCGAATCAGTTGCTGTTAACAAAGAATCTTTATCTAACAACAAAGAGTCAATACGTACTACATGAGGCTTCGAATTAAAGTACAATGCCTTAAAAGAATATGCTTGCGCAGTAAATGACACAAGTAAAAAGAGAAGAGAGATAATCACTCTATTCTTTATCACTTGTAGCTCCTCTTTTGCCTTATCAAAGACAAAAGATATATGTTTATCTTTATTGAGTCTGGGTAATCTGTTCATATCTTACTTTAGTTTTAGGACAATGCAGAACAGCCCACTATAGCTATTCTGCACCCAAGAGTTGTCACATCCATAAAAGATGTTCGAAAGACTTCTATACGGTTTGAGAAGCTTACTAATCGATCTCTTCATCTGCTTCATAGCCCCCCATTTCTCGGATAGCATTCTTCAGCATTGTATACTGTTCAAAGAGATTATTGACGGCTTCCTCACCACGGGTAAAATCGTGCATTGGACTCTTGAGGAAGATACTCAAGAAACGCTGAATACCATAACGACCAGCCCTCGCAGCAAGATCAGAGAGCAATGTAAGATCAAGAAGCAATGGTGCAGCAAGGATTGAGTCACGGCAAAGGAAATTAATCTTTATCTGCATTGGGTAACCCATCCAACCAAAGATATCAATATTATCCCATCCCTCCTTATCGTCATTACGAGGTGGATAATAATTGATACGCACTTTATGATAGATATTACCATAAAGATCGGGCTGTTCATCAGCTCTACAAATTGTTTCAAGTGTTGACAACTTACTTACTTCCTTTGTGTGAAAATTAGCTGGTTCATCAAGAACCAAGCCATCACGATTACCCAAGATGTTCGTTGAGAACCAACCTGCAAGCCCAAGGTTACGTGTCTTGATAATAGGAGCAAAGCCCGACTTAACCAATGTCTGACCAGTCTTAAAGTCCTTACCTGCAATAGGCATACGTGTCTTCTCAGCCAACTCCCACATAGCAGGTATATCAACCGTTGTATTAGGAGCACCCATAATAAACGGACAACCTTCTGTCAATGCCGCGTATGCATAACACATAGACGGAGCAATATGCTCTCTGTCATCTGCCTTCATAGCCGATTCCAATTGCTCAAGTGTCTTATGACATGCCTCGTTGTATGGTACATAAATCTCGGTAGAAGCTGCCCAGATAACAACTACACGTTCACAGCCATGCTCTTTCTTAAAGTTCTGAATGTCTTTCTGCAATTCAAGCACCATATCCCAGCGTGTCTTACAGTCTTTAACATTATCACCATCCAGTCGCTTAGCATAGTTTCGGTCAAAAGCAGCTTTCAGAGGCTTGATAGCCATCAGTTCCTCACGTACAGGTTCAATATCCTTTGCCTTCAACACTTCAGCATATACTGCAGCCTGATAAGCATTCTGAGGATACACATCCCATGTACCAAAGACAATATCGTCTAAGTTTGCCAATGGAACAATATCTTTGTAATGAAGATATTTCTTATTAGCTCCACGTCCTACACGGATTTTATCATATTGAGTCATAGAGCCGATAGGCTTCGTAAGACCCTTGCGTGTCATTAACACTCCAGTCATGAAGGTCGTAGCAACTGCGCCGCAACCAACGACCATTATTCCTAATCTGCCTTCTGCAGGCTTTACGTTTGTTTGCTTCATGATTAATACTGCAATATTTAATTAACGCATTAAAGCGGCGTATATTGTCTTAATATAGGTTGTAGTTCAACTAAATTCTTAATAACATAATCTGCCACACACGTTGTTGGCTCTTCCAACGTCCACCCTTCGCCTTTTAACCATACAGTATGACAACCAAGTTCATGTGCAGGAAGTATGTCTTTGGTATAGCTATCACCAATCACAACAACGTTTTCAGGCCTCACTTCCATAGATTTCACAGCTATATTAAAAATCTGTGAATCAGGTTTTCGAACACCAACAACAGCACTTTCCGTTATGGTTTCAAAATAAGAAGATAAGCCAAACTCCTCAAGTACAACCGACATGTTCCCATAGAAGTTTGTTACCAAGCCTATTCTATAATGCTTCTTTAAGTCCGACAGCACTTTTCTACTCTCTGCTATATTGGCTTTTACCTTGTCATAAATATCATTCAACAGAATTCTTTGCATCCGTTCAGCCTCAACTTTATCTGCCACTAACCAGCCACAGCCTACCAAGTACTCAAACTCTAATTTCAATTTAGACGTTAACATCAAAAGAAATGTGTCGTGTGATTGTATAATAGGCAGCTTTCCTAAGGTACGCTCTGCATGTACATAGGCTTCACGAAACTGCTCTTCTGTCACAGGAATTCCATTCCTTTTGTATGCATACCATAGAAACTTACCCCAATGACAACCCGCAGTATCAAGTGTACCACCAAAGTCAAAGAGAAGAATTAATCTTCTCTCCTCACTACACTGAGAAGCGTGTATTGTTTCTGCTTTTAAAGATATATCGTTTAACTCTTTGTTCATTCTAAATAGTTTAAGCTACATTAGATTGTAATAGACTGTTATTCAACACTAAAAGATAAGCATTAAAAGTATTTCATCAACATATATTCAACCCTAATTATAGTCTAAAAACATATTATTTACTCCTTTGGCATGAGGCTTTTACATAAATCTTCGTGCCGCTTATGCATATAGATGTACAACAAACTATATAAACTAATCTCAAACACAAAGTATATCCACGGACAATTCAATAAGCAAGTGACGTAGATAAGAATAGCACGACTGTTGAATGAAAGAAAATTTGTAAAAGGCATCAGCGGTCTGCTACCTACCAAGAAACGTTCTTTGAGTTCCTGTGGCACCTTATCTATTCCTCCGTACTTCTCTATCAATGCTGCATGAAACTTCTGAAAAGCAGGGGTTCTACGCTCCTGACTTCTACAATAACGTTGATAATTACTATGAAAAGCACGATCCCAAAAGACACCCTTCTTTCCCTTCAAATCTTCAACAATAGCGTGTTCGCGTTCGTATGAGTCAAGTTCTGAACCTTCTTTACCCTTCAAGAAATAAAGATGAATCTGTCGATAATAGTCACTTAACGAACTTTGTGGGGAGTGACATAACAAACTTGCAACAGCTGCCAAACCTAATCCCCAAAAGCCCCACACCTCTGATGTGCCGGGCATTGGCTGATACCACAGTCGTAAGACAATAGCAAGATAAATTGAGAAGAACCACACATCGCCTGCAAAACCATCTAAACAGCGACCTTTCATAGATTGTTGACGAGTAAGCCGTGCCAACTGTCCGTCTGTTGAATCACAAAAGTTTGCTAACATCAAGAGAATAATTCCTATGATATTATGCAAGGTATCTGTAAAATAAAACATTACACCCGCACCAATTCCAAGGAAGATAGAGAGAATAGTAATCGTATTAGGCGTAACACCTAAGCGATACCAGAACAAGGCAAATGCTAAACCGATAGGCCGAGTAAAATAAATATCAAGCCATTCTTCCGTATCCATAGACTTGAAAGAGGCACGAAGAAGACTAAAGAATCCCATCTTACCATCTTGTCCTTCTCCCAAATATGGCGAAGAGGGCTGAGCTGCAAAATGAGTATTGTCCTTTGTTTGCTGAGCAGTTGCTCTATTATTTTGTTCTTCTTTTATCATTGTATTCTGATTATTTATAAACGAGTCGAGTTGAGGAATAATTGACTATCAATCAACTACAACTATTCATATCGTCCTTACACTTCTCGTTTAAAGAGGTTTTATGAGAAATCTCAACCTTCTGTTTCATCCGTCTAACGATAGCCTTTGCCGCTTCTTCCCTACATCTTGAGAAACTGGGAAAGTCATTAAAATCAATGATAACATAACTACCATCTTCCCGTACTATCACATCACCACCATAAATAGGCGTCTGTAGTAAACAAGCTAACTTCTCCGCATCAGTTTGCAAGTTAGAAGATGAAAATGGATAATATTGTGGTTTACCATTCCTTTCTTCATCACCAAACTTTGTTTCTGTATCATCACTGGAATAATAATAACGGAAAAAGCCAGTATCTTCAACACCATAGAACTTCACAACGTCACCTTTCACATGTGCTTGTATCACAATGTTTATGATACCACGCTGCATAAAAGCTGATTTCACATTTTCTACTTCTGTCCAATCTTGACAGAAACAGACATCTTTTTTACTTTGTGCCGATGCATCAGCGCGCTTTACCCAATAACCATCATTACCTTCATCAGGTGGAAATGGGAGATGGTTTTCACGCATTACCTTATCTACATTACTCCTTTGACAAGCCCAAACACCTGCCGATGGATTAAGAACTTGTATGCCACTCTGCTCCAATTGCTCAAGACACTCTAAAGCCTTTGTGCTACGAGCCATAGAAATAATTTGGCTATTGACATTTACAAAATCTACTGATTCAAATGAAACAGACTGATTATAAGTACTAAAACGATTGACAAAATCATCTTCACTTATTATCGTGGCATCCTCTAACAGACTACTGACCTCTTGCAATACAGCTAAGTCTTTCTCCTCAGAGTTAGGTGAATAGCATAATGCACGTTGTATCAATAAGGTTTTCCCTTTATAATAAGGAGATAAGTTCTTTACCCCTTCATCAGCCTTTCTTATATCTTCTATATGGTCGATATCAAACACCTTTGTCAGTGGATAAGCTTCCATACGCAAACCTGCTGCAACCAAAGCACGCTGAAAATTACGCATCCTGCTCTCACCTTTTTCTATACACGATTCAAGAATATCAAGCGAAGGAGCTGTCAACCCATATATACCTGCAGAAATAAAACGAGAATCTACTTGTGCATTATCGTAATAGCCATTAATCCGCATGACATTGTCAACACCAACATAAAGTGGTTTTTCATCATCAATATAATCTGTAACACCCATCAAAGCGGCTGTCCCATGTGCTATCTTATCTTGAAAGGATAAGACGTAATCGTGAAACTCACTTTCATCAAAGATAGTATCAACAGTTGTTAGGATAAAAGGCTCATCACGTAGAAAGTCGCGCAATTCATAGAAACTATGCATTGAACTCGGCGTTGACTTTACGACAAAACGCAACGGGATGGGCAAACCATTCAAACCTTTGGCTTGTATCATCTTCAAATGATTTGCCACATCAAACATCTGCTCATTACAGATAACAACAATCTCCGTGGCATTATTTTCCATGAAAATCCTTATTAATCTGTCTATGAGCCGTTCTCCCCTTACCTTCACCAATGGTTTGGGTTCGGTGACACCTTCTTGAGCCAGTCGTGAACCATCGCCAGCTGCAATAATTGCGAATTTCATCCCTGCAAAGATACATAATTCTAAGGAGATAAGCCCCTTTCTCGGTAACGTTTTTCTACTTAAATATACCCCAAAAGAGACTTTTATAATACTTTTATCGACTTACAAGTCTTAATACTTAACTAACCCCTCTAAAAGTGACAGAAGACAAATAAGATAAATAAAATAATAACAGCCTCATTGGAGTACATAAGAGCACGAAGAAATTTTATTACAAAAACAAGGAGAAAAAGAGACTTAATAACAGCCTAAATCAGTATTTTCAACTACTATTGTAACCAGAAGACTATCAAACAATTACAAGACCATAAAGTAAAAGATGCTTAATTGGACTTCAAAAGGGCGTTAGTTAGACCTCAAAAGGGCATCTTTTGCAAGCCAATTGGGCGTCTTTTCGAAGCCTAAAGGGCACATATTACTTTTTAATAGTTAGAAAATTTATTACATTTAATAAAATACATAGTTCTCATAAAAGTAAAATATAGGTTTCAATGATATACAAAAAGAAGACATCGTTAGCATCTTGTTCAAGAATTAAAAAGCAAAAATAAAAATCGAGAAAAAGCGTTTTAGATACAAATAAAATAAAAAACAGCAGAAAAATAAGCGCAAAAAGCAAGTTTAAAGGTCATTATAGTTAATTTAATGTTAAAGCGCGAACAATCTAAATAAAAAATTTGCTTGTTTAAATATTATATCCTATCTTTGCATCTATAAAATTAGAGGATGACAACAACAACATAACACAGATTGTTAAAAACAAAAAGAAATAAATCCTCTATAAATATTCACAAGCCAAGTTGAGATTTAATTTGACTTGTATGAGATGAAAAGAGGTTATAAAGAACTATTTTACTAAGGACACCAAAATATACATAGCTATTTATTTGCGTTAACCACGCAGGGATAATTCGCGCAAGTAAGAGATTGAAATACATAGGTTAGTTTTTTAAGGTGAAGGATAACAAAATTGTCACGAGTCCTACACAGCATATTGCTGGGATATCGAAGACACTCAGCCAGTCCTGATTTCACGTCGGTGAAATCAGGATTTTTTATTTCAAATATTTTGTTTTATCCGTGAAAGTACCTAAATTTGTAACCATATATGTTTAAGAATAGATACAAGCGGTTTGTCTGTCTGCTGCTTTTCATCCTCCTTGTAGGAAAAACTATGGCACAACAGCCCTTGACCTTTGAGTTAGAACGTGTCAACGATTCGCTTTCATGGCTGTGCCTATACCCTAAGGTACAAGCGAATACGGAGCAAAAAGGACACAAAAACTGGTGGAAAACCAGAAAAGCAATTGCAAAATGGAAACTTCCCTACCCTGTTTATCAACTGGTAACAGGAGATGTTAATGGAGATGGAAAGGACGAAGCAATCGTTGGCGTCATCAAACCGACTCGTTTCTACCCACAGCCTGCACGTAGACTCTTCATTTTTAAGCAGATAAATGACAAAATACGCCCCATGTGGATGGGGTCGCGAATGGGTGGAATACTATGCGATTTTCGTTTTATAAAACCATACGTACGTACATTACAAGCAACCACCGATAATAAATACGTTGTTGCAGACTATGTTTGGGACGACTTCGGACTTTCTTTCGTACGCTTTTTAACTGAAGCTGTTAGCCACGAAGAAGCCGTTAAACGATTTATTGCAAGCGAATAAATATAAAACATAACTATTAAAAATAAAACAAGATGAACCACAATTCCTATTACAAGCTAATGCAAAAGAACGCATTCAGAACAGTAGCTATTGCATTCCTGATTTTGTTGTTCTCACCTACTGCATGGGCACAAAGTGAAAAGACAGATGGCAGCAGAGGTGATGCCTATATTGAACGTACAGAGGAAAAGAAGACTCCTCTTATTCTTCCTGGTGCTGGGAAAGTCAATATTGAAAAATTGAAGGGTAAGATTGATACGCAGATGGATATCTCTAAACTCAATCTTGTAGAACTACGTGCAATCAGAAACGCCTTTGCTGCAAGGCAGGGATACCCTTTCAAGGATGCAACCTTACGTGCATTATACAATACAACAACATGGTATAACGATGCACTTTGGGATGTCTATGAAAAAGAAGAGACCCCTGGTAAGAAGTTCTCACCACGTTATACGAAAGAACAACTTGCCTTTACAGAGCGCATCCGTGCACGAGAAGCTGAATTACGAAAGCTGAACTTTAAACCAGCGAACAGTAAGGACGTGGTGAATATGAAGAATCTTATCAACCCGTTCCAGCTGAAAGAGTTTGACCCAAAGCTATATAGCATGTTGGGACAGAATGGTTTTGCTATCGTTCCTGCCGAACATAATCAGCTTTTCCACGTATATGAGAAGAACGACTATGCTGATTTTCCAAGCTTCGTAACCACTGACCTCTACCTACAACTGTTCCATCTCTATTTTGATTGTGTATTGCGCGATGTGGAGGAAAAGCACTTAGACTCACTGATGATTGTCTTTTCTTCCAAAATGGGAGCAGAGATGAAGACACTTACAAGCAGTCAAAATGCAGAAATAAAGGCTGCAGCGGAATATGGTCAGGCATGGTTTGCCGTCGCATCTTGGCTCTTTAGTCATGATAAAGCACCAAAATCAATAGCTACACTGAATGCCCCAGAAGCATACAAGAAGATGGTAATGGAAGAAATTACTAAGTCTTTCGAGGCTGAAAATGAATATTCTGAGATGCTTGAATATGACTCTCAGACAGGAATGTTTGCTTATTCGCTCTTCCGTCCACGTGGTCACTATACCCGTTCTAAGGTTTGTAGTCGTTACTTCCGTGGTATGATGTGGTTACAAACAGCCCATTTCGGCACGAATAAACCTGCTAAGATGAAGCAGATAGCACTTATTGCCAATGTCTTCAACCAACAACCAAAGCTTAAAACCATCTACAACAAGGTAAGTGAACCAATCACTTATCTTATGGGGACACCTGATAATGTTACCCTCATACAGGTTGCAGAACTTGTTAAGAAGATGAACTTACCTATAGAAAAGCTATTATCTTCAAATAAAGACATGGGTAAACTGACAGCAAACATTGAAGCAATAGCAAAGAAACAGACACGTATCGAGTTGAAGAAAACACATGGAACCAAATATGTTGTAGATATTATGCCACAGCGTTATCAACCTGATGCAGAGGCATTGATAGCTACTACGGATCAAGATAGCCCTATCTCTCTCCGCCCATGTCCAAAGGGACTCGACTGGATGGCTGTCATGGGATTGCCAGGTGCCGAACGTATTCTCATGGACGAGCTGAAAGAAGCACAGAAATGGAAGGATTTTCCAAAGGCATTAACCACTGCTCGTAAGAAAGTTGCTAATACTCCTTGGGAGGCTTGTGTAGCAAATCAATGGATGTACACGCTCCAGTCATTAGGTGACACCGCACAGTCGCTTCCTTATTTCATGCAGACACCACAGTGGCAGAAGAAGAATTTGAACACAGCACTTGCTTCTTGGGCTGAATTAAAGCATGATGCTATCCTCTATGCAAAGCAGCCTATGGTGGCAGAGTGTGGCTCTGGAGGTCCAGAACCACCTGTCGTAAAGGGTTATGTTGAGCCTAACGTGAAGTTCTGGGAGAAAGCTATTGCACTTGTAACAAAAATGGATAAAGTTCTCACCACTTACAATTTACAGACTGAAAAGGCAAAGGCTGTATATGAACGAATAAAGGAAATGGCTGAATTCTGCCGTGACATCAGTATAAAAGAACTGAATGGTGGAAAGATAACTGACGAGGAATACAACCAGATTGAAATCATTGGTTCGACTGTGGAGAACATCTCTTTGGAGCTTGTCAGCGAGGACAATCAGATGTTGCAGGGATGGTCTGATGTAGTGAGTACCGACAAGAAAGTCGCAGTTGTTGCTGACGTCTTCACAGCTGGAGGCGAGAATGTTGCCATAGATGATAAGTGTGTGCTATATGAAGGAGTTGGTCCTGCTTACGAAATATACGTAGTAGTTGAGATAGACGGCTCCCTTTACCTTACACGTGGCTCCGTCTTCTCTTACCGTGAGTTTACAAGATTGATGTCAGACCCACGTATGACGGACGAAGAATGGCAAGAGGAATTAAAGAAGTCACCAACAGGTGGAACACCATCATGGATGAAAGAGATTATAGCTCCTGTAAAGGGAATGAGTGCTGATGATGAAGAGACATTCTATAGTTCGGGCTGTTAAAGTTATTATATGCTTATTAACTCCTATCCTACTATCTTTCAATGGGATAGGAGTTGATTTTATCCATCAAAAGAAGTCGGCTCAAAAAAGAGCTGACGACACCTTACGTATCGTTATTACAGGTGATCTTCTACTTGACAGGGGGGTAAGACAGAAGATTGACATGGCAGGAGTTGATGCTCTTTTTTCATCTGGTATCGACTCGTTGTTCCAATCTTCCAACTATGTAATTGCCAATTTAGAGTGTCCTGTGACTAAAATTAGAGAGCGTGTATTCAAACGTTTCATCTTTAGAGGGGAACCAGAATGGTTGCCTACACTCCGTCGTCATGGCATAACTCACCTCAACTTAGCCAATAATCATAGTATTGACCAAGGAAGAAATGGACTTTTAGACACACAAGAACAAATTAAAAAGGCAGGAATGATACCTATCGGAGCTGGTAGAAATATGGAAGAAGCAGCAGAGCCTGTACTCATTTCTACAAATCCACGCCATGTTTGGGTAGTTTCATCTCTACGCTTACCATTAGAAAACTTTCCTTATCTTCCTCAAAAACCTTGTGTTAGTCAGGAGAGTATAGATAGTCTTATCATGCGTGTTGAACGTTTACGCGCAGCAGATAAGAATTGCTATATTCTCCTTATACTACATTGGGGATGGGAACACCACTTCAGAGCGACTCCACAGCAGCGTGAGAATGCACGCAAACTAATTGACGCAGGGGCTGATGCTATTGTTGGACACCATAGTCATACGCTCCAAACAATAGAGACTTATCGAGGAAAACCGATTTACTATGGTATTGGAAACTTTATTTTTGACCAAAGAAAACCGATGAATTCACGGGCTTGTGTAGTGGAGTTATCCATTACTGCAGACAAGTGTAAAGTAAAGGCTTTACCTATAGAAATCAAGAACTGTGTACCCTACCTTAGCAAATAGCTTTTTCAAAATCTACTTATTTCTCACTTTTAGATAACTTTTCAGCAAAAAAGTTTGGAAGTTTACGTTTAAGTATATACTTTTGCAGCAGGTCTGAGGGTACAACCTTGCACAACGTTATACCTAAAAGCAAAATGAAAAAGTAAACACAATATGAAGCGACAAGGACAAGCACTATCATTAAAGAATCTAACAAAAAGCAATGTGTGGGACATTCAGGAAAACGATGTCTTCCGCCTTTGGGCACAAGCAGAACGTGACGCCGATTTAAGGGATAATGAGCGTCATTATATTGATGTAATCAAAAGTGCCTTTACCATAGAAGAAGTTAAGGTTGATAAGCCTGAAGTTATCAAGAAATACGAAGAACGTGGCTGCCAAGTTGGTCAAGTTAGACTTGATGAGGGTACCACAGTAAAGTGGGCTTTAAAGAAAAAGCCAATCCAACGTATTACTGATTTAACTTGGGAAAATATCCATCATATATCAGCTCAGAAACTAATTGAAATTCTTGAGCGCAACTTTGGCGGTGGCTGGGAAAGCCTTCCACAGAGCGTACAGGATATTATCTTGAGTGGATTTGATATAAGTACAACCACCCTTCCAACAGCTCGCTTGAAAAAACCAGGCGGTCTTTATGAAAAGAAGGTGGCTGATGGTTTCGAAGTTCTTGAGATTTCTAAGGGCTCATGGACAGAAGCGATCTTTGCGAAAGAGAAGCCTATTTCAACTATGACCACAACAAAGCTTTCATCACTTGAGGAGATGGAAGACGAGGATCTCTTGAAGAATCTGGATGATGAGGACGATATAATGCCTGAAGAGGAGAGAAATACAGATGATGAGGACGATGAGGATTTCGATGAGGATAAGCTCACGGAAGAAAGCTATCGTACCACTTTCGATACCAACCCAGAGGAACTCGAAATGCAGGCTGATGAGGTTGGAGAAGATTTAGACTTCTAAACAAGCATTACAAGTATATTAAGTGATTAAGTAAATCACAATAAGAAAAGACCCAATCAACATAAAGTGATTGGGTCTTTTCTTGCTCTCTAACTTTAATCTTGTTACCGTTTTCTTTCCTAATTCGCATCACCAAGCTATAAAAAGCTGCAACAGCGAATAGTTTCTTTTAGTGCTTTTTAGCCTTCTCAGCCAAAGCCTGACGACGAGCGTTCTGAATCTCGAGAAAACGAGCATCCATACTGCTGTCAAACTCCTGGTTCTTAATAATTAACCTTTCCATAAACGTACTGTTATCTTAAATACTTAATCGGATACAAAGATACGTTTTCTAAGTAATTATAACAAATTTATACGTCTTTTTTTGAACTTATTTCAGTTACTTTTTGATTATAATCAATACTAATGATTTATGTCAAATAAACACCTCTATTGTTGCAAACACAACGAAAAAGATTGTCTATATCAAATTTCTTTCCTACCTTTGCACTGAATTCCCAAAGAAAAATAAATAATAACCGCAGAACCAAAGGGGTTCCGCACAAAGAAGAAAGGATAACATTATGTTAACATTTGGTATTGTTACTATCGTTGCAGCCGTAATCGCAGAGGCATTGATTGTTTCAAAGAAGATTAATCTTGATTAGTAATTATCAAGCA
>ERZ772956.2192-NODE-2192-length-12649-cov-3.181991_pt1 | contig 12649 bp, 16 predicted proteins | sample MGYA00580683_ERZ772956 | MGnify/ENA primary metagenome ERZ772956 (study PRJEB29015, sample SAMEA2738077) | human oral metagenome | biome: human oral; feature: human-associated habitat; material: saliva | place: China | collected 2212 ... | reverse complement strand
TCCGCTTTTCTCCCCAATACTGCTTTAATACCAACACGCCGTCGATATACCATTCAATGCCGTTTGTATCCCATAAACAACCGTACGTATGCCAATCCGCTGAATGATAGTTCGGATTTCGATAATCGGCTTTTCGATTTTTAATCATTAAAGATTTATCAAACTGGCCGCCGTGATGAGCCCATAGCGTACCCAGAAACTCGTCTTTGCGCATAATCTCAACCATATCAAGCTCGACATACGGCCGCTGATTCAAACGATGCAAATGATTCGACTGCGCCCAAAACGCCGGCCAAGAGGAATTCTCCGGCGGCACATTACGCACGCCGTCGGCATCAACGCGCATCCGCACTTCGTAATAACCGCGTCCAAACGATTGCCCCTCGCCAGTATTCGGGTCGCGCGTCATGAAATTACGATTGTAGGTACTATGCGATGGTGCAATCCGCAGCACAGAATTATTCACGGAATACTCGTTGGGCTGGGTATCGGGCTTGCCCCATTTGTGTACGCCCGCCGGGTACCACTTGAAGCCTGGCGCGCCAGTATTGCCGGTGTCGATGGTGCCGATTGAGTCAAAATCATCTTCAAAAGCCAAGCGATTATATTTGCCAGCTGCTGCCGGGACGGTTGGTGACGGAGTCGGTGTAGGTGTAGGTGTAGGTGTTGGTGTAGGTGTAGGTGTAGGTGTCGGATTTGGAGTTGTGTTATTATTTGTCGAAGCCGCAGAAACCGGTCTCTTGGCATACCCCAGATACTCATAGCCGTCGATCTTTGGTGGAGAATACTCAACACTTTCGCCGTCTTGCACGGTCACCGTGTCGGTTGATTGTTAAGCGCCAACCCGCCAACGCTAACCGCTAGTAACAGCAGAGCTCGGCCCTTTTTGCTGCGCAGCAAGAAATAGCCGCCCAGCGCCGCCAGCAAGCCGCCAACAGCAAAATACGCTACCAAAATCCTCGCATCGCTGCCCGTTTCAGCCAAACGTCCGCCGCCTTGGTATGCCAGCAAAAATTCCGAATTGGCGTCGTTAGTAGTCAACGTTATTTTTCCTGAGGCGATGGAATTCTGTTCGGTTTTCGATAGCGAACTTTTGACCACACTGCGAAGCCGAATGGTTTTTGAACCGGCATGCGCAGCCGGCGGCGCGATAAAATTCACCGCAACAACAGCGGCGATGAATAATCCTACTATTTTCTTTTTCATTGAATCCCTCAACTCTTTTTGTTTTAACGCCTGATGACGCTTATGATTATATAGCTAATGACGATACAATGCAAGCGAAATAAGTACGGGAATGCTGGATTTATTGGCGCGTAACTTTGACCATAGCGTCGCGAGCCACCGCACCATTCAAGATATAGCCAGCACGCAACTCCTCAGCTATGACTTCCTTGTCACCCTCGGCCGTTTCGTCAAACTGAACCGCTTGGTGTAGTTCGGGATTGAACGGCGTGCCAGGTTTAGCGTCAATTTTCTCAAGGCCAATTTCTTTGAGCTGCTTGTCGAGCTGCTTATTAAGGCCAGCCACGCCTTTCGCCCACGGATTATCTTTCAGCTCCTCCGGCACATTGGCAATCGCCCGCTCAATCGTATCGATCACTGGCAATAGTTTCATCACCGACTTCGCCTGGCCCATTTGGTGCGCCGATTGTTTCTCCGCCTCGACACGCTTGCGATAATTCTCAAAATCCGCCCGCGTCCGCTGCAAATCCAGCGTCAACTCGCCCAATTGCTGCTCTAAGTCTTCAGTTTTGTTAGTCTTATTCTTTGTCATTTTTTCCTCCTACAACATTCCCTCTAGCATAGCGCCCGTTCTGCGCACCAGCTCCATCGTTCGGCGATAATTTTGCCGCGTCGGGCCGATCACGCCGATATAGCTATCATCGCTAAACTGCGAGCGGAATTTACTGATGATCAGCGTGGCGCCAGAGCTTTTACCAATCGGATTTTCGCTGCCAATAAACACATTAAGCGGTTGGTTCGGCGCTGCTTCACGTAGCCACGGCTCGATATTATCAATCAACCTGGCAATCGCCTGCACATGATCGCCCTCGACAAATTCCGGCTGGCTAAACAGCTGCGTCATGCCGTTCATATACAAGTGCGCGCCAAATGACGCAAAGCCAAAGTTACCCGTCAGCTCGACCAAACTATCAACGGCGCTGCGAATTGCTCGGTCAGACTTATCAACGTGCGAGTTAACATGCGCTTCGATCGCTCTCGCACTGCGATCGATGCCGCTCGGCAGCTCGGTCATCTGGGCGTCAGTAATGCCATTAACGTACAACCGGTAGCCCTTATCCGTAGGAATTCGACCAGCGCTAGTATGCGGCGCTTCGATAAAGCCCATCTCTTCCAACTTAGCCATTTCGCTGCGAATCGTCGCGCTGGACACACCAAACAACTTGGCTAGCGTCACGCTGCCTACTGGCGCGGCAATTTCAGCATACTGCTCAATGATAGCGGCGAGAATAGCCTGTTGACGTTCGGTCATGATCTAATTATAGCGCACTTTTAGCACTCATGCAAGGCGAGTGCTAACTGCTCGCTTTCAATTGCTCTAGCAAATCTCGCGCCGCCAGTCTAGCTTCATCGTCTTTACGGTTATAGACGTCTGGCTTTAGAGCGATTGCTCGCACAATCCGCGCCGTCTCATCAATATCATCATTAATGACGAAGTGATAATACGGCACTTCAAGCGCATGGGTAATTTCGCGAATCGCGCTATTGTAACGCTTCGGCCATTCGCGATCAAATTCCTCTTGCGAAGCGTAACGTACACTGAGACGACGACGCCATTCCTGGTAATTTGGCGGCAACAAAAATATCGCTACCACGCCTGGCGACAGCTTTTTATATTCATCGACACCTTGCACATCAATATCAGTAACCGCAATTTTACCAGCATCATGAATATCCTGAATCTGCTTGACACCAGTACCATAAACTGTACCGTGCACAAATTTGGCTTCGACAAAAGCATGACTTTCCAACAATCTAGCGGCAGTCGCTTCATCAATATAGTTATAATCAATACCTTCACGCTCCCATACACCTTTATTTTGACGCGGCTGGCGAGTCGTATACGACACAATATCAGCAAACTCCGGCGACTGCATTAATCGCTGCTTGGTCGTATCCTTGCCTGCGCCCGATATACCGACGAGCAACACAATTTTGGTTTGAATAACAAGCTGGCGAACCGACTCGCTAGGTTGATATTCTCTGATAAGCTTTTCGATCTTTGACATAATATCTGCTTATAATAACTCATCCAGCACCGATTGCCAATCAGGAAACTGCGAACTAATAAATATTCACCTCACACAGATAATCAATCTCTCTTTAACATCACCATAAACGCTTCACTCGGAATATCAACCTTACCGAAGCGTTTCATGCGCTTTTTGCCGCGAGCTTGTTTGGCGAGAAGTTTCTTTTTTCGGCTGACATCGCCGCCGTACAGATAGCCGGTAACGTCCTTGCGATAAGCACCGATGTTTTCGCGGGCAATGAACCTGCCACCAATTGCCGCCTGCAGTGCCACCTCAAAGCTCTGACGCGGTACCACTTCTTTGAGTTTTTTGACAATCTCACGACCCAAACCTGGCGCCTCCGAACGATGGCACATCACACTCAGCGCATCAATCATCTCGCCTGCCACATAAAAATCAACCCGTACCAAATCTTCCGGCTGGTAGCCCGCCAGTTCATAATTAAACGAACCGTAGCCGCTAGTTACCGACTTCAATTGGTCATAAAAATCCGTCAGCAAATTGGCCAGCGGCGCCGTAAAAGAAATCAGCGCCCGCTCGTCGATGTAACTAAGGTTTTTTTGCCGACCACGCTTGGCGACAATCAGCTGAATCACCGCACCGATGTAGTCCTGCGGCACCACAATTTCACCATCAATCCACGGCTCGCGAACCTCGGTGATCTGCGCTGGATCGGGCAGTTCGCTGGCTGACTTAATATCCAACTCCTCGCCATTGGTCAGGCTAACTTGATAATCAGTACTCGGATTGGTGACGATGAGGTCCAGATTATACTCGCGCTCCAGCCGCTCACGAATGATGTCCATATGCAGCAGTCCCAAAAAGCCAATCCGCACGCCATAACCCAGCACCGGCGAATTCTCCGGCTCAAACTGCAATGCTGAATCACTCAGACTCAGCTTTTCTATCGCCTCTTTCAGGTCATTATAATCTTCATTGCTCACCGGAAAGAAGCCCGCGTAGACGAAGGGCTTGACTTCTTTGTAGCCAGGGAGAGGCTGGACAGTGATATTTGACATATAGTCAATTATACCACCCTCCTGGCGAAGAATGATGCACTCCACTTATATCGTCGTCAATCAAACACAACAATATCTATAATTCACAACGATCTAGCGCTCAATAACGTCTTTAACGGCTCGACGCTTAGAATAAGCCTGCTGCTTGCCATAACCGATGCGTAGCAAAATGGTTGGATACTCTCCGGCCAGACCCAGCGTCCTCGTCATTTCTGAAGCAATTTCCGCTTCTTCGTTTGGCTGATTTAGATAGGCGTGTACAATCCCAAGCTCCGTAGCAGTCAACAAAAATCGCTGCAGCGTCCGACCCAAACTCACCCATTCGCACCGGCTATTTTCTCTCGTCGTAAAAAGAACCAGGTGAGAAGCCGAAGCTATCTTTTCACAATCAGCCTTATTCTGAGTCTTGGCATTGATAGCCATCGACATGATCGGCTCAGCCATCCAATGCGGCACATTAGGTGCACCAAATACGGCATAGCTCAGCCCGTCAAGTGTCTGATCTTGATGCTTTTTGTTAAATCGCATCCAGCTTTTTAGCTCAGCCTTAAATGCCTTATTTTGCATTTGATGCGTATTACCCTGAAGAACGTATTGCTCAATATCATTAAACTGTTTAGTCCGATGCGCACAATAATGAACCGAAATCCCCCTTTCACTGCAGACAGATTGCAATTTCCTTAGCGCATCTAGAGCAATTTCCTCACCGGTATAAACACTGCGATTGGTCTGCCGCGCATCTATCTGATTGAACAACGGATTCGGCTTAACATCCGCCTCTTCCATGAGCGAAACCGTAACAATACCTGTATCACCAACCGAAACGACAGATTTATAGCCCTTAGTTTGCGCCGCCAAGCAAAGATTCTCTACTGCACAGCCCAAACTCACAAACAACTCCCTGTCGTCAGGATCGACCACTGGCAACCTTCTATCAAAATCAGGGTAAACTTCTACCGCCGACTCGTTCTGACGAAATTTCCACGGCTGGGTATTATGGCCTGATGGCGCCTTGACAGCTTGCGCAACCAAAAATTCAAAGTTAGCTGATGATATGTTGTTACTGCGAGACATTCTTACCATAATTCTACCCAACACACGAGCCTTCCCATCTCGTTAGCTACTTCTTATAACCAAGTATACTCGCCCTATAGGAGCGAGGTCAATCAATATCGCCAAGACTAAGCTTTCAGCCATTCTTCTTGAAATCATTGTAATCTTCGTTGGATGCCAGGAAAAATATTATTAGATTCTAACTATTTGGTATTATATCAGCTCAGCGTTTTCGTATAAACGCACAATAAATCGCTCCTTGCACGCCTATTTATTCTCAGCGAATTATTCCTTGCGCATACTGCGGCCTAATTTATAACTGCTCAAAAATCTTATGAGCTTGATTCTTGCCAATAACCTGAACCAGTTCAGCGTAACTCATCCACCGACCGCGTTTAGTTTTGTCGCGACGATAATCCTTCTCGTCAGTGATATCGCCCTTAACTATCGCATCGACATTATGCCAAGCAATCCAAGGTGTGTCATCGCTCAAAAAGCTATAATCTAAATGAACATAATTTTCGTTGACTAGTTTATAGCCTGACGATGAAAATCCGCGTGCATACAACTCGCGGAGAATAACGTCTGCTAGCTCGGCAAAACTGTCAGCCGTAACGCATAAAAAATCATCATATTCCTCGCCGAGTTCGTATGATCGTCCATTTATAAAAGCACTATACGAATCATCATCGACAACTTTTTCATCCAACCACACGCGACGGTCGCGTGCTATCGGAATACCCGGCAGCTAATTTTCTCTGTAAAATTTTTGAAGTTATTCATTCTGTATCCAATTTCCGCCTCATGCGCTTTGCGTATCTATATACGATGCGCTATTTAATATTTCTTCAAATACTTTACTATTTTGTTTCCAATATTCATTGTAAGAGAATACCGATATGTAACGAAGACATCCGTCTTCGCGGCCAACAGCTAAGCGTGTTACCATTTTAGTATTTTCAGGTCGAGAACCGCAACTTGATATAATTCTGACAATACCAACTAAACCATTTTGTTCCAAAGTATCGTCCTTGATATCGACAGTCGCTTGACAATTTTCCAATCCCTTAATAGTAAAGAATCTTTTCGCGTCTTCGCGCAACTCTTTGCTATCATAAGCCATTTTGCGCACTAATTCATAAGCTTCATCAGGCGCAGCCGGTAACACCAACCGCTTCGAATCCTGAGTCACGCCAACACCGCTAATTGACTTATTATCCTTGCCCAGTTTATCGCCGTAACCTTCAGTTTTACCGTTTTTTACATCAATCCTTTGCCACTGCTTTGGTATTAGAAAACGGGTTTTCTGAGTTCTTGCTTCAACCAAATTTTTACTTTTCAGATAGACTGGCACTTCATGCAGCAAATAATCATACGAAGTATAAGCGCTTACACTGAAACACACTAAAGCTAAGATTAATTTGAGTATTTTTGTTTTCATTTGTACATTTTAATAATAGCACACGCTCCTACAGTTCTACATCCGGCAAGTCCTTCAATTTCTTGCCATCAAAACAAAAGTAGGCTGCACCCTGGTACGCGCCGCTATCGTTAACTTGATTCCTGTCCTCAAATATTTTTCGCACCAGCGGCGACAAAAACCACCTCTGCCCGCCATATTCAACTTCGCGCTCGCCAACAATTTTTGCTACAATTGTTTTATCTTTGAGAAAGACAACCTCATCGCCATTTTTGAGACCTTTCCGGTAAAAACTAAACTTTTGATTACTGTTTTTGGCTTTGGTGATTTTGTCAAATTCCGCTTCTTTATTTTTCTGCTCCGGAAAGACCACCTCGCCCTCAAACGACAGCAGCAGTTGTCGCACCAAATCATAATCAAGCGCAAAAAGCTCGCTACTACCAACTCGATGCTTGGCAAATATTTCATGCAGTAGCGTTTCTTTTTCGGAATAATCAGCCACCTCGATCGCAAACAACCGTTTCAAACCAACCACATTGTAGTAGCCATTCGCCTCAAGGAAACGCATCCGCTCTGGGTACTGCTTGGTTTGTGTCTTGCCGATTTTGATAAGACCTGACACTGCAGTGGTCATGACGTAGATGATACCTTTGCTCACTTCTAGTCTCCTATTTAGTCTCTTTCGTGAAGTACTTTTTCAGCGTCACCGTATCACCCACCCGCGCTTCACGCGTGGTTTTGAGGTTGGTGACGATGTAACCAATTTCACCGGTATCCAGCGACGGGTCGGGGATCATACCAGGACTGAGATGACCAACTTCCAGCGCCAGCCCATTAGCACCGGTCGCCATCATGTGAATAGCTTCACCTTTTTTAATCTGGCCGTCAACCACTCGCACGTACAAAATCACACCACGATAATCATCATAATAACTATCAAAAATCAACGCCCGTGTTGGGTCGTCCGGCTGGCCTTTTGGCGCTGGAATTCGCTCAACAATCGCCTCCAAAACTTGGTCAACATTCTGCCCGGTTTTAGCAGAAATATGAATAATCTCGCTTTCATCGCAACCGAGCAAATTAATCACCTGCTTGGACACCCGCGGCACATCAGCAGCTGGCAGATCAACCTTGTTCAGCACCGGGATGATCGTGAGGTCCTGTTCCATTGCCAAGTACACATTCGCCAGCGTCTGCGCCTGAATGCCTTGGCTGGCGTCAACCACCAACACCGCACCTTCACAAGCTTGCAAACTACGCGACACCTCGTAGCTAAAATCAACATGGCCAGGCGTGTCGATGAGGTTGAGGTCGTAGACAGTTGACTGAGCCAGCCCATTCACGCCAACATCTGCACAAACCCGAGAGTCAGACTGCGCTAAGCGGGTGGCAGTCGATGGGGTAGCGCCCGCTTCTGAAGAAATCTCTGATTTTTCAGAAGAAGGGGCGGACCGACTAGCAGGACCTGCGTCTAGCGACCCACGTGCCGTCGCAGACGGCGACGACGGGAGCGACAATGTTAAATCGGAACTTATATGTCTATTACACTACCACCTCGACCTCTTCGACCACTACCAACCAACCCTCGGCCGCCCCTACGAAACCCTCAAGCGCTTCTTCAAAATCTACATCCGCGACTTCGACGGTGCCAAGGAACTGCGTGAACAATTGATGCGCACCAAAAACACCGACGAAGTCCGCCAGCTACTTGAAAATTTATAATATTTATGTTATAATAGAAAGATGGAAGAGCGTCTAAACCTTAGTACGAATTTTATTACGCCAGAACAGACCCAAAAAGGTAGAGGCTTGACTCGGAAACTAGGCGAGCTAAGCGCCAACCAACTATTGCTCATTACCGAAACCGAAATGCCCGAGCAACTATCGAATACTGCGCATCTAACTATGCGTCCTGACTATAGCGAAGGTCGCCGCGAGAGTTTCTTTGGGGTTTGGTTTGCGGACATGACGATGCACGGCAAGGGCGGAAGTGAAGGCGGCACCCTAGCAAGGCAACCCGTGGCTATCAAGCCAGTAGACATACCTCGTCTCGCAACTCAGGAGCTCCGTACTGCCACAGACATCAACAGTCACGATCAACGACGACTAACATTCCAGCCAATTGGTTTTGCAAACATAGGCAAGAGTGATGGCAAGAGTGATGGCAGCAGCAAGCTATCTATCATCACTGAATTTGAAGAGGGCGTGACAAGCTTTGATAATATTTTGTATAAAGATAAAGAAGAAAAGCCGAACGAAAACACTGTGGCTTGGGCGCTAGGCTGCGCTGCTAGAGGCTTAATAATTTTGCACGGCTTAGGCTATGAACATGGTGATTACCAAGTCCAGAACACTGCCTATGACACCGGACTTCAACCGCGAATTATTGATATAACTGGCTCTAAGAAACGAAACAACCCGCGAGACTTTACCGGAGACCTTAAAACATATATAGGCTCGCTATCAGATTTCGATACGCGCAAACCAGTAGCATCCAAAAAGCAAATACTAGATTGTTTTCTAGCACCATATCGCGAAGAAATTCCGAATATGTTCCCGCGCGACCACCTACAGCGCGAGATGTATAGTATCGTAGACTGCATGGCAGCAACAACCGACGACATATTATCGCCATCTGGCAACAATAGATCATAAATAGCTATAATTATCGCCGGCGATGGCGGCGGCGCAAGCCAGCCACGTGCAAACGTACGCGGTGGCGATCGACCAGCTGGTGAGCCTTTTCAAGCTCAACCTGATCCTGAGCCTCATCGCGCATTTTGAGAGCGCGCTCGAGAGCGGCCTGAGTCTCGGCTTCAACGATATCGTCGCCGTGCTCGGCTTCGTCGACCAAAATCCGCACGCGCTGCTGGTTGACTTCAACCACGCCGCCGCTAATCGCAAAGTATTCCAGTTGGTCATCGCTATCGGTTTTCTGGCGGCGGACCGCTACCGCGCCAGGCTGCGCCACTGCCACTAGCGGCTCGTGGCTCGGAAATACTGCGATTTGCCCTTCGGTAGTTGGTATCATTACCTCGTAGACTGGCTCGTCGAGCTTAACGCCAGCTAGCGTGATTAGCTGAAACTGCATCATCTCGAACTTAGTCCTTCTTCTCGCTGAGCGGCACTGGCGACATGTAGAACCAACTTTCTGGCTTGTCGTCGTATTTGCCGTCGAGAATGTCTTTAGCGTCCTTGATGGTATCTTCTAACTTGAAGTAGCTACCAGGATTGCCAGTGAATTGCTCGGCAACATGGAACGGCTGCGCCAAGAAGCGCTGCAAGCGGCGAGCCCGCGCCACAGTTTGCTTTTGATCGTCTGATAACTCCTCCATACCGAGAATAGCGATGATATCCTGCAATTCTTTGTATTGCTGCAATACTCGCTGGACTTCACGAGCCACCGCATAATGCTCCTCGCCAACAATCTCTGGATCAAGAGAGTTAGAACTGGAATCCAACACGTCCACGGCCGGATAGATACCAATCTCTGTCAAGGCACGGTTCATCACGATAGTGGCATCCAGGTGAGCAAAAGTGGTCGCTGGTGCTGGGTCGGTCAAGTCGTCGGCCGGCACGTAGACGGCTTGGACAGAGGTGATTGAACCTTTTTTGGTGCTAGTGATACGCTCTTGCAGGGCGCCCATTTCTTGCTGCAAATTTGGCTGGTAACCGACCGCACTCGGCAAGCGGCCCAATAGCGCTGATACTTCGGCGCCCGCTTGGGTAAAGCGAAAGATATTGTCGATGAATAGCAGCACATCTTTACCTTCATCACGGAAGGACTCGGCAATTGCTAAGCCCGATAACGCCACGCGCAGACGCGCTCCAGGCGGTTCGTTCATCTGGCCGAATACTAGCGAAGTCTTGTCCAGTACGCCCGCGTCTTTCATCTCGTAATAGAGGTCGTTGCCTTCGCGAGTTCGCTCGCCAACACCCGCAAAAACCGAGTTACCTGAATGAAACTTAGCAATATTGTTAATCAGCTCTTGGATAAGAACGGTCTTGCCGACGCCACGCAGGCCGGTCATGATCATCGATTGCTCTGTTCGGCCTCGTTTGAGCCTCTGAAGTAGGATGGAAAACGCTTCGGTTTGCCCATCGCGGCCAATGAGGACCTCTGGCGCCGCTCCTGCGTTGGGCGTGTACGGGTTGTTGATGTTGTCCACGCGGTCATCTTAGGATCTTTACTTAACTTTATCCAGTTCTAATAAAGTTGGGGTAGGCTTAGACTGCCGGGGCGTGCTGGTGGTCGTTGAGGCCGAGCACCTGTGTATGTCGATGCGGGGCGTGCGCAAGCCCGGCTCCAACACGGTCACCTCCGCCGTGCGCGGCATCATGCGCAACGCCGCCACCCGCTCCGAGGCCATGAGCCTGGTCCTGGGCCGGCGGTCCTGAGCGCGGGCTGACGGCCACGAGATCTCGACACCGGAAGCCAGCGACTGTCTCCCCGGGTGGAATGGTGGCCTTATTTCTTGCGTCGACGGCGATGTTGAATCTCTGGGACCTCAAGACGGGGCACGGCTCGCATCATGAACTTGTCGAAGTCCGGGACGGTGAAGGCGGCATAGCCGTGCTGGGGCGTGTATAGCAGCCCCATGTCAATGAGTTGAGACCTGATGGGTGCCACCTGTGACGACTCTCGTTTCATGAGGGAGGCGACATCGGCTGCTTTCTGGGGCTCGGAGCCGAGTTCCGCCATGGCTCTCATGTATGCGGTTTGAAGGGGGGTTGCACGGTCGAGTCGTACGCGGAAGAACGACCCGTCCAGCTTTGCGTCGTATGCGTCTTTAGCGGTACTGATGTCTTCTGCCGTGATGTGGTTTCCGCTCGCTACGATCCATGCTTGGTACCCTAACTCTTGAATGAAGTACGGGTAGCCGTGAGTGAGGCTGACTGCGAGGTCCACGGCATCTTCGTCGTAGGACACGTTCTCGGTTTCTGCGGGTCCCACAAGCGCTTGTCGGGCTTCCTCGGGGGTGAGGGAGTCGATGCGTGGGAACTTGAACAGTCTTTCTGCGTAAGACTTGGCGTCTCCAGCGAGCTCGGCGATCTGTGGTAGGCCGGCTCCCACAAAAGTGATGGGGAGCTTCTTCTGAACGGACTTGTGAACCGCTTGTATGAGTGATTCAAGCTGAACGGTGGTGAGAAATTGAACTTTGTCGATGAGTAGGACGATCCCGGTTCCTTTTTCCTTCGCAACTTCTCCTACGGCTAGAAATACGTCCGTGAGGTCTAGCCCTAGGTCGCCGTGATCACCGTAGCCTTCGGACGGGTCTACGTCCCACGTGACGGAAAAAGTGCCGGATTGGTCGATCGATAGCACAAAGGAGCTGAGTACTTCTGCGGCGTGTCGAGCGCGTTCGCTCCAGCGGCGACGAGGCGATATGTGTAGGAGTGCGGCACGGAACTTGGAGAAGATGGACTGACGGAATGCTGTTTCATCGTGCTTGCTCGCTTCAAGCTCGATTGACTCCCATCCTGCCAGCTCGGCGAGTTCTGCGAACCTGTTAAGCAGGACGGTCTTGCCGACGCCGCGCAGGCCGGTCATGATCATCGATTGCTCTGTCCGGCCTCGTTTGAGCCTCTGAAGTAGGATAGAAAACGCCTCGGTGTGCCCGTCGCGACCAATGAGGACCTCCGGGGCTGCTCCTGCGTTGGGTGTGTACGGGTTGTTGATGTTGTCCGCGTGGTCATCTTAGGATCTTTACTTAACTTTATCTAGTTCTAATAAAGTTGGGCTGGGCGTAGGCCGCCGGGGGTGCTGGTGGTCGTTGAGGCCGAGCACCTGTGTATGTCGATGCGGGGTGTGCGCAAGCCCGGTTCCAACACGGTCACCTCCGCCGTGCGCGGCATCATGCGCAACGCCGCCACCCGCT
>ERZ772956.2190-NODE-2190-length-12654-cov-25.995873_pt1 | contig 12654 bp, 13 predicted proteins | sample MGYA00580683_ERZ772956 | MGnify/ENA primary metagenome ERZ772956 (study PRJEB29015, sample SAMEA2738077) | human oral metagenome | biome: human oral; feature: human-associated habitat; material: saliva | place: China | collected 2212 ... | reverse complement strand
TTTTACTTGATAAAATTCAAAGTTTTGCACCTGGTGAATTAGGTGATTTTATATTTGGAATGATTTCTGAAGTATTAAATAGTAAAAATAATAATACTATTATTACCTTAGGTATTGTATTTACCTTATGGTCTGCATCAAATGGTATTTATGGTATAATTATAGCATTTAACAATGCATTTAGAGTAAGAGACGGAAGGATATGGATAGTAACTAAGTTAATAAGTATATTATTTACTGTATTGTTTTTAGTAGGTATGTTTCTAGTTTTAGCTCTAGTGGTTTTTGGAAAACAACTTACATATTTACTATTTCATAAGTTAAACTTAGATGAAGGTTTTTATAATGTATGGTCATATTTGAGCTATAGTTTTCCAATTATGTTTACTTTTATAGTTTTCGTATTTTTATATATATTAGGTCCTAATTTACGCTTGAAATTAATTAGCATTTTCCCAGGAGCTGTATTTTCTACAATTTCTTGGACACTTGTCAGTAGATTATTTGGATATTACATTGATCATTTTTCAAGTTATATTAAAACCTACGGAACAATTGGAGCATTAATGGCGTTTATTATCTGGCTATATATTACAGGTTATATTTTAATTTTGGGTGCAGAAATTAATGCTATTTTTCATAATTATAAAGTTGAACACAGGGTTTTTGAAGAGACACATACGATCGAATAAAATAATGACAGGGTTGATTATTCAATCCTGTCATTATTCTTAAGGTCAATATTATGTTAAAATTTTTAAACTTATAGTATAATAAATTCATAACTAGTAATTAATTTAGTAATTATGAAAGGTAATATATAATATGATAAAAGAAGTATATTTAGCAGGTGGATGTTTTTGGGGAGTAGAAGGATATTTTGCTCAATTAAATGGTGTAATTGAGACAAAAGTAGGTTATAGTAATGGTCAGACAGAAAAAACAAATTATAATTTAATTAAGTCGACTGACCATGCAGAAGTTATTTACTTAAAATATAATGATGAAATACTACCATTAACTGATGTTTTACGTCATTATTTTAGAATTATTGACCCTACTAGTGTTAACAAGCAAGGGGGGGATGTTGGACGTCAATATAGAACAGGAATATATTATATTGACGAAGATACAGCTGAAATAGCAAGACAGTTTATTGATGAACTGCAGAAAAAAATTGATAAGAAAATAGTTGTTGAAGTTGAAAAAGTAAACAATTATATAGATGCTGAAGAATATCATCAAAAATATCTTGAAAAAAATCCAACAGGTTATTGCCATGTTGATTTAAGCTTAGCTAAGAAAAGTTTATAATTAACAGTTTAAAACTAAGAAATGTTTTGAAAAAAAATAAAAAAAAAGGTAAAATAATAGATAAGTATATATTTAATAGAGGAGTTAAAAAATGACAAATATTTTAATTTTTGGACATAAAAATCCAGATACAGACACAATTTGTTCTGCTATCGTTTATAACAATTTAAAAAGACTTCAAGGTATGGATACAGAAGCAGTAAGACTTGGAGAATTAAATGATGAAACTAAATATGCACTAGAATACTTTGGTGTAAGTACACCTCGTCTAGTAGAAAGTCTTAAAGAAGGACAACATGTAATATTAGTCGATCATAACGAATTCCAACAATCAGCTAATGGAATTGAAAATGCAGTAATTCGTGAAGTTATTGATCACCATAGAATTGCTAACTTTGAAACTGCAGCACCGTTATATTACAGAGCAGAACCACTTGGATGTACTGCAACTATCTTAAAGAAAATTTATGAAGAACAAAGTGTACATATAAATAAACAAATGGCCGGACTTATGCTATCAGCAATTATCTCTGATTCATTATTACTAAAATCACCAACGTGTACATTACGTGATAAAGTTGCAGCAGAAGAATTAGCTGCTATTGCTGAGGTGAATTTAGAAGAATATGGACTAGCAATGCTAAAAGCAGGGGCGTCTACTAAAGATAAAAAAGCTGAAGAATTAATTTCATTAGATGCTAAAGAATTCATCTTAGGAGATGACAAACTGATCGTTGCGCAAATAAATACAGTAGATGAGAAAGAAGTTTCTGAACGTAAAGAAGAACTAGTTAGTGCTATAAATAAAGAAATCTCAGAAAAAGGATTATCTGCATTTGTGTTTGTTATTACTAATATCTTAACTTCAAACTCTGAAGTTTTAGTACTAGGAGATAAAAAAGATAAAGTCGCTTCAGCATTTAATAAGGCTTTAAACAATGATTTTATGTTATTAGAGGGAGTAGTTTCACGTAAAAAACAAGTAGTTCCTCAAATTACAGAAGAGTTTACAAAATAATTTAGAATATTTTTGAAAGTGGGACTAGTTTCCACTTTCTGTATTATATGAGCTTAAAAGAATTTTAAGAATGAAAAAGAGGATTATAAATGAAAAATAGTAAATCTTTACTTTGGACTTTTATTAAGAGTACTGTAGTAAATTGCTTAATAGTTATTGCATTTTCAGGTCTATTTAATGGAAGTCTTAGGATTGATAAACCAATATACGGGTTCTATGGTGCATTGCTCTTAACTATATTGTATATGTTCATTAGACCGATAATATTGATGGTAAGTATAGTTCCAATTATTATGACTTTTGGTATTTTTATAGTTATAATTAATGCTTTATTGATTATGTTTGTGTCATATTTATTGTCACCCCATTTTGAAGTGGCGTCATTTGGCTCAGCATTTTTCTTAGCAATATTTATATCTATATTTAATGCATTATTAAATAGTAATGATAGAAAGATAATAATAAAAAAATTCTAAAGGTTGATAGATAACCTTAATATAATCTAAATAAAAAATAGTAAGGAAAACTAAATGAAAATAGTAACAACAAGAGATCTAATTGAAAAATTAGAGTTAGAAATAATTAGTGGAGAAAAAGGACTAGATAGGGAAATAACTACAGGGGAGTTATCGCGACCTGCATTACAGTTGGCAGGTTACTTTTCACATTATAACCCCCAAAGAGTACAGATACTTGGTACGAGTGAGTTATCTTTCTTTAAGTTATTAACTGACGCAGAAAAAAGTTCTAGAATGGGTATGTTATGTACAAGGATTACTCCTTGTATAATTGTTTCACGAGGTTTAGATATTCCGAATGAATTAATAGAGGCATCTAATAAATATGATACTCCAGTACTACGTAGCAACTCTGAAACTACAAAGTTAATGGGATTTATTACATATTATCTGCAAAATATGTTTGCTCCAACTACATCGGTACATGGTGTATTTATCGAGGTTTACGGGATTGGTATACTATTAACTGGAGAAAGTGGTATTGGTAAAAGCGAAATAGCATTAGAACTAATAAAAAGGGGACACCGCCTAATAGCTGATGATAGAGTAGATATTAGGGAACTTCAGAAGGATTACCTAATTGGAACATGCGAATCTCCTTTGATTAAGCACTTATTGGAAATAAGAGGACTAGGGATTATCAATGTAATGACATTATTTGGAACTGGAGCAGTTCGAAATGAGAAACGACTGCAACTAAATATTCATTTAGAAACATGGGATGAGTCTAAACAATATGATCGTATTGGTTTAAATAATGAAAAACAAGAAATATTAAATTCTAAAATAGAAAAGAAAACTATCCCAGTTAGACCAGGACGAAACGTTGCAATTATTATTGAATCTGCAGCAATGAATTATCGTTTAAATCAAATGGGAACAAATACTGCTAAAGATTTTACTAGCAGACTAGAACAGGAAATTAAAAGAAATAACACAGAAAGTAGCAAAGGAGAATAAATATGAGCTTAGGATACATTAATCCAATTGCATTTCATTTATTTACAAAACCAATTTATTGGTATGGAATAATAATTGCTACGACAGTGTTAGTAGCATATTTAATGGCTGAACGAGAAGCTTCAAAAAGAGGATTACCAAAGGATACTATGTTAGATCTTTTATTAATGGCTCTACCAGTAGCATTTATTTTCGCTCGAGCTTATTATGTTGTGTTTCGATGGGATTATTATTCAAATCATAAGGATGAAATTATTGCGATATGGGACGGAGGAATAGCTATCTATGGAGGCCTATTAGGTGGCTTTATTGTATTATATTTCTTCGCTAGAAAAAGAAAAATTAAAATAATAAAACTTTTAGATATTATTGCACCAAGTTTATTAGTAGGTCAAATGCTTGGACGTTGGGGGAACTTCTTTAATCATGAGGCTTTTGGTGAAGAAGTGAGTCGTTCATATTTAGAAGATAGATTTATTCCTAAATTTATAATAGATAATATGTTTATTGATGGAGCATACAGACAACCTACCTTTTTATACGAGAGTTTCTGGTGCTTTATAGCGGTAATTATATTAATATTGTTAAGAAATAAATTATCTCAAAGTGAAGTGTTTGCTTCGTATATCATATTATATGGTGTAGAGAGATTTATCGTTGAAGGTATGCGTACAGACTCTTTATATATAGGTAGTTTGCGTATTTCACAAGTACTTTCACTGGTATTTGTAGTAGGAAGTTTGATATACTTAATAGTGCTTAATACAAAATTTAAAGACAAAAAATTATTGTATAAAGAATCATAAAAAGAGGGTGGAAACTATGACAGAAAAAATTTATGACTTAATTATTGTTGGAGCAGGTCCAGCAGGTATGACAGCATCAATTTATGCTTCACGTGCAAATATGTCTGTTCTAATGTTAGAAAGAAAGTATCCAGGTGGACAAATGCAATCTACTGAAGAAATTGAAAACTATACTGGGTATGAGCATATTACAGGACCTGAGTTATCAGAAAAAATGTTTGAACATTCTAAGAAATTTGGTACCGAATTTGCATTTGGAAATATTACTAAAATAGAAGTAAAAGAAGATTTAAAATATGTTACTGCAGGATCTACAGTATATATAGCTAAAACAGTTATTGTTGCTACAGGATCTGAACATAGAAATCTTAATGTACCAGGAGAAGAAGAATTCTCAGGTAAAGGAGTAAGCTACTGTGCTGTTTGTGATGGAGCTTTCTTTAGAAATAAAGAAGTAGTAGTAGTTGGTGGAGGTGACTCTGCTGTTGAAGAAGCACTATATCTATCTAATCTTGTCTCTAAAGTTACAATTGTTCATAGACGTGATGAATTAAGAGCACAAAAAATCTTACAAGATAGAGCATTTGCAAAAGATAATATTGAATTTATTTGGGATAGTGTGGTCACTGAAATTAAAGGTGAAAGAAAAGTTTCATCAGTTGAGATTCGTAATGTGAAAACAGAAGAAATCAGTTCTATTCCTGCAGATGGGATATTCATATACGTAGGAATGATACCTCAAACTAATGATTTTACTGAGTTAGGAATTACAAATTCTTCAGGGTATATACCTACTAACGAAAAACTTGAAACGACAATTCCTGGAATTTTTGCAGCTGGTGATGTTAGAGAAAAAGAAATAAGACAAGTAGTAACAGCTACGTCTGACGGTGCAATAGCTGCACAAGGAGCATATAGTTTTGTAGAAAGCTTAAAATAAAAAATGGACTCAAGAATTTCTTGAGTCTATTTTTCTATTATAAATTCTGTTCTTAACGAAGAGTTTATTTCAAGTTTATCGTTAGTTACTGGATGATTAAATACAACCTTTAATGCACCAAGGTACATTTTATCATACTTATAACCATCGTGTGAATAGAGTTTATCTCCAATAATTGCGTTACCGATTGAAGACAAGTGAACTCGAATTTGATGAGTTCTTCCTGTATCTAGCGAAATTGTAACCATAAACTTATTTTGATCTATTTTTTCACAAGAGAGTATATTTGTTATAGCTTTTTTACCTTTGTTTGTAACTGCCATTTTATTTTTTTCACGGCTATCACGACCTATATTATTTTTTATAGTCTGTGGTTTTATATTATTTTTTGTAAGTGCTGTATAATATCTTTTAATTTCCCGATTTTCTAACATCTGATCGAGTTTTGATTTTATTAAGGGGGTTTTAGATAAAATTACCAGTCCACAAGTATCAATATCTAATCGATGAATTGGCTCTAGATATTGATAGTCAGAAATTAAATAATTAACTAAAGTGTTATCTTCAGTACTGATATCATTTGGATGAGTTTTAATTCCAAATGGTTTAGAAACTATAAGTAAATAGGGGTCTTCGTATTCTTTTGTTATTGAAATACTTTTGTTTGTTAAATAATTTGATTTTGATAATTCTATATTTAGTTTAAGAACATCATTTTTTGCTAATGATGTGTTAAGTTTTGCGATATCATTATTAACTAAAATTGTATTGTTATCTTGATGTGTTTGCATTCTTATAGCGTGAAGATTTTTCTTTGAAATTTTTAAAAAATTAACTAGATAATCTTCTACACTTTTATAATCATTTAAAACTTTAAAATGCATAATTGCTCCTTTTTATAAATATTGAATATTGAAAATATAGTTGTAGTATGTTTTTTATAATACAATTGAAAATATTTTAAAGAATATTTGTAATAACGTAATATTCTTCTAGTTTTAGTAGCTTTAATTATATAATACTTTAGGTAATCAATAAAGTAAAAAGAGAGAATCATATAAAGGTTATTTAGAAATAAATTTGAGTCTAAAAATTTAAATATATATTTATAACTATTGTTAAAGTGTAAAAGTTGAAAATTATACATTTATAAAAATATAATAAATTTAATTTATCCAAAGTATGATTATAATAATAATATTATAAGGTTAGCAATAGTTTGGCCTACAACGGAAGAGGATATAGACAAGGTAATAAAATTATTTTAAAATTAAATTTTTAAGAAGCTAGGTATAAAGAACTAGTTTCTTTTTTTATCTATATATTTATAAATTAATGCATTAAAATTTAAATTTACTGTTGATTTTAAAGCTTATTTATAGTATTATTAAACTTGTATTTAGTAAAAGTAAACTAATAGTTTAGTAACAGAATACTTTTACGACAAAAAGTTTATTAATATTAAACTTATATAACAAAAAGTAGGATAATAATAAACTTAGTAATAGCAATTTTGTTATTGTTAGGAAAGGAGATAAGATGTACTCAATAGGAGAAAGATTGAAAAGATTGAGAATTCAAAAAAATCTCACCCAAGAAGAATTAGGAGAACGTACAGATTTAAGTAAAGGATATATTTCACAAGTAGAACGTGACTTAGCTTCACCATCTATGGAAACATTTTTTAACATTTTACAGGTTCTAGGTTGTGCTCCAAAAGATTTTTTTGATAAAGAAAGTTCAAGTCAAAAAGTGTACTACTCATTAGATGATCAAACTAGCTATGAAGAAACTGATGAAGGTTATGAATTAACTTGGTTAGTACCGGAATCTAATGAAAAAGAAATGGAATCATTAATTCTTAAATTAGAGAAAAATAGCAATTATAAAACTTTTTCACCTTCAGAATCAGAAACTTTATGTTATGTTTTGCGAGGAAAATGTAAACTAAAACTTGGAGAAGAGGAATATATTGCTTCAGAAAAAGAATCATTTTATTTTTTAGCTACTTCAGAACACAGGTTATCAAATCCATTTGATCAAGAATGTGAAATTTTGATAGTAGCAACTAATTCGTATTTATAAGGAGAAAATAATGGCAAATATTGTTGAATTTAAAGATGTATCAATGTCGTTTGGTAATAATAAAGTTTTAAAAAATATTGATTTAGAAATCGAAAAAGGTAATTTTTATACTTTATTAGGACCAAGTGGATGTGGTAAAAGTACAATTTTAAAATTAATAGGTGGATTTTTAAGTCCAACTTCAGGAGATGTACTATTAGATAATAAAGTGGTAAATGATTTACCAGCTAATAAACGTCAAGTTAATACCGTTTTCCAGGATTATGCATTATTTCCACACATGAATGTTTTTGAAAACGTAGCTTTTGGTTTAAAAATAAAAAATGAAAAGAAAGAAGTAATAAATAAAAAAGTTAAGAAAGCTTTAAAACAAGTTAACCTTGTAGGTTTTGAAAAACGTGATATTAGCGAAATGAGTGGAGGGCAAAAACAACGTGTTGCAATTGCTCGCGCAATTGTAAATGAGCCGGAAATTATTTTACTTGATGAATCATTATCTGCACTTGATTTGAAATTACGACAAGAGATGCAGTATGAACTTCGTGAATTACAACAACAAACAGGTATAACTTTCATCTATGTAACACATGACCAAGAAGAAGCTTTAGCAATGAGTGATTACATTTTTGTAATGAATAATGGTAAAATTGAACAAAGTGGAACCCCTCTGGATATTTATGATGAACCTGTAAACAGATTTGTTGCTGACTTTATAGGAGAATCTAATATTGTTAATGCAGTAATGATAGATGACTATTTAGTAGAAATTTACGGAAAACAATATGAATGTGTTGATGCTGGTTTAGATAAAAATAAACGAGTAGAAGTAGTAATTAGACCAGAAGATTTAGAAATTACTTCTCTTGAAAAAGGAAAAATCAACGTTGTAGTAGATACACAATTATTCAGAGGTGTACATTATGAAATTTGTTGTTTAGATGATCAGTATAACGAATGGATTGTACATTCTACTAAAGAAGCAAAACCTGGTTCTGCTGTCGGACTAAACTTTGATCCTGAAGCAATACATATCATGGTACCAGGAGAAACAGAAGAAGAATTTGACGCACGTTTAGAATCATATGAAGAGGAGGAATAATAATGTTTAATAAAAAAACACGCTCACTTTTCATGATTCCATATATAATGTGGATGTTACTTTTTGTAGTATTTCCAATTTTACTGATTGTTTATTATTCTTTTAGAGATATTAATGGTAATTTTACCCTTTCAAACTATCAAGTATTTTTTAGTAGCACATATGTATTAATGACGCTTTATAGTTTTTGGTATGCTTTTTTAATTACTCTAATTTGTTTAGTAATAAGTTATCCTTTAGCTTTTATAATTAGTAAAAGCAAATATAGCGAATTGCTACTTTTACTTATTATATTACCGACATGGATTAATATATTGTTAAAAACATACGCGTTCTTAGGATTATTTGGAGAATATGGAACAATTAACAGTTTCTTAGAATATATAGGAATAGGTACGCAAAGTTTATTATTCAACTCATTCAGTTTTGTATTTGTATCTAGTTACATATTCCTACCATTTATGTTATTACCAATTTATAACTCAGTAGTAGGAATTAATAGAAACTTGATAGAAGCTTCATATGATTTAGGAGCAGATTTTAAAACTACATTTAGAAAGATTATATTTCCTTTAAGTATTAATGGTGTAAAAACTGGTATACAGGTTACATTTATTCCAGCATTATCTCTATTTATGATAACAAGGCTTATTGCAGGTAACAAAATTATAAACTTAGGTACTGCCATTGAAGAGCATTTTCTTGTTACACAAAACTGGGGATTAGGATCTACAATAGCTGTGTTCTTAATAGTTGTAATGGGAATTATAATGGTATTAACAAATACTAAAGATAAAGTAACTATAGGAGGAAAAAAATAATGAAATTAACTTCAAAATTATATTTAATAGTTATTTTTGCAATATTATATATACCTCTAGTTTATTTAGCGTACTATTCATTTAACTCTGGAAAAACAATGATAGATTTCGAAGGATTCTCATGGAAACACTATGTAGAATTGTTTGAAAATACTCGTATGATGGTAATTGTTATTAATACTTTAGTAGTTGCTTTACTTTGTGGATTATTTTCAGCTGTTTTAGGAACATTAGGAGCATTAGGTATATACTCACTTAAATCTAACAAAAAGAAAAATAGCTTTTTAATTGGTAACAATATTTTAATTGTGAGTCCAGACGTAATAATTGGGTGTTCATTCTTACTTATGTTCACATTTATAGGAAAACAGTTAGGAATTGATAGTATTCAAGGTTTTTGGTCAGTTCTACTATCGCATATAGCTTTTAGTATACCGATAGTAGTATTGATGGTATTACCAAAATTATATGAGATGCCAAAATCTATAATTGATGCAGCTGTTGACCTTGGGGCAACATATCCACAAGTTTTAAGTAAAATCGTTATTCCGTATATTACTCCTGGAATTCTAGCAGGGTTCTTTATGGGACTAACTTATTCACTTGATGACTTTGCGGTAACTTTCTTCGTTACTGGTAATGGATTCCAAACACTATCAGTAGAAATTTATTCAATGGCAAGACAAGGAATAAACTTACAAATCAATGCATTATCAACAGTCTTAACTCTTTTTGTTGTAATTGCAGCAATTATATACTATATAATTAATACAAGTAAGTTGAAAAGGGAGGTAAGATAGTATGAAAAAATTACTTATTTCTGCTTTATCAATCTTAGTTATTTGTTTAGGATTATTATACAGTAGAGATTTCATTGATAGCTCAAGTAGTGGAGAAAAACAAACTCTTACAATTTTCAACTGGGGTGAATATATTGATCCAGACTTAATTAAAAAATTTGAAGCTGAAACTGGAATAAAAGTTGTTTATGAAACTTTCGATTCAAATGAGGCTATGCTAACAAAAATACAGTCAGGATCTACACCTTATGATTTAGTTGTACCTTCAGATTATATGATTAAAAAAATGAAGAAATTAGATTTATTAAAAAAACTAGATCATAGTAAACTAGAAGGTTTTGATAATATAGATAAACAATTTATAAATCTTTCTTTTGATCCTAACAACGAATACTCTGTTCCATATTTTTGGGGTACATTAGGAATAGTTTATAATAAGACAAAAGTTCCAAGTGATTTGAAATTTGAAAAATGGGATGACTTATGGGACGCTCGTTTAGAAAATAATATTCTTCTTATTGATGGCGCAAGAGAAATGATGGGAATTGCTTTACAATCTGAAGGTAATTCTGTAAATGATACTAATGAAGTTAATCTTAATTTAGCTGAGAAAAAATTAGAATTATTACATAAAAATGTTAAAGCAATAAATGCTGATGAGAAAAAAATGCTAATGATTAATAATGAAGCTTGGGTTTCAGTTGTCTTTTCAGGTGATGCATCAGCAATAATGACAGAAAATGAAAATATGGTATATTCAGTACCTAAAGAAGGAACAAACCTTTGGTTTGATAATATAGTTATACCTAAAACTTCAAAAAACGAAGATGCAGCTTATAAATTTATAAACTTTATGCTTAGACCAGAAAATGCAGCTCAAAATGCAAAATTCATTGGATACGCTACTCCAAATGAGAAAGCTAAAGAATTATTACCAGAAGAAGTTACATCTGATGAACAGTTCTATCCCGATTTAAGTAGTATAGGAAAAGCAGAAGTTTACGAAGATTTATCGCCAGCAATGCTTCAGTTATACAATGACTTATTCTTGAAATTTAAAATAAATAATAGAAATTAATATGAATTAAGATAAAGTAGATTATTTATAAAAAATGAAATCTACTTTATCTTTTTTATAGTTGTAATAACTAATCATCTTGTCATATAATAAATATAAATAGTAGAGAAGGGAGAATTATTATATGAAGAAAAGTACTGCACTATTAATTATAATATTACCAATAGAAATAATGACGTTATTGTTATTTTTTTTACCTGAAAGATATCTAGCAACTGGAACTATGATAATGGTACTATATTTTGGAATAATTTTTTTGATTTTAGGAAAATATATAAAAAGAGGAGATAATGCTCATTTGATTAATGGCATCGATATTAGTTTTGAAGAGGCAAAATTACCAGAAAATATTGAAAAGTATTCTAAAGATAGTAAGATTGTAGGAAATATATGTTTTGGAATGGGTAGTATATGTTTTCTTGTTGTAATAGTGTACTTTATTGTAATCAGTATTTAGTTAAAAGCATAGTGAAAAATTTTTCACTATGCTTTTTTTACTATAAGTAATATATAAAATATGGTATAATTATATAGTTAAGTTTATATAGGAGGATTGTATGTTTCAGGCTTTATATAGAAAATATCGACCACAAACATTTAATGATATTGTAGGTCAAAATCATATAGTTTCAGTACTAAAAAATGCAATTGAAAAGAATCAAATTAGCCATGCGTACTTGTTTTATGGACCTAGAGGAACTGGTAAAACTTCTATTGCTAAAATATTTGCTAATGAAGTAAATAAAAATGAAGTATATCAAAAAGAAAATGTAGATATTATAGAAATTGACGCTGCAAGTAATAATGGTGTTGATGAAGTTCGTGATATTAAAGAAGCCATTAAATTTTTGCCAAGTGAAGGTAGATATAAGGTGTATATAATCGATGAGGTTCATATGCTTACAACAGCAGCATTTAATGCTCTGCTAAAAACGTTAGAAGAACCTCCAGCACATGTTATTTTTATTTTAGCTACTACTGAGATTCATAAAATACCAGCAACAATTTTATCAAGATGCCAAAGATTTGAGTTTAAAAATTTATCAGTTAAACAATTAGAGGATAGATTAAAATATATCTCAGAAAATGAAAGTCTAGATATAGAAGAAGATGCAATAAAGAAAATTGCAACCTTAGCTAAAGGTGGTTTGAGAGATGCAATAAGCATACTTGATCAAGTATCTAATTATTCTGAAAAAATCACTTTAGAAAATA
>ERZ772956.2185-NODE-2185-length-12661-cov-5.078217_pt1 | contig 12661 bp, 9 predicted proteins | sample MGYA00580683_ERZ772956 | MGnify/ENA primary metagenome ERZ772956 (study PRJEB29015, sample SAMEA2738077) | human oral metagenome | biome: human oral; feature: human-associated habitat; material: saliva | place: China | collected 2212 ... | reverse complement strand
CGGGCCCGCCGTGGGCCGGCCCCGCCGAACGGGACGGCCTGGGACCGACGCCCTCGGCCGGCTGCCACGAGGTGACGGACGACGGTGTCCAGGAGCATGCTCCTACCTGTGAGACGTCCCACCTTCGGCATCCGTCCTCCTGGCGTCCCGTCCTCCATCCACCCCCCGGGCTCCGACCCGGGCAGGCCGAGGCGCTCACCGCTGCGCCGCCCGCAGCAACCCTCGGAGGCGGGGAACCAGGGCCCCTCGGCGACGGGTCCGCCAGGCGGCGCGGGCGAACGGCTGGGCAGGCGATTGGACATGCTCACTCGGGAGCAGACCCTCGTGCTCGCCGCGGCGGTCGCCCTGGTTGTCGTGCTCGTCGCGGTGAGCACCGTCACCTCCCTCCAGCACTCGACGGGGAAGGCCGAACCGATGGCGACGCCGTCGCGGTGGCGGTCGAGCCCGACGCCCACGCCGTCTCCCACGCCCGCCCCCACGCCGACGCCCGACGACTCGTGGACCCAGGCGTGGAGGACCGACCTCGACCCGAACGCCCGCAATCCCCCCTGGATCTACACGGACGGCGACACCCTCGTGGTCTACGAGCGGAAGGGGAGAAGCGAGCCGGACCGGATGCGCGGATACAGTCTCGCCGGAGGCCAGCCGACCGAAACGTGGTCGATATCCCCCGGCGAAGCACTGAGGGGCTTGACCTCTTCGGCGGTGGTCACCACCCACAGCCTCATCGACCCGAAGACCGGCGAGGCCGCGCCGGCCCCGTGGAACGGCACGCCCGAGCTGGTCACGGACAACTTCATCATCACGTGCGAAAACCACCAGTGGCCCAGGTGCTCCGGCTGGGACCTGGACGACGGCGCCGCCTCGCTGCGCTGGGGCCCCGTCGACCTCCCCGCCGCGTACAACCTCACCCTCAACCCGTCGGCCATGACCGGGGACACGAGCACCGGCCACGTCCTGGCGACGTTCACGGTCCCCGACACCAATCAAGAGCAGGCCGTGTTCATCTCACTGGCCGACGGAAGCGTCGGGAACGTCCGTCCCACGAACCGCGATGCCGGGATCATCCCCGCCGCGGACGGGTGGATCGACCTGTTCCCCGACCGCGAGCGGGCCACGGCTCTCGCCCCGGACGGCACCGAAACGGACTCCTACGCCGTCTCCCGGAGCACGTCATCGCTGCTCCTGACCGACAGCGGCGCGCCTTCCCGGGAGCAGTACAAGCGGGCCTTCACGACGGCCGACACGTCCTGGGCCTCGATCGCCCTGACATGCGGTTTGAACGGCCAGCAGAGTACGGGCAGGGGCTGCCGGCTCAACGGCGTCGGGCCGGTGGCCGACGCGGATCGCGAAACGAAGACGCTCCCGGCCTACGAAAGCGGTTTCACCCCGACGATGGGGCAGCGGTACCTCATCCTGAGCTACGCGTCGGACACCAGGCCCAAGTACGTGCGGATCATCGACCTCCAAGAGCACCGCGTCATCCCCCGGGAGGACCCGCTGTACGGTCAGGAGGCGTACGTCACGGTCGTCAGCGCGGACCTCCTCATCGCCGTCGACGGAAGCGATCTGGTCGCCTACACGCCCTCCGGCTGAACGGCGTCGAGGTCCGCCCGGTACCCGCGCAGTTGCCGGCGCACTCCGGCGCGCCTGCCGCCGGAGTCCGGGCCCGCGCTCACTCCTCGTCGAGGCTGACCACGCGGGCCCGCGCCCGGTCGGCCGTCCACACGTCTCCGGGTAGCTCGTCCGGCAGGAGGGCGTTTCCCGGCGCCACGAAGACGGGCTCGCTCGCGCCGCCGGCCCGCTGGGCGTCGTAGTCGCGCAGCGCCGCCAGGACCCAGCGGCTCAACCATAGGAGAGCGATGAGGTTGAGGACGGTCATGAGCGCCAAGGCGATGTCCGCCATCACCCAGGCGAGCTCGAGGGCGACGACGGCACCCAGGCCGGTGGCCGCCGTCATGGCCAGGCGAAGGACCACACCCGTTCTCCGGCCTCCGCCGAGGTAGGTCGCATTGATCTCGGCGAAAGCCGAATATCCCAGCACGCTGGAGTAGGCGAAGGTGAAGACGACGAAGCTCATGAACCACACGACCCAACCGCCGGGCAGGGCATCGGCCAGGGCGTGCTGGACCAGAGTGGTCTCCGCCCACCGCGGTTCGACGCCGGGGGTGTAGACCTCCGGACCGGCCAGCAGCACGGTCAGACCCGTGGCCGTGCAGATGACGATGGTGTCGATGAAGACGCCGAGGGCCTGGATGAGCCCCTGGGTGACGGGGTGGGCGACGTCGGCGGTGGCGGCCCCGTTGGGCGAGGAGCCCTGGCCGGCCTCGTTGGAGAACAGGCCGCGCTTGGTCCCGTTGAGGAAGGCCGCGAACAGGCCGCCCGCAGTGCCCGCCAGGCCCGCCTTGAGACCGAGGGCGCCGGCGAGGATGTCGGCGAAGACGCCCGGCACCCGCGGGGCCGAGACGACGATGACGACGAGGACGACCGCCAGGTAGACCCCCGCCATGAGCGGGACGAGCCACTCGGTGACGCGGGCGACGACCCGTATGCCGGCGAGCAGGATGGGGGCGGTGATGGCCATGAGAGCGACGGCGGTCGTCGCCACCGGCACCCTATGCCCCTCGTTGAGGGTCAAGGCGATGGTGTTGGACTGGACCATGGGGAAGATAAGCCCGTAGGAGAAGACCAGCATGGCGGCGAAGACGACACCCATACCTCGACCGAGCCGGGCGGTCCCGCCGCGGGCGCCCCTCAGGCCCAGACCGCGCTGCATGTAGTAGGCCGGGCCCCCGCGGAAAATGCCGTCGGGGGCCCGAATCTTGAAGACCTGGGCGAGCGTCGACTCGGCGAAGGAGGTCGCCATGCCGAGCAGAGCGACAATCCACATCCAGAACAGAGCCCCCGGGCCCCCGAGGGTGACTGCGAGCGCGACCCCGGCGATATTACCGGTGCCCACGCGTCCGCCCAACCCGATGACGAAGGCCTGGAAGCTCGACAGGCTGCCGCGCTGGTGGCGCGAGCGCGCCACCAGGTGCACGGCCCGCCCGAACAGGCGCACCTGAACGCCGCGGGTGCGGATCGTCAGGTACAGGCCGACTGCGAGCAGAAGCCAGATGAGGATCCTGCCGGAGACGAATTCTTCGAAGGAGGTCAGGCTCTGGGTCAGCTCGGTGCCGGACAGGGCCGGGAGGAGCACGTGCGCAGCGGATGCTGCGGTCATAGCGGACATGATGATTCCGTCTATCGAGTGGTGTCGAATGGCGCGGGACGGAGCCAGTGTCGCGCGATCGGCTTCGCGACTCGCGGCGGTCTCGGCCTGAGAGACGCCGCGGGCGCTCCGGCGGTGGCCCCGACTGCTGGGTGACACCTGTCATGCGCCGGCGATGACAGCGCTCAGTACCGCAGTTCGCCGACCCCGGCGAGCCTTGGGCCATGAGCACAGCAGCGCACTCCCCCTCTCCGGCCGTCGAGGTCACGGGCCTGACCAAGTCCTTCGGGTCCCTGACCGCCGTCGACCGCCTCGACCTGAAGGTCGCCCGCGGCGAAGTCGTCGCCTTCTTGGGCCCCAACGGCGCCGGCAAGTCCACCACCCTCGACGTCATCCTCGGTTTCACCCGCCCCGACGCCGGGACGGTGCGCGTGCTGGGGGTTCCGCCCGCGCAGGCGGTGGCCGCCGGGGGCGTCGGCGCGGTCCTGCAGAGCGGGGGCCTCATCGGCTCCTACACGGTCCGTCAGACTCTCGCCGTCGTCGCCTCTCTGCAGTGCCGCACCCCCGATGTCGAGGCCGTCATCGCTCAAGCCGGGATCGGCCCCCTCCTGTCGCGCAAGGTCTCCGCATGCTCCGGCGGGGAGCGCCAGCGCCTGCGTCTGGCACTGGCGCTGCTGCCCCGTCCCGCCCTGCTCGTCCTCGACGAGCCCACGGCCGGCATGGACCCGACCGGGCGAGCCGCCTTCTGGCGGACCATGCGCGCCCAGACGGCGGAGGGCCGCTCGATCCTCTTCGCCACCCACTATTTGCAGGAGGCATCCGACGTCGCCGACCGCATCGTCATCATCGACCGCGGGCGCCCGGTCGCCTCGGGGTCGGTCGATGAGATCCGCTCCCTCGCAGAGGGCACCACCGTCACCGCCACCTGGGCCGGCCTGACGGGCGAGGCCGAGCTGCACAGGGTCCTATCACCCGTGGCCGGCTCGCTGCTAGAGGTTGAGGTCCACGGCTCTCATGTGACGGTGCGCACCACCGCCCCCGACGACGTCGCCCGGCTGCTGCTGACGGCCACGCCGGCCACCCGTCTGGGAATCACCGCCCTGAGCCTGGAGGAGGTCTTCTCCCGCCTCGTCGGGACCCATCGCGCCGAGAACCCCGCCGCGTCCCGCACGGCCTGACGCGGAGTTCTACTCCCAGTCCTTTAGTCCTCGTCCTTTAATCCTCTCCCAGCCGACACCGACCACCGACACTCACCCGACCCTCAGGAGCATCCCATGACCGCCACCGACGCCCCCACCGCCCCCGTTCGCCGTCCGCGCCCGTGGACGTACACCATCATCGACACCCTTATCACCCTGCGTCGCCCCGACATGCTGTTCTTCACCCTCGTCATGCCGCTGGGCATGTACCTCTTCTACGGCGCCATGCAGGACTACTCCGACATCGCAGTCGGGCACGGCAACGTCGCCGCCTCCACCATGATCAACATGGCCGTCTTCTCCGTCGCCATCGCGGCGACCTGCACGGCCGCGGGCGCCGCCGTCGAGCAGGCCGGCGGCTGGGGGCGCCAGGTCGCGTTGACCCCGGGCGGACTGCGCATCTATGTCATCACCAAGCTGCTCACCGCCCTCCTCGTGGCGATCTTCCCCGTCACCGTCATCTTCATCGCGGGCGCCTTCACAGGGGCGCAGATGGACGCCCCCTTCATCTGGGTCGCCAGCTACCTCCTCACGCTCCTGGCCGCCGTGCCCTTCGCCTGCTACGGATTGGCCGTCGGAGTGTGGGTGCCCGCCCAGGCGGCGGTCGGCATCGCTGGCGCATCCATCAGCGTCTTCGCCTTCCTCGGCAATCTGTTCATGCCTCTCGGCGGAAGCCTGTTCGCCTTCGGGCGCCTGACCCCCATCTACGGGGCGGGCTCCCTGGCCACCCGAGCCCTGCAGGACGATGCCGTGGCCACCGCGACGGGCACCGTCCGGGAGGCCCTGTGGATCCCGCTGGCTAATATCGGCCTGTGGACCGCATTGTTCGTCATCCTGTGCCTGGCCGCACGGCGCCGTGCGACGGCGCGACGGTGAGACGCGCCCCGGGACCGAGCCGATGAGCCGCACGAGCCCGCGCCCCAGGGGCGGACGGGCGACGCGAACGATGCGCACCGGACCCTGGTATCGCAGGATCGACTGGATCGCCTCGGTATGGGTCGTCATCCTCATCGTTCCCCTCCTGCTCGTCGTCCGCAGCCGCCTGCCCGTCCTCGTCAGGGCGACGAGTCTGACGGGGATTATGGGGTTCGCCGGCGCCTACGTGTGGGGCGTATCGACGATGACGGCCTGGTTCGAGCTGCCGCTGGGCGCCTCCCTCGTCAGACAGCTGCGCGAGACGGCCGCGCGCCTGGCACTGCTCGTGGGACTGGCGGCCCTGTCCCTGCCGGCGCTGGGCTGGTGGTACATCTTCTATCTGCCCTACCTGTGCGCCGTCATCCTGTACGCGACGCCGCTGCGCACCGGGCTGGCCATCAGCACCGGGATCTGCGCGCTGGCCGTGGCCATGGCCGTCCTCACCCATGACCTCGGCATCGTCTCGGGGACGCTGGGGTGCAGCGGTTCGTCCCTGTTCGTCGCCCTGTCGCGCATCTGGGAGGAGGTCAATGAGCGGCGGCTGGTCAAGGAGGTCGAGCTGGCCTCTTCGATGGAGCGCGAGGAGATCGGCCGGGACGTCCACGACGTCCTCGGCCACTCCCTGACCCTTCTGACCCTCAAGGCGGAGGTCGCTCAGCGCCTCGTACGGGTCGACCCCGGGGCCGCCGAGGCCGAATTGTCCGAGATCATCAGGTTCTCCCGGCAGGCTCTGGCCGACGTGCGCGCAACGGTCACCCGGCTGCGCACCCCGGACCTGGCCAGCCAGGTCGAGGCGTCCCGGACGGCCTTCTCCGCCGCCGCCGTACGGGCCACCATCCGCGGCGACGCCCGGGACGTTCCCCTTCCCCAGCGCGAGGTCCTCGCCTGGGCGCTGCGGGAGGCGACGACGAACGTGGCCCGCCATGCGGGCGCCTGCGGCGTGTGGGTCGACCTGGAGCCCGGACACCTGCGGGTCGTGGACGACGGCGTCGGCGCGGCGGGCGCCCCGGCGGGCAACGGGCTGACCGGCCTGCGCGAGCGGATCGAGGTCAGCGGGGGGACGCTCACCGTGACGAGCCCGGCCCCGAGCGCCCCCTGGAACCGCGACGGCGAGTCCCGGGAGTCCCACGGTCCGGGAACCGAACTGGAGGTCTTCCTATGAGCGAGCCCACCGGCGGGCGAACGCGCGGCCCGAGTGCTGCGGCGAGCGGGGGCTCGCACGGCGCCTGCGCCATCCGCATCCTGATCGCCGACGACCAGGCACTGGTGCGCGGGGCCCTGGCGACCCTGCTCGATCTGGAGCACGACCTGGAGGTCGTGGCCCAGGTCGGCACCGGACGTCGGGCGGCGGCCGCGGTCGCGGCGGGCGGGATTGACGTAGCCCTGCTGGACATCGAGATGCCCGAAGGCGATGGCCTGTGGACGGCCGAGCAGATCTCAGCAGCCGACACGAACTGCCGCAGCCTCATCGTCACCACCTTCGGACGACCCGGGTACCTCTCGCGCGCCCTGGAAGCCGGAGCGTCGGGCTTTCTCGTCAAGGACACCCCGCCACCGGAACTGGCCGAGGCGATCCGCAAGATCCATACGGGCCTACGGGTGGTGGACCCGGCCCTGGCCCAGGAGTCGGTGATCCTGGGCCCCAACCCGCTGACCGAACGGGAAAAGCAGATCCTGCGCATGGCCGCCCGCGGCGCCGACGCATCGCGGATCGCCGCCGACCTGCACCTGGGAGGAGGAACAGTGCGCAACTACCTGTCGAGCGCCATCGCCAAGACCCACGCGCGCAACCGCACAGAAGCAGCCCGCACCGCCGAAACCAACGGCTGGCTGTGAGCCTGCGCACCCCATGCAGGGCGGCAGGGAACAAGGCTGGACCACTGCCCGATATGCCGTGAGAGCACTCCCCCGACCGCGAGCGACAGGCCGGCAAGGTCGGCTCGGCCGAGCGACCGGGCTCCCGATGAGCGGGACGCCCTAAGACAGCCGGCCGAGCGGCATCCGCCCGCCGGAGAGGCGGAGGAGGAAGGAGGGCAGGCTCGTCGAGACGCATTCCTTCGTTCGTGCGCACTGGAAACCGGAGCGTCGGAGGCTCTTGCCAGGGACACCCCGCCGCCGGCGGCTGGCGGCCCCATCAGCCGGCTTCGTGACTCTCCGCGGGACTACCGCACACCGGGTCGATTCGTGTACCGTAGCTCGGGTGTTCGCGACATCGTGTGATCGTTCTGTAATCGTTGGCCGGGGCTCATCGACTGTGGGTCGTATTGATGCTGGTCGTAAGGATGGCGTGGAACTGTGAGTACGGGATCGCTGGTCGCCGACCGTAAGGATTCAACGTCGTTCTGGTCGGGGACGGGCCTGGGCGAGGATATTTCAGATTTGTCGGAGTCCATTGGTAAGGGCTCGTGGGTTCAGGGCACCTTGGCGGGCGTGGGGACGGCGGCTGATGCCGTGTCGCTGGTGTTCAATCCGGTGGCCAGTGCCGTGGGATGGGTGGCCGGGTGGATCATCGAGCATATTCCGCCTCTGCCTGAGATGCTCGAGAAACTGACCGGTGATGCTGATGCCGTGCGTGCCGGATCGCAGACGTGGTCGAATATCTCAACACATTTGAATGAGCAGGCGGAGAGCCTGCGTACAACGATCAATCGTGACATGGCCGATCAGGTCGGTCAAGCAGCTGATGCGTGGCGATCTCAGGGACGGGGTCTGGCCAGCGCGTTGGAGTCCATGGGCGGTTTGGCCAAAGGCGTGTCCACTGGTCTGAGCGTGGCCGGCGTAGTGGTTCAGATCGTCCACGACATGGTGCGTGACGCTATTGCCGAGGCTATTGGCATGTTCAGCCAGTCAGTGCTGGAGGAGGTTTTCTCTCTAGGTCTGGCTACGCCCGCGGTGGCAGCTCAGATCAGTACGTGGGTCACGAGCAAAGTATCGACGATCACTCATCGCGTGAAGGACCTTATTTCCTCGTTCGAGGCTCTATCCAAACTTTTCCGCAAAATCTCGCCTCTGGCGAGCAAGATCAAGTCTCTGCTCAACAAGCTCGACGAGATTCCGACCGATGCCGGTCATCGTGCTGGTCGGTGGATCAATGAGCACACCGGGCGAACGTCGCATACCGCCTCGACGACAACCTCTGCCGCGCACACCGCTGGTACCGCTGGTACCGCCTCCCATGCCGGAACCGACTCAGCCTCCCACGCCGGAACCGGTTCCAGCTCGGCCTCCCACGCCGAGACCGGCTCCAGCTCAACCGGCCACGCCGAAACCGACTCGACCAGCCACAGCGGAACCAACTCGGCCTCCCACGCCGAAACCGACTCGACCTCCCACGCCGGAACCAGCTCCAGCTCAACCCCCCACAGCGGGACCGGCTCCAGCTCAACCGGCCACGCCGAAACCGACTCGACCTCTTCAGGCAGGGCGGAAACCTCTTCTGCTTCTCATGCGAGCTTCGGTGCCGATTCCTCCGGTTCTTCAGCGGGTACGTCCTACCATGGTCTGGACCCGGTTCAGGGACCCGTCGACAATATGGCCTCCTCGTCCGCTTCATCTGGAGGGCCCACCACTTATCACGGTCTGGATCCAATCACCGGCGAAACCCATCAGCCCGCCCACACCAACAGCGGAGCCCATACCACCCAAGACACCACCACCAACGGAACCCACACAACCGACGACGCCGGCGCCCCCAACGACACCGGCAAACCGACAAGCACGCCCGACACCGACGCCACCACCCACCACGGGCAGAACGGCGACGATCCCAACGCCCACGGCAACGGCTCGGGGAACGATTCCCACGAGGGGAATCACGACTCATCCGATGGCTCCGATAGCCCGTCCTCCGATCACAGCTCGGATGGCAGTTCCTCTCAGGGGGGTGAGGGAAGCTCAGAGCAGACGTCTCCTGACGGCACCATCGATCCCGACAAGGTTCCTTCACCTCCACCGGATCCGGGACACTCCGCTTACAACGATACGGCGGTGAACGAGTGGGCTCAGAACACCTCGAAAGCCACAGGAATGACGCCGGAAGGAGCCCTCGGCGTCTACGATTACACAACGAATGACGGTTACCATACCATGAATCCGGCACTACGCGGTGCTCCCGACACACCGATTCCATCCAATGTGCAGACTCGGATCGACAACACATTGTCGGGAATGAACCAGCTACCCGAAGTCTCCGCCACGACCTATCGAGGAACGAACGTCCCTGATGACGTATACACTCACCTTCAGACCGGTACCGGTGAATACACGGACAAGGCATTCATGAGTTCTTCATACAACGAGAGCGTCGCCGCCAAATTCCAAAGCGGTTCAAAAAATTCCGTAGTTTTCGAGATCAATGGGAACAGCGGTGTCGACGTGTCGAAACTGTCGGCTTACGGTGGCGAAGCGGAGATCCTTTTCAAACCGGGAACCACATTCAGCATATCTGAATCGTCTCTGGACGAGCAAAATATTCTGCGGGTGAAGCTGGCGGAGAAGTGAGCGTATTCGATCTCATCGGCGCTGATGGTGTGCGACGGCCCTTCACCGGGGACATCGAGGACCTGGACCGGCCCGCCAAGGATCGTCTGCGCATCAATCAGGCCGAGGCCACCCGCCTGGGCCTGGGGGAGATCCCCACGGATCTGGAGGATCGACGCTGGTGGCGGCACTATTACCCCGTCCGCCCCGAAGACGGCGAACTCGACTACGACCTCCTGACGCATGAAGAAGAACGGGAGCAAAGGCTGGAGAACAGCCGACGAAACCGCCTGCTCTACGAACACGCGCGCTACATCGTCCCCGAAAGAGCAACGCGTCCCCGTCACGGTCCGCCCATCGTGCCCCGCTGGGCCGACGACCCGGTGTCCCTGAAGCCAGTGACACCAGCCACCTACAGCTTTAGATTGCGGCGCGGATTCCGCACTCTCATGGACCGCGGACACGGGCGGGAAGAGGTGTGGATCGTCGGCTTGTTCCACCTCACACGCTCTGACGGCTCCGCCATCTTCGTCGTCGAGCACGCCGGCGAGGCCTGGGCCACGACCCGCGCCGACGCCCGCCCCTGGCCCGCCGAGCTGAATACCATGTTCGATCGTTCACCCGACCCATGGCTCCCCGTCGATGCCCGACCTCTGCCCGCCGTACCAACCGACCCCGCCACACCACTGGACCCGCCAACCGGCATCCCATTCCCAGCGCGGATTGCAACCGAGAATATTATCAGGGGCGCCTCGTGGCGAGACGGGGCACCGACCACCCCCTACCGCCCCCACCCACCGGAAGACCATTCATGACCGACACCGCCGAACCAACCCCGCAAGAACGCTTCAACAACGCCATCGAAGGCCTGCGTCACCTGCCCGCAACCGGCGCCGTCACTTTCCGCGGAGTCACCAGCCCCCGTGGCCAAACGCCCGAAGTCCTGGTCACCCAGAACATTACCGCCACCAGCCGCGACTTGTCCGTGGCCTCCATCGGACTGACCAGTCCGGGAATCGCCGTCGTCGTCGCCCGCACCGGCCGTGACCTCGACCCTATCTCCGCCGTCCCCGCCGCCCAGGAGGTCGCCCTCCTGCCGGGCACCGTGCTGTACATCGGACGCTTCATCCACGCCGCCGGGCACGATGTCGAGCTCATTGAGCAGCTCACCCCCGATGGCTCGCAAGACGAGTGGACCGCCCACCTCACCGCACAGGCGGTCGCCGAACTCACCAGCACCGTCAGCACCATCATCACCAACGCGCAGGGACGCCCCTGTCCCATCGACTCCGACTACTGTCAGCGCTTCACCACTCCGCTGGTCTGACCGACCGCTCGCACGATACGCAGCCGCTCGTGCCACTCGGGGCGAGTCTCAGCCCAGCCCCAGGCGACGGCGCAGATCCTCCGGCAGAGCGTTCATGGCGTCGACGACGTCATCACCGCTCCCGTCGGCGGCGGGAGCCACGGCCGTCTCCCGGTCGGGCATGATGCCGTAGTCGCCCGCTGCGGGCGCGGTCGCCCCGCCCAGCCCGAAGGCCGAGCCGGCGGCCGGGGCGGGCGTCGCATCAGAGGCCGAGCCCCTGCCCGCCCCAGCGCGGGCCGACGCCTCCTTCGCCTGGCGGGCCGCCTTGGCAGGGTTGCCCGACCGCCCCTTCTTCCCGCCCTTGCGCCGCTTGGCCTTGGGGGCCTGACGTGCCTTGGCGCGCCTGCCCGTACCCGGCAGCGAGCCCATACCGGGCATGCCGCCGCCCATCCCGGCGCCGTCAAGACCACCACCAGAGGCCATGGCCTCCATCATCTTCTTCGCCTGCCCGAAGCGGTCGACGAGCTCGTTGACGGCCTGAACGGTGGTGCCCGAACCACGGGCGATGCGCGAGCGACGCGAGCCGTTGAGGATGGACAGGTCACGCCGCTCAGCCGGCGTCATGGAGTGCACAATGGCCTCGATGCGATCAACCTCCCGCTCGTCGAAACTCTCCAGGGCCTCGCGCATCTGACCCATCCCGGGCATCATGCCCAGCAGCTTCTTCATCGACCCCATCTTGCGAATCTGACGCAGCTGGCCCATGAAGTCGTCGAGGGTGAACTCGCCGGAGGCGAGCTTGGCGGCGGCATCCTCCGCCTCCTTCTCATCGAAGGCCTTCTGCGCCTGCTCGATGAGGGTCAGCAGGTCGCCCATGTCAAGAATGCGGGAGGCCATGCGGTCGGCGTGGAAGCGCTCGAAGTCCGTGACGCCCTCACCGGTGGAGGAGAACAGGACCGGGGCGCCGGTGACCCCGCGCACGGACAGGGCCGCGCCGCCGCGAGCGTCGCCGTCGAGCTTGGAGAGCACGACACCGGTGAAACCAACACCGTCGCGGAAGGCCACCGACGTGTTGACAGCGTCCTGACCGACCATGGCGTCCAGGACGAAGAGGATCTCGTGGGGGCCCACGGCGTCACGGATGCGGATCGCCTGATCCATCATCTCCGCGTCCACGCCCAAGCGCCCGGCGGTGTCGACGACGACGACGTCGTAGCCGTGGGTGCGAGCCTGCTCCACACCGCTGCGGGCGACCGCGATGGGGTCGCCCACCCCATTGCCGGGTTCGGGCGCCCACACGTCGACTCCGGCGCGCTCAGCAACGACGCCCAGCTGGGTGACGGCGTTGGGGCGCTGCAGGTCTGAGGCGACCAGCAGAACGCGTCTGCCCTCCTCGCGCAACCAGCGGCCGAGCTTGCCGGCCAGCGTCGTCTTGCCGGCGCCCTGGAGGCCGGCGAGCATGATGATCGTGGGACCCCGGTCGGCCCAGTTGATCTCGCGGGACTGCCCGCCGAGGATTTCGATGAGCTCGTCATTGACGATCTGGACGAC
>ERZ772956.2182-NODE-2182-length-12666-cov-9.683372_pt1 | contig 12666 bp, 5 predicted proteins | sample MGYA00580683_ERZ772956 | MGnify/ENA primary metagenome ERZ772956 (study PRJEB29015, sample SAMEA2738077) | human oral metagenome | biome: human oral; feature: human-associated habitat; material: saliva | place: China | collected 2212 ... | reverse complement strand
CCAACCGCCTCAATAATCTGGGCAACAGCTGCTTCAATTTTCTTCGTGTCCATATTCACTCCTAGATTCTTTTTCTTTGTCAATGATATAGGCCCTGACCTGAGCCAGGAAATAAAGGGAGCCCGTAATCAGCAAGAGCTCATCATCCCTATGCTCAGCTCTCAAATAAGCCTCTAAAAATCCCTGCCAATCAGCATAGTCCAAGCCTTGCTCACAGGCCAGCGACTCCATTTTTTCTTTGGAAAAGCTCCGTAGATCCGCAAAACTGGTCAAAATTAGCTGACTCTTAGGCACCTGCTTAAGCTGACCCACCATTTCCTCCAGAGACTTGGTCTGGATACAGCTGAAAAGGATTTTCTTATCCAAGTTTGGATAATGCTGGCTCAAGGTCCTCGTCAACCTCTCCATGGCATGTGGATTGTGGGCGCCATCAAGCAAAATACGAGGCTGGTGCGAAATCTGCTCCATCCGCCCAGGCCAGCTTGTCGCCAATAAAGCTGCGCCAACTTGCTCTTTTGTTAACAGCGGTAGCTGTTTGCTCTGACAATAGAGGTCACAGAGCTGAATCGCTAAACCAGCATTATCTACCTGATGCTGCCCCAACAGAAGCGTCAGGTAAGGCTCCGCCTCCCGATAGGCATTGGAAAAGCTAAAATGTTCTCCTGAGTCAGTCCCGCCCAAGCTCTGAACTTGATAAGACTGCCCATAAACATAGTGAGGCGCTTGCTTTTGATGAGCCTTGTCCTCGATGACCGCTAGAGCTTCTGGCTCAATCCATCCAGTCACCAAGGGCACATTTGGCTTGACAATCCCAGCCTTCTGCTCGGCAATCGCTGCCAGGGAATGCCCCAGCAGAGCCACATGATCTAAGCCAATAGTCGTAATGGCTGTCAGATCAGGTCGGCAGACATTGGTACTGTCTAAGAGGCCGCCCATGCCAACCTCCATAATGGCCACATCGACCCGCTCCTGAGCCAAATAATCATAGGCCAAAGCCGTCATGATTTCAAACTCAGTCACTCCCTGCAAAACCTCATCATTCTCTTGCTCTTCAAAGAGAGCTCGATAGATCTCTAGCAGGCGCGACAAATCTTGATTGGGAATAGACCGGCCATTGATGGCGATTTGTTCATTGTAGCTGACCAGATAGGGAGAAGTAAAGGTTCCTACACGCAGACCCCGCATTTCCAAGAGTTGACGCAGGTGGGCAATGGTTGAACCCTTCCCGTTGGTCCCCCCTATATGAATCACTGACAGCTGCAAATGGGGATTTCCCCGCAGCGCCAGCATCCGCTCCATCCGCTCCAAGCCAAAATTAGGACTATCCGTCCGATAGGCTTCCAGCCAGCTTAAATCTGGCAATTCTTCTTTTATCATACTCATTTATACTGCTGTAAATTTAGATCTTCCATTTTCTGAGCCAGTCGAATAGCATCGCCAATATCGGCTGCCATCCGGTGGACTTCCACATCATGCACTCGGACAGCCTCGACACCCTGACTAGCTGCAATGCTGGTCAAATGAGCTGAAGCTAGGTCTCTGTTTTGAAAACCAGCGGTTGTCTCTGGGTCAGTCTCAAAACCATTTTCCTCCAAGATATTGACCAAAAAGCGCTTGCGAGAGACACCCAGAAAAATGGGAAAGCCTGCCTGATGAATGCTGTCCAGTTCCTGTAAGAGCAAGAGATTTTCCCGTTTGGTCAAGCCAAAACCAATCCCTGGATCCAGCATGATTTGCTCACGGTCCAGACCAGCTTTTTCAGCTCTTGCCAGTGTCTTTTCAAAAAATGCCCACATGAGTGCCTGAATACCCAGCTGTTCAAAATTTGCTAATTCTGACTCGGTAAAAGCAGGCCCAAAGCCGAAAGTCGGAAAGATTTTCGAGCTAGCATGTTGGGGCCGAGCCATGACTGGATTGAACATGGCGATAACTGGCGCTCCAGCCTTGGCAGCCACAGCTGCCATTTTCTCATCACCCAAGAGTCCTGTGATGTCATTGATGATATTGGCTCCAGCGGCCAAAGCTACTTCTGCAACTGGTGCCTTCCAAGTATCTACAGAAATGAGGATATCAGTCTCCCGACGAAGAGCCTCAATGACTGGCACCACACGACCTATCTCTGCCTCAATATCCACAAAATGGCTGCCTGGACGAGTCGACTCGCCACCGATGTCTAGCAAATGAGCTCCCTGAGCTATCATCTTGTGTGCCTGCTCCAGAGCCTTTTCCACCGTATTATATTTGCCCCCATCCGAAAAGGAATCTGGGGTAACATTGAGGATCCCACAAAGGGCCGTCTTGCCCTCTGGAGCAAGTTGTCTTAGATTCATCGTATTTCCTTTCCTCTTGCTACTACTGCCTTTCAACAAAAAAGGCACACCCATCTAGTGTACCGCAAAGCCAACAGCAGATGCAGCATCCAGTCCTATGAACTGCACTCGACTTCACAAGAAGACCTCATCTGCCCCTTGTTTCATTTACCATTTTACCACAATTCCCCTATTTAAGAAAACACTTTTTACAAACAGAAAGGCAAAAGGAGAATCAGAAGTAAATTCCGAAGAAGATGAGCCAGTAAGGACAATTCCAGAGATCCAACCCAAGCTTTTAAGAGCCGGACAAAAGCTATGCCTAAGCTTAGGTAAATTAGAAAGCAAGATGATTCTCCGGGATTTCTCAGGAAAGCAAAGAGAGCAATTCCCAAGGCAATACACCAACTCTTTCTATATTTCATCTGTCTGTTTTGCTTAGCCTGTGATGACATCCCAAATAAATCCATGCCAAGCAATAGCAAGGAGGAGGTGGAAAAACTGTTTGAGATAAGCTGCTGCAAAGGCGTTAGCTCAGAACTCGACTGCCCACAAAGGAGAACAAGACTCGCTGCGTTGCTTGCAATCATTAAAAAATAAAGGCAACGTAAGTGCTGAAACCGCTTGGAAGCCCGTAGCTCTACCTTAAAATCCCGCCACTCACGAGAAAAGTAAGAGGCGTACCCAAAAAGAATGAGCAAAAAGAGAGAGATAAAGAGCAAACTGGGCCTTGATAAAACCAAGCGGTTAGTCATTGGCTGAACCCAAAGCAACAAACCCGATTGAAGCAGCATAACTACTAATAAGATTTGGATAGATTTTTGAAATTTGAGACGCATATTTTTCACTCCCTAAAGCTAAGATACAATTATCATTATAAAGCAAAAGATTCGCTCTGTTGGCTCGTTGTCCTAAAAAGTCACTTTTTATCCCTGAAATGTCAAAAAAGAGGTCAAGCTGACCTCTTCATCCATTAATCACCTATGCTTAGCCTTGTGCGACAATCATCACCAGAATAGCAATTCCATTACGCAACATATGGGCTAAAATTCCCATTTCCAAACGCTTAGTCTGGTGAACCACCAAAGCTAGAACGCCCCCCATACCAGCATAAAGGACAAAACTACCGATATTGGTCGGACCATGGAAAAAACCAAAAAGGATAGAACCAACCACCAAACCAATCAGCTCATGCTGGGGAAATAGCTTTTGGGGAATCAAACCACGGAAAAGAATCTCTTCCAAAATTGGCGCTGAAAAAACAGCTCCCACAACAAGCAAAATAACGGGCGTACTCTGAAACAAGTTTTGCAAAGCAGCTTGATTAGCTGTTACTCCTGAAAGTTGCCCCTCTAGAACCATAATAATCGCAGCAAAAATACTAACTCCGAAAGTTATCAGATAGGATAATACCAACCAGATCACTGATTTTAAATTAAAAAAACTAAAATCAAGGGTCAATAAGCCTTCTTTTTTGGCCATTCGCAGGGCATAAAAAATAATCAGCAAATAAACCATCAGGACAAGCAAGGTGTATCCCATTGAAAAACTTTGATCTCGACCTTTGTAAAACTGGATCAGCACAAAAGGAACTTGAGTCTGGACGGCTAAAAACAAAGCCAGTAAACTATATTCTACTTTTTGCAAAAAAATTTTCATTTCTTCCTCCTTTTACTTAGTATATCGAATTTTTCCCTTCCTGTACAGCTAAGAGCCATATAAAATCAAAAAATGTGCCATCATGCTCACTAGGAAGCTCCTTCCCTAAGCTGTTGATTCGATATGGCAACAAAATGGATATCTGAAACCTCCAGTTATATTCTAACTGCGCCCCTCCGTGCAAGCTAACAAAAAAGAAGAGAATACAAGATTCTCTTCCTGATAGACTTTTATATGTAAACTCAAGTAAGTTCTTATGATTCTACACTTGTTTCAACTTCTTCAGTCTCTGCTGTTTCCACAACTTCGTCAATGATTTCAACTTCATTGATTGCTTGTGGTTCCAAGTTACGGTAACGAGCCATACCAGTACCAGCTGGGATAATCTTACCGATGATAACATTTTCCTTAAGGCCAAGGAGATGATCTTTCTTACCACGGATCGCAGCATCTGTCAGGACACGAGTTGTTTCCTGGAAGGAAGCTGCAGACAAGAAGCTGTTTGTCTCAAGGGAAGCCTTGGTGATTCCCATGAGGACTGGACGAGCTGTCGCAGGCACACCGCCTGAGATAACCACATCACGGTTAGCATCTGTAAAGTCTGTGATATCCATGAGAGTTCCCATAAGAAGATCTGTGTCACCTGGATCCATGACGCGCACCTTGCGAATCATTTGGCGAACCATTACTTCGATGTGTTTGTCGCCGATTTCTACCCCTTGACTGCGGTAAACTTTTTGTACTTCAGCAAGCAGGTAAGTTTCAACAGACAAGACATCACGGACAGCCAGTAAGTGCTTAGGCTGAATAGAACCTTCGGTCAAGGCAGCACCACGGGAAACTTGGTCGCCCACTTCTACCTTCATGCGGGCTGTGAATGGCACCACGTATTCACCTTCGCCAGTTGCACCTGTAACAAAGACTTTCTTGGTACGAGTAGATGCATCTTCTTCGATGGCAGTAACTTCACCCTTGACTTCAGTGATGACCGCTTCCCCTTTCGGATTGCGGGCTTCAAAGATTTCTTGGACACGAGGAAGACCTTGTGTGATATCGGTATTAGAGGCAACACCACCCGTGTGGAAAGTACGCATTGTAAGCTGTGTACCAGGTTCACCGATAGATTGGGCAGCAATCGTTCCGACTGCCTCACCGACTTCAACCGCATCGCCCGTTGCCAAGTTGATACCGTAACAACGACGGCAAACCCCATGACGTGTATTACATGTAAAGACAGAGCGAATAGTGACTTCTTCGACACCAGCGCTAACAATCTCATGCGCCATATCCTCAGTAATCAATACATCTGGACCAACGATGATTTCGCCTGTTTTAGGATGTTTAACAGATTTCTTCGTATAACGGCCAATCAAGCGTTCTTCTAATGGCTCAATCATTTCCTTACCGTCAGTAATTGAGCGGATAACAAGACCACGATCGGTTCCACAGTCGTCTTCACGGATAATCACATCTTGCGCCACATCAACCAAACGGCGAGTCAGATAACCTGAGTCAGCTGTTTTAAGGGCTGTATCAGTCATCCCTTTACGAGCACCGTGAGTAGAGAAGAACATTTCCAAAACAGACAAACCTTCACGGAAGTTAGATAGAATAGGCAATTCCATGATGCGGCCATTAGGAGCGGCCATCAAACCACGCATACCAGCAAGTTGTGAGAAGTTAGAAATGTTACCACGGGCTCCAGAGTCCATCATCATAACGATTGGGTTCTTAGGATCTTGGTTGGCAACCAAACGTTTCTCCAATTTTTCACGGGCTGCACGCCATTCAGCTGTAACAGCGTTGTAGCGCTCGTCGTCTGTGATCATACCACGACGGAATTGTTTGGTGATTTGTTCTACACGTTTGTGGGACTCTTCGATAATTTCTGCCTTATCTTCAACGACCGGAATATCAGCAATCCCTACTGTCAAGCCTGCTAACGTTGAATGATGATAGCCGAGATCTTTCAGACGGTCAAGGAAAGCAGATGTTTCAGTTGTACGGAAACGTTTGAAGATTTCAGCAATGATATTCCCAAGATTTTTCTTCTTGAATGGTACATTTAATTCTAGCTTACTGATAGCTTCTTTGACATCTTGACCAGGTTCTAAGAAATACTTAGCTGGCACACCTTCTGCCATGTTTGAAGCATTTGGTTCTTGCAAATATGGCAATTCATCTGGCATGATATCATTAAAAAGAATCTTACCCACTGTTGTCAAGAGGATCTTGTGTTTTTGATTTTCTGTCCATGGTTTGTTTAAACTATCCGTTGCAATCCCAACACGCGTATGTAAGTGAACATAGCCATTACGGAGAGCCATTACAGCTTCATCGCGGTCTTTAAAGACCATTCCTTCTCCTTCACGACCAGCTTCTTCCATAGTCAGGTAGTAGTTCCCCAAGACCATATCCTGTGAAGGGGTTACTACTGGCTTCCCGTCTTTTGGATTGAGGATGTGCTCAGCAGCTAGCATAAGAATCCGTGCTTCTGCTTGGGCTTCTTCTGACAAGGGCACGTGGATAGCCATTTGGTCTCCGTCAAAGTCGGCATTATAAGCCTCACACACAAGTGGGTGCAAACGAAGAGCTTTCCCGTCAATCAAGACTGGCTCAAATGCTTGAATTCCTAATCTGTGAAGCGTCGGTGCGCGGTTAAGGAGCACTGGGTGTTCTTTAATCACATCTTCTAAAATATCCCAGATGCGTTCATCATTCCGTTCTACCAAGCGCTTAGCAGCTTTGACATTTTGCACAATATCACGCGCTACAATTTCACGCATAACAAATGGTTTGAAAAGCTCAATTGCCATTTCGCGCGGCACACCACATTGATACATCTTGAGTGTCGGACCAACTGCAATAACCGAACGTCCTGAGAAGTCAACCCGTTTACCGAGCAAGTTTTGACGGAAACGTCCTTGTTTCCCTTTGAGCATGTGGCTCAATGATTTGAGCGGACGGCTTCCTGGTCCAGTAATAGGACGACCACGACGACCATTGTCAATCAAAGCATCAACCGCTTCTTGCAACATCCGCTTTTCATTTTGCACGATGATTCCAGGAGCATTTAGTTCCAAAAGACGTGCCAAACGATTATTCCGATTGATAACACGACGGTAAAGGTCGTTCAGGTCAGAAGAGGCAAAACGTCCACCGTCCAACTGAAGCATTGGACGTAAGTCTGGCGGAATAACTGGTAAGATGTTTAAGACCATCCATTCTGGCTTGTTACCAGATTTTTGGAAGGCATCTAAAACATCCAAACGACGAATAGCCTTGACACGTTTTTGACCAGTTGCCGTTTTTAATTCATCTTTGAGCTCTGCAATTTCTTTTTCCAAATCTACTTGTTTCAAGAGATCTTGAATTGCTTCAGCACCCATTTTTGCAACAAAGGAGCCTTGGCCATATTCACGTAAGCGTTCACGATATTCCCGCTCTGTCATAATGGATTTGTGCTCAAGTGGTGTATCTTTAGGATCAATCACCACATAAGCTGCAAAATAGATGACTTCTTCAAGAGCACGAGGACTCATGTCCAAGGTCAAGCCCATGCGACTTGGAATTCCTTTAAAATACCAAATATGAGAGACTGGGGCTTTCAACTCAATATGTCCCATACGTTCACGACGAACTTTAGTACGAGTTACTTCAACACCACAACGGTCACAAATGATTCCTTTATAACGAATCCGTTTATATTTTCCACACGCACATTCCCAGTCTTTCGTAGGACCAAAGATGACTTCATCAAAAAGCCCTTCGCGTTCTGGTTTTAGTGTGCGGTAGTTAATTGTTTCAGGTTTCTTCACTTCTCCATAAGACCAAGAGCGGACTTTACTAGGAGAAGCTAGGGTGATTTGCATACTTTGAAAACGATTTACATCAACCACTATTTCTTACCTTTCTTTATTATCTATTGAATCAGTTCTTATTCTTTCCCTTCAGCATCAAAAGCGGCTTTTGCTTCTTGTGCTGCTTTTTCACGTGCTTTTTCAAGATCGTCTACATGAATCACATCATCATCCATGCCTTCGTCCAAGTCACGAAGTTCGACTTCATTGTCGTCTTCATCAAGGACACGCATGTCAAGACCAAGTGATTGCAATTCTTTTACAAGGACACGGAAGGATTCTGGAACACCTGGTTTTGGAATTGGCTTACCTTTGGTAATGGCTTCATAAGCTCTCAAACGACCATTGATGTCATCTGACTTGTAAGTCAAGATTTCTTGAAGGACGTTAGAAGCACCGTAGGCTTCAAGAGCCCAAACTTCCATTTCTCCAAAACGTTGTCCACCAAACTGAGCTTTACCACCAAGAGGTTGTTGCGTAACGGTTGAATAAGGACCAACGGAACGGGCATGGAGCTTATCATCAACCATGTGGTGGAGTTTGATCATGTACATGACACCAACGGATACACGATTATCAAATGGCTCACCAGTACGGCCATCATAAAGGATTGTCTTAGCATCGCTATCCATACCTGCTTCACGAACGGTTTCCCAAAGATCATCTGAGCTAGCCCCGTCAAAGACTGGCGTTGCAATGTGGATACCAAGGTTGCGAGCAGCCATACCAAGGTGCAGTTCCATAACTTGTCCGATATTCATACGTGATGGCACCCCAAGTGGGTTCAACATGATGTCAACTGGTGTTCCGTCTGGAAGATAAGGCATATCCTCAACTGGAACGATACGGGAAACAACCCCTTTATTTCCGTGGCGTCCGGCCATCTTATCCCCAACGCGGATCTTTCGTTTTTGAGCAATGTAAACACGCACCAACATGTTGACACCAGATTGCAATTCATCACCGTTCGCACGAGTAAAGATTTTCACATCACGGACAACCCCAGCACCACCATGTGGTACACGAAGAGATGTGTCACGTACTTCACGAGATTTATCACCGAAAATTGCATGAAGCAGGCGTTCTTCAGCAGATAAGTCTTTTTCACCTTTCGGCGTTACTTTACCGACAAGAATGTCGCCTTCTTTTACCTCAGCACCAATGCGGATAATTCCCATTTCGTCAAGGTCTCTCAAAGCATCTTCACCGACGTTTGGAATTTCGCGCGTAATTTCTTCAGGTCCAAGCTTTGTATCACGTGTTTCTGATTCAAATTCTTCCAAGTGAACAGATGTGTAAACATCGTCTTTCACTAAACGCTCACTCATGATAACGGCATCTTCAAAGTTGTAACCTTCCCATGTCATATAAGCAACGATTGGATTTTGTCCAAGCGCCATTTCACCTTTTTCCATAGAAGGTCCGTCTGCGATAAAGTCACCTTTTTCAACTGTATCGCCAACTTTTACCAGCGTACGTTGGTTGTAAGAAGTACCAGAGTTTGAACGGCGGAATTTCGTAATATGATAAACATCAAGGGAACCGTCTTCACGGCGAACTTCAACTTTAGCAGCATCAGAATAGACAACTTTACCATCGTGCTGTGCAATAATCGCCGCACCAGAGTCATGAGCTGCTTGGTATTCCATACCAGTACCAACATATGGTGCATGCGGATCAATCAACGGTACGGCTTGACGTTGCATGTTGGCACCCATGAGGGCACGGTTAGAGTCGTCATTTTCAAGGAACGGAATACATGCTGTCGCAACCGCAACTACCTGCTTAGGTGATACATCCATGAAATCCACTTGATCTGAAGGAAATTCTTGGTTGTTCCCTTGGTGACGCCCCATGACAATCGCTTCTGCAAAACGACCATCTTCTGTTAATTTAGAATTTGCTTGCGCTACGATAAATTCATCTTCTTCGTCCGCTGTCAGCCAAACGATTTCATTGGTGACCAGACCTGTTTCACGATCCACTTTACGATACGGCGTTTGGATAAAGCCATATTTATTCAAGTGCCCATAAGAAGACAAGTTATTGATCAAACCAATGTTTGGTCCTTCAGGTGTTTCAATTGGACACATACGTCCATAGTGGGTGTAGTGCACGTCACGCACTTCATATCCTGCACGGTCACGAGTTAAACCACCAGGTCCCAAGGCTGACAAACGACGTTTGTGAGACAATTCAGACAGTGGATTATGTTGGTCCATAAATTGAGACAATTGAGATGAACCAAAGAATTCTTTGATAGCTGCTGTGACTGGGCGGATGTTAATGATTTGTTGCGGTGTCAACACTTCATTATCTTGCACACTCATGCGCTCGCGGACATTTCGCTCCATACGAGACAAACCAAGACGTACTTGGTTAGCAAGCAATTCACCAACGGCACGAATCCGACGATTTCCCAAGTGGTCAATATCATCCACACGACCAAGTCCTTCAGCGAGGTTCAAGAAGTAATTCATCTCAGCCAAAATATCTGCTGGCGTAATCGTATGAACTCGATCTCCTGGGTTAGCATTACCAATAATAGTCACCACGCGATCTGGATCAGTTGGCGCCACCACTTTGAATTTTTGAAGAACGACTGGATCCGTCAATACAGCTGCATCATTTGGAATATAAGTAATTTTATTCAAATCACCGTCCAAGTATTCTGCAATGCTATCAATGACACTACGTGTCATAACAGTTCCAGCTTCAACCAAGATTTCACCTGTTTCTGGATCTACCAAAGGCTCCGCAATCGTTTGATTTAACAAACGTGTTTTAATGTTTAATTTTTTATTGATTTTATAACGACCAACTGCCGCCAAGTCGTAACGATGTGGATCAAAGAAACGAGCAACCAATAGACTACGTGAGCTATCAGCTGTTTTAGGCTCACCTGGACGAAGACGTTCATAGATTTCTTTAAGCGCTTCATCGGTACGTGAATCCATTGGATTTTTATGAATATCCTTTTCAATCGTGTTGCGAACGAGATCGCTGTCGCCGAAAATGTCAAAGATTTCATCATCGCCAGAAAAACCAAGCGCACGAACAAGTGTCGTAAACGGAATCTTACGGGTACGGTCAATCCGAGTATAAGCAATATCTTTTGAGTCTGTTTCCAGCTCTAACCAAGCTCCACGGTTAGGAATGACAGTTGAACCATAACCAACTTTACCATTTTTGTCTACTTTATCGTTGAAGTAAACACCTGGAGAACGAACGAGCTGAGATACGATAATCCGCTCACCACCATTGATAATGAAAGTTCCCATTTCTGTCATGATTGGGAAATCGCCAAAGAACACTTCTTGGGTCTTGATTTCACCAGTTTCTTTATTAATCAAACGGAAAGTCACAAAAATAGGTGCAGAATAGCTGGCATCATGGATACGTGCTTCTTCTAAAGTGTATTTAGATTCTTTAATTTCATAACCAACAAACTCTAGCTCCATTGTATCTGTAAAGTTTGAGATAGGAAGTACATCTTCAAATACTTCTTTCAAACCATGGTCAAGAAAATCTTTGAATGAATCTGTCTGGATTTCAATCAAATTTGGTAAATCAAGAACTTCCTTGATTCTTGAAAAACTACGACGAGTACGGTGTTTCCCGTATTGAACTTCATGTCCTGCCAAGTTTTTTACTCCTTCTTCTTTCTACATTCTCTATTACATGATAGAGTAGCAATTTTCATTTGTCCTTTGTAAGTAATTTTCAGAATCTTTAAGTTTTGATAACAAACCACAAAAATCCTAAAAATAGGCACAAAAAGAGCAGCTAAATCTGACTCTAAAAGTATGATTTAACTGCTGTAAGCTTTATATGGACAATATTTCAAATAAAGCAGACGACAAATTATTAATAATATTATACCCTATTTTACTCTGCTTTTCAAGTTTCTTTACTTATGAAAGTGTTTTTATTTTAACGTCCACCTAAAAGTGCTGCCCAAGCTTTTTGATAATCACTATCTGTCCCACCGATTCCAAATTTATAGGTGGTCATCGGAGCGCCATTTTTCGCCCAGTAACTAGTAACCGTCTGACCAGTCAGGCTCATGCTACGACCATTGACTGTGACTGTTCCAGCTCGTTCACCTGTTGCTTTGAGAACATTGGACTTAATCACGCTTGAATCCAAATTGAACTTATCACCAACTCCCCAAATATTTGGATCAGCTTGATGAATTGCATTCACCAAGTGAGCCATATACTGAGCATTGTTGTTGTAACCCGTCAAAGGTGCCATTGAAGCATTATTGTCATGACCGATCCAGCCACCCAACGTTAATTTTGGAGTGGATACCATAAGCCACATATCTCCATTGCTGTTGGTTGTCCCCGTTTTTCCTATCCAATCAGCATTAGCCAAGCCACTATTAATCTGTGCTAAACGAGATTTGAAAGTCGTCGTAGCACCTGAACTCAACACTCCACGCATAAGGCTTTGCATAATCGTTGCTGCGGCCTTGGAATAAACTTGAACAGGTTTAGCTTTATGTTCATATACAACTTTCCCATTCTTTGCCGTAATCTTTTCAATCATATAGCGCTCTTGATAAGCCCCATTATTGGCTAAAGTTTGAAAACCATTGGTATGCTGAGCAACAGATACTTCAACCCCACCGCCCATTGGCAAACTTTCAATATCGTAATTTTCAATTTGATAGCCCATTTTTTCCATATAACCTCGAACATTGACCCCTTTGTCACGAAGCAATTTATAGGTCCAATAAGCTGGAATGTTCCAAGAAGTATTCAAAGCTTCCTGCAAGTCCATCATGGCTGTACCACGGCTATCTACGTGCATAATTGGCTCACCGCTAGAGA
>ERZ772956.2180-NODE-2180-length-12667-cov-58.325722_pt1 | contig 12667 bp, 7 predicted proteins | sample MGYA00580683_ERZ772956 | MGnify/ENA primary metagenome ERZ772956 (study PRJEB29015, sample SAMEA2738077) | human oral metagenome | biome: human oral; feature: human-associated habitat; material: saliva | place: China | collected 2212 ... | reverse complement strand
GCTTATCTACGCCAAGTTCTTCAAATGTAATGACATCATCTTTCTTAAAATCATCATTTAATTTTTCAAGCCTTGTTTCTAACTTTTTCTTTGTCTTTTCAAGCTGTTTTACCGTAAAGTTCTGATTTCTGTCATGCTTATATTCCTCAACATAATTTATGATTTCATCAATCTGATCCTGAATATGCTTCTCTTGATATTCCTTACTCATCGGAATTTTTTCAAACTGCGTATGCCCGATTACTACCGCATCGTACTCTCCTGTGGCAATTCTTCCGATAAATCTCTTTCTGTTCTTCGGCTCAAAGTCTTTTTTATCTGCCACCATAATATTTGCCGATGGATAGAGCTGCATAAATTCTCTGCCGATTTGTCCTGTCAGATGGTTTGGCACAACAAAGAGTGATTTACTACATATTCCAAGCCTTTTAGATTCCATTGCAGAAGCTACCATTTCAAAGGTCTTTCCACTACCAACCACATGGGCAAGCAAGGTATTTCCACCATACAAACTTCTTGCAATAGCATTTCTTTGATGAGATCTTAAATCAATTTCTGTGGTCATTCCCTCAAAAGAAAGGTTACTGCCGTCATATTCTCTGTTACGGATAGAGTTAAAACGCTCGTTATATAACTTTACAATCCTGTTTCTTCGTTCTTGGTCGCTAAATATCCAGTTCTTAAATTCTTCCTTTATAAGCTCCTGTTTCTGTCCTGCAAGAAGCGTTTCCTTTTTATTTAATACAGAAGTTTTCGAGCCGTCCGAATTTACAATCTGGTCAAATACCTTTGTTTCTTTTAAGTTCAGTGCATCTTCAATCAGCTTATAGGCATTTACCCTTGATGTACCGTAGGTCATTTCAGCAAGGTCATTTCCTCTGTCCCTGCTCTTTCCCTCTACATTCCATTCACTTGTGAGATTTGAAAATTTAACCTTAATATCCCATTTGGCATAACCCGGAGTTTTCAGTGTTTCAAAGATAAACTTTTCAATATCTTTAATCGGTATCCAAGTCGCACCCAAACGCACATTGATTTCACTTGCTTCAAGCTCCTTTGGTAATACTTTGGTAAGCTCTGCCTTTTGGTATTCCAAACGGTTCATCTCATAGCTGATCAGCTCTTTTTCTTTGCCGTCTTCCGCATAGCCAAGATGAGGTAACTCTCTTTCCGTTTGTCTAAGTTTTGATAGATAACTGTCAACAATTGCGATTTTATCCCTGATATTTCCTGATAGGTATTCATCCTTTGTAACATAGCCATATTTATATGAATTGCTGCCATTTGCACAGGCAAAAGGTAAATCCCCATCTTCGAGGTTAAAGGATAATGGTCTGTAAAAGTTTTGTTCTTCTATGATGTTTAGGTATATTTCTCCCCTTAATTCTTCTATCAGAGTCGGTCTGTCTTTTCCTGTAAGACTTCCCATATACTCAAAGTCTACATAACCTTTTTCAGACATAGATAACACAAGAGCTTCAAGGGAAGTATCTACATGGTCGATTGTCTTTGCCTTTATGATGGTTCTCTTACTGAAAATATCGCCCTTTGCCTTAAAATTTTCTTCTTCATCAAGGATTTCTATGGAGGAAACAAGCGGGAAACTACTATCTTCTTTTAAGACTCTGGTATTACTTAGGTTATTGACATATCCATGCTTTTTAGAAAAACTGTCATAGACTTCATTTAACCTCTCCTGAGCGTTCTTTACTTCATCATCGGAAAAATCTTCCTTTTGCTTGTAGATTACATCTTTTAGAGCATCATTTAACTCAAGGTAATCCTTAATCTTTTCCTTATTTTTCTCCGTTACTTCTTTCTTTACGAAAAGTGAGTTTTCTCTGTAATAAACCTCATCATCAATAATGGTATATGAAAAGTTCTTAACATCATCCGTTGCAGGTATTGTACTGATTTCATCATCAAGCAGTTCTATTTCCTCATACTTTGCGTTCTTTGATATTTCTGTGCCTGCTTTTGTAAGAAGTTCCTTTATTTCTGTATTTTCTTTCGGCAGGCAAGCTATTGTATTCCCAAATCTTCCAGATATTTCTTCCATAGAACCAAGCACCTGTTCAGGATGATCAACAAAGTATTTGTTATATACAAGTCCCTTTTCATCTTCAGATAGATGTATCCAGTCCTCATCACGCTCTCTGATACTATCTCTTTTCTTTAGGAAAATAATGTCTGATGTTACTTCCGTTCCAGCAACACCCTTAAAAGTATCATTTGGAAGTCTGATAGCTCCTAAAAACTCTGCTCTTGCTGCAAGATAGCGTCTGACGCTTTCATCCTTTTTATCCATTGTGCCACTTGATGTAATAAAGGAGATAACACCTCCATTTCTTACTTTATCAATGGATTTCGCAAAGAAATAATCATGAATCAAGAAGTTATTTTTGTTATAATCCCTATCATTTACCTTATATTCTCCAAAGGGAACATTACCGATAACTGCATCAAAAAAGTTATTGGAAAAGCTCGTTTCTTCAAACCCTTTAATCTGCACTTCACTTTCAGGATATAAGAGTTTTCCTATTCTACCACTTACTGAGTCAAGCTCCACTCCATAAAACTTTGACTTACTCATTTCATCGGGAAGATTTCCGATAAAGTTTCCTACTCCCATGCTTGGTTCTAAGATATTTCCACTCTTAAATCCCATATCGGAAAGCGTCCTATACACTCCGTCAATGACTGCTTTCGGTGTATAAAAAGCTGTTAGGGTAGATTCTCTTGCAGCTTCATATTCAGACGGTGATAGATTTTCTTTTAGAAAGTTCCTCGCTTCTTTCCACTGCCCCTCTTTACTTTCATCAAATACATCAGCAAGTCCGCCCCATCCGACATACTGTGCTAAAACTTCCTGAGCTGTACTGTCAAGCTCTCTTTGTCCGTTTTCCACTCGGTTAAGCATAGAGATTGCTTCAAGATTATTGTTTAATTTCTCACTTGGAGACAACTTTTCAGGTAGCATTCCTTCTGTGATTTTGAAGTTATGTGCTTCCGTTTTCTTTATTTCTACTTTCTCAGTAGTCTTTTCAGGTTTCGTATAGGTTAGATTTTGAAATACCCTCTCAAGGTCGCTTTCAAGACGATAAGGGATTACATCGGAGCCTGTTATCATACCACCAAAATATTCGGTATTGTCCTTAACCGTTACTGTCTTTAGATTATTACCCATATCATCAAAGCGTGTTATGGTATAATCTTTGCCCTTGTATCTGACTTCATCACCAACAATAAAGGCAGGTCTTTCAAGACTTATCTGCTTTAATAAGTCCTCATTACCCTCAAAGGCTACAATGGGGATTTGATGATTTCCACTTCTTGCCGGATCAATCCATAAATCATTTCTTCTTGTGATTTGGTTTTTAGAAATCTCCCTTACAGTGTATTCTTCATGGTTGAAATAGACGGTATCGCCTGTTTTAACTGCAAATTCATCTGCAAGGCTTTTCTCTTTTTCATTAAGCTCTACTTCTTCTCTTTCTTTGAGGTAATCAAATAGTGTTCCCTGAACAGGTGTTGCAGCTATTCTTTCTTCTATTTCTTCAGATACATCAAGCTCTGTTTCTTCTTCAAAGCTAAGCTCCCCATTAAAGGCTGATTGAAGCTCCTGCTCATCCATCTGCTTGACAAGTTCCGTATCTTTAAGTTCTCTAAAGGTCTTTGGAAAATCTTCTAAAATGAGCCTTTGGGCATTTAATTCTTTCAATTCTTCAAAATTGAAATATCCCCATTCAGGTTCAATCCCAAGTACAAGTCCGAAAGCATCACCACTTTCCCTATCGTATTCTGTCATATACCAAGTCCAATTACTTCTCAATGGAATGATATATGCAGCATGAACTTGCTTATCTGCTAAAGATACATCTTCTTGTGCATAAAGTTCAGGCACTCTTTCAAGTATTTCATCCGTCATTAAGTTTTCAGGATTGTCTTTGGAATAATATTGCGGTTCTTTTTCTTCTATCTCTGTATTACTTTCTATTTTCTTTTCCTCAAGATAAAGATTTTTAGAAAGCAACTCATCAATATGTTTTGCCACACTTGACCAAGTAAGAAATACATCACTGCAATCTTTCTTCTGTAATTTAAGTCCCTTAGCATCGTGCCATTCATCACTTCCCATTGCACCTGAAACAGCATGAGAGCTTCCATCTATGCCATACTCATCTTTTAAAAAGTTAGCTTTTTCTTGAAGCGTATGGTTTTCCTTGAAAAATTTTGTAATTCGCTCTTTTCCCTTATCTATTCCGCTTCCTCTTGACAGAGTAGCAAGAACTTCGTCATCTGTAATAAAGGGCTTTACCTTTGGAAGTTCTGTCAGATTGGTACTATATTCCTTTCGTGGCAGATCAAGTTCCTGTAATTTCTGATAAAGATTATCTACCTTGTGGTAGTGAAATCTTAGTACATCTCTATTTTCTTTATATCCTTCCAAAAACCTGCCATATTCTTCGATTGTTTCCTTTAGATACTCAGGATTTTTTAATGCTTCAGACAATCTTTTCGTTTCTTCCGGAAAGCCACCACCTCTTTCTATAAAATCAAAATACCCATGTGCTTTTCCTTCTTCGCTTAAATCGTGCGTTAGATACCATAAGGATTCTGAAATTCTATCCCTTTCATAGTCCTGTGCCTCTAAAAGTTCTACATTTGTGGCAAACTCTCCGGTTTCCAAAAGCTCATTTATCCTACTTGCTGCATCACGCCAACTTAAAATTTGTGTATTATCCTCTCTTGCCGATGTTCCATAAGCTAAATGAATACATTTATCCGAATACCAGGAAGATACTTCTCTTTCATCAATGTAAAATCCGTTTCCTCCTCTAAAGGTATCTTTGAGGTATTCTCCCAATTCTTCATTACTTTTTCCTTTAGAAAACTCTGCGATAACAGGAAGTCTGCCACCATCATGGTTTCCTCCGTTAATAAGGACAATATCTATATCTTTTGGGCTTAAGGGAATGGTAAGCCTCATCTGTCCGTAGGAATTTTCAGGCAAAGAAAAAGAAGCCTTATCAGCTTCTCTTATCTCTACATCAATATTTTCTTTTAACTTTCTACTATTTCCTTGATTGTCATCTCTTTCAAAGCTGAAATCATTGCTCTGTACTGTGGATTGTTCTCGTCCTCTATCTTCCAAGCTGTCATCAGTTTCGGCTTTTCTGTTCTCATGAACTCTATCGCTTGTTTTTGAATATCCATCAGGTGATTTGTCAGCTTCTTCTCCTTGTATAGGTCTACCAACATCTCGAAGTGGCTCTGCTCCTCGCTCTCTGAAAGGTAAGTGAGCCTCATCACTGCGTAAATCGGATTCGGGAATTCTTTCATGAAATCCGTCTGTTCCTCCAAGCTGTTTAGTGTATTCTCCCTGATTTTCTCTATTATCTCGTCCGTACTCTCCATTTTGGAGAACTCGCTCGTTTTCATTTCTTTTCTGATCATCTCGTCGAAGTACATTTTCTTCTACCTCCTCAATTTCTTCTCTAATCTTATTATATCCTGCTTCTTTACCTCTTAAAACTTCTTTGTCAAGCTCTTTGCTTTTCTGAATGGTAGCATCAATGATATTTCCGCTAATATCCGATACGGTTTCACCAAGACTCATAAGAGATATACTATCAAGTCTTTCAAAATTTTCTCTTAAAAGTTCACTATCTATAGGATAATCAAGCTGAAACCTTAAAGATACCGCATAGCTCACTGAATCTCTCACAAACTTGGTAAAAGATATTCTATCCTCATCTGCTATTCTAAGCTCATTCATAAGGCTGTCTATCTTTTCATCACCGTAAAGTCTGCTTAAAGTAAAGATATTTTCTAAGGTGCTTTCACTCTCTTCATATCCTTCACTTTTTATCATTTCCTTTAATACATCTTGATGCGCTTCTTTATCGAATCTCCATAGATTTACTTCATTGACATCTCTGTTTCTTGAAACTGTCTGACCTATATCAAATATGTAGTCCACTTTCTTGTATGTGCCATAGTCCTCTAAAATAGGGATACCTTTCTGCCCTCTCATAACAGTTCGGTTAAATCGTTCCCTCCAATAATCGAACTTGGCACAGGCTGTCGCTTCAGGATTTCTATCATAGATACTTAATTGACTTCTAAAGTCATATCTTTGATTGTTTCCGACAACCCTTAGGAGCTTCAGATATTCTGCTTCACTTTGAAGCACATCTTGTTTTACAAGCTCCAAAATGTTATGAAAATCATTTATTCGCATTTTTACCTCCTTCTTTTTTACAAACAAAAAAGGTGTTAGATTTTACTCTAATCACCTCAACAAAAGTTACTTATTCATTAAATTCGTACTCTTCATAGTTTCCCACTACAGTTCTTCTATTAATAATGGTACACTAGAAGAATTTTTTAAGTTATATCCTTTTACCAAATAGTTATCATATCCGAATTCAAATTCTTGTTCATACAAATTCCCTAAAAGATCTTTGAATCGAACTTTAAACCTAATAAAATTATTGATTTTACCTCCATTTTCTAATGGTATCTCTTTCATTAAACTAAATTCTACTAAATCTCCAGAGATTGCGTAATACTTGCTAAGATAGTCGCACAAGAAATAGCTGTTGTGCTGTTCATTTACTGTAACAAAATAATTTTCTAATCCATTTCCCGTAGGATAAATCACAATATTATTTGCTGCTTCCTTTCCAATATTAATTATCCCAATAGTTAATTTTATTTTTTCTCTCCTTCAATCTTTTCTATTTTAGAATCATCTAGCACTATATGAAAAAAAGGAATTAAATTTGATCTACTATTTAATTTCATAAATAGTTCATCGGTCCTTCTTTCTTGTGAATGCAATGCATTCTTTTGTTCTTCTAAATTAAGCATACTATTATTGTGGTTCTGTTCTTGTATTTTATTCTTATTATTCATTTTAACACTTACAATAATAGCAATAATTGAAATAACCATTGGTAACCAGTCTTTTAAAACACTAATCATTTACTATATCTTCTCAAAAATTTATTCTTCTATTTCCTCAACAATTTCTATATATTCTTTTAGTTTTCTTTGTAAGAGACTCTTATCTATCAATTTTAACCTATATTCAGATACCATTGTAGGTGAAAGGCTTCTACTTAATGCAAATTCTACTACCTCATCGTCTTTAGAGGCACAAAGGATTACTCCTACACTTGGATTTTCGGTTTGTTTCTTCACTTCTCTATCCAGTGCCTCCAAGTATAGGTTCATTTTACCAACATATTCTGGTTTAAACTCTCCAATTTTAAGTTCAAAAGCAACCAAACAGGATAATCCTCTATGATAGAATAACAAATCTATATAGTAGTCATGATTTCCGACCTGTACTCTGTACTCATTACCTATAAAGGAAAAATCTTTTCCAATTTCTAAAATAAAGTTCTTCAGATTCTCAAGAATTGACTTCTGAAATTCTCTTTCATTTCCAATCTTGGGAGCATCAAGAAATTCCAATACATAACTGTCCATAAACAAATTATGCGTCTCCTGTTTTGCCCTTTGTATAGCGGGCAAATTATTACTATTTGAAAGCATATAACGTTCATAATAGCCACTGTCCATCTGTCTTACCAACTCTCGATGAGTTAGATTCTCCTTAATTGCTAAGTTAATGTAGAATTCTCTTTCTTCTTTACTTTTAGATCCAGACATTATTTTCAAATGATTAGACCAACTCAATTGTGTCAACAACGTTGACACTTTTTCATCGCCACTGTACAACTCGTAGAATTGCTTCATTCTGTAAAGTCCTCTACGATTAAAGCCCTTTAATTCAGGATAGTTAGTAGAGAAAAATTCAGCTACATTGTCAACGAAACCGGATCCATAAGATGCCTCCTTAGTTTTTTCACTAATGTATTTCCCTACCTCTTGATACATCAAAATCAGCTCTTCATTAACTTTTCTATATGCACGATCTTTTGCATTTTCTACAATCGTAACAATCTCTTCAAATGGATTGTTGTTTTTCTCTGCGTTAATATTTTGCAAAGAAGTCTTTTCTTTATCCATAAGTTCCTCCTATCGGCATCTCACATCTATAGTTCATTTCCTATCCTGTATATTATCCTCTATAAAAGTTTTTGAATTAACAATTTGTATTTTCCCTTCAGCTACAACAAAAGTAACATAGTCCCCACTTTCTAAATTCAAAAGTTCTCTTATCCTTTTCGGGATAGTAACCTGTCCTTTTGACATAACCTTAGCAGTATCCATAAATATATCTTTCATGACTAATTCCTTTCGCCCTACTTTTCCTACAAAATATTATAGCACTTTTAAGATATTTTTTCTACTCTGAGATTAGTCCCTACTTACTTGCTATATGTCAGAACAGCCTCTTTTATCTTATTTTCAATATCTTTCAAAAATTCTTCCTTTGAGGATTTTCCCTGAGCAATATTCGATAATTCCATTTCCCACTTCGCTGTCGTTTCTGCCGACTTAAAGCTATCCGCTACAATCGTTACAAGGCTAATTCCTTTATGAGTGGCTATAAGATTTTTCTTATCTCTTTTTACAAATCCTTAAAGATTAAATTTGACATAGAGCCTAAATAGTATAATTCGCGTCATTATTTACACGAAAAAGCACCCCCACAGGTGCTTAACAATTTATAATAAGTATTTTATTTGATTTTCTATATAGTCAATTTTATCTACAAGTTCAACGTGCTTCTTAATTTTTCTAAACCCTATTTTTTCACAAATAAACAATACTATTATTACTGCCAATATAGAAGCAATTAGATTACTCAAATTCTCAAAAGATACCGATATATTTCCATTAATCAGTGAAAGCATATAATTAGAAAGTGCAAAAACTAATGGTGCAATTATTACAAATGCAAATGATACAATACTTGTATACGCTTTACTATTAAATCCATCTCTATGGGCATCTTTTCTTGCTCTATATTCATCCAAGTACATTAATATTTCATTTCGTTTTCTTGTACTATCAATACATTTATCTCGTCCTATTCTATTTATTATCTCTCTTATTTTATCAAACTCTTTCTTATCGTAACAACAAATCATGCAATCAAATTCCTTTTCGTAATAATTATAATCCCTTCTCATTTTAAGCCTACCATTATGATTTATTTTTTTCTGTAACTACTGAATAAAATCGTATTATATAACTACTAAATATAATCAACCACTAATACTAAAAATTGAATGTATTATTGAGTGTGTCAACTGCTTTTTGTTTCTCTGTGTCCATTACTTCAGTATATATATTAAGTGTTGTTTGTATATCTGCATGGCCCAATAGTGTTTGTACTGTCTTAGGTGGTACTCCATTTTCAAATAGCCTTGTTGCGTACGTTTTTCTTAGCCCATGGAATTTAATTGGTTCTATACCTAACGTCTTTAATATAGATTGTAAATTCCTATTTGGCTTTTTATTGTCTATGATCCTGCCTATTTCATCAGTGAACACATAATCACTAATATTATAAGACAGGCCATACTTCAATTTATTTTCTAATTGCTTTTTTCTATGTTCTTTTAGCTTAGGTATTGAAGACACTGGAAGAGGTATAACTCTTGTTCCGTTTTCTGTCTTTGGTGTCTGCTCTATGGTCTTTAACTTCTTTTTCATGTTATCATCAAACACAAAGGTACGTTGAATAGTATTGTATACTTCAATTGTGTTATTAGTAAAGTCAATGTACTTCCACTTTAACCCCAATATCTCACCTAGTCGCATACCAGTAGTAAGGGCAACTATATATAATAACTCTAGCTTGTGGCCCTGTATTGCCTCTTTAAGTCTGTTTGTGATAGCTTTTTAAGTCTTATTTTACCTATTGGTCTATCCTTAATATATAGTCTGTATATGGTTTCATAATCCTTGAATGATGTCGCCTTATATAAGAGGGCTTTTCATCCATAAGCCAGGTATAATAATAGTCTGCTAGTGCGATATTATCATAATCAACGTTATAGCTATTTAATAGAATTTCTCTTTTATAGTCTTCTAGTTTGTCTTTTACTTCTTATTGAGTCTTGCCATAGAACTGCTTTCTAATTGGTTTACCCTCTTCATTGTGGCCAATCATTATAATAGCACGTCACATAATACACTTACCTGTATCATCAAACTTATATTTACTTATATTACCCTCACCATTTGCACGTTTGACCATGATATCACCTCTATCCACTAAAAGGTGGTTTGTCCTGACTTCTTTTCTCCCATACTTCTGGAAATCCTAGAGAATCAATTACCTTTTCAAAATAACCTTGTTTTATTTTCTTTTTCAATTTATCAACTCTTCTTTTTAGCTTGTTATTAAGTATTGAATATTGATTATATCCAATAAATATTTGTAAAAAAATTAATGATTGATATACATTTTGACGATTATCTGTTTTTTTAACGCCGAATTGTTTATGTAACTCTTTTAAGTATGGCAAGTCATGTCTACCTTTATGATTTAAAAGAACATTGTTATGGGCTGTTATATTTCTAATTTCAGCTAAATTCTCCAATATTAAAACAATAGATTCAGGTTTAATTATAATGCTATCTTCTTTTTCTGTATTATTCTTTAAAAAATTGGATAAACTACATGCAACTTTATTTTGTACCTTAGCATTTGAGTATTTAAATAAACTGTTAACTTCCCCAAACGTCAAGTAATCAATCAATACCCAAATAGGTACGTGTGTATGATTATTATAATAATGTTTTATAGAGCTTGGTTTTCTTTCATATATTTTCTTATTAATGATTTTTGAAAACCTGCCAATTAATTGGCTGCTTTCAATGACTTTTACGTTATTGTAATTGTTAATATCTAGATACGGATATACTACATCCTTGTAATGTTCAGAATACGTATATGCAAATATAGACTTAAAATGTCTTTCAGCCTCAATTATTGCTTCAAAAATTGCTGTTTTTATTTCTTTGTCAAAGTGATGTACCTCTAGTATATATTCAAAGTAAACATCATCAAAGTACTTATCATTATTTTCTAGAAAAAATTTACTATAACAATTTATTATGTTGTAATAGTTATAATTCAACAAATATTTTTTTGCTTTATTTTCATCATTAAACTTTAATCCTCTCGATTTTAATATTTCTATTTGTTCGTCTAAATTTTTGAATGGCTTCATAAATTATCCTCCATAAAAACAAAATACCGCCAATACTCATAATAGAATACTGACGGTATCTGCACACATAAGACCTCCATACTGGTCAGCCCCTTACATGCTACTCTCTATATATGTATTCTATACCAAAAAAAAATATTTGTATACATTTTTTTCATATTTTATTTTATTTTTCTACGTTTTTTATCATATTTTATATTTCATACCATTTATTTCAACAGTTTTATTCAACCCAAACAATAATAGCCTTTGACTGGCAAAACCTCCTGTGTAATCATCTTATCCACAAACTCAATAACAGAATGTTATTCAGTATTATAGCCCTATGGCATCTAATCTATCCAATTAAAAGTAACGCCCTTTTTTAGGTGTAAACTTTGTAAACTTTTGACCTTGTAAAATCAATTCTAGGCCCTTTTATATAATGTCTTAATAGTTTGGGTATTGCCTATAGTCTAAAAGACCATATACAAGCTATTATCTTAATTATTCACGTGGTAGAGTATATTAACGATATAACTTGCAAGCAAGTGGCCCCTATATTATTGGGTAACGCCATAATTGACTATTATTTTTATGACCATTCGACATTTATATTATATTTTGCCTCAGATGAATATTGAAAAGAGTCAATATAAGTATCAATTATATCGCTTAGTTCTTCCCTTGTGACTAATAATATTTCATTGTCTATTACGTGTTTCATCTCCACTGGAACACTTTCCAATATTTTTCTTAAATCTGGTTTATCCGAATAGTTTAAATTAACATTTATATCTAGACTTTGTTCCAAAGTGTATTCATTGTCTGGGTAACCTTTTTCACAAAAAATAGAAACTACTGTATAAACATAAAATTCTAGTGATCTATTCCATTTTTCAATACAAATTTTATATTCAAATTGATAATCACCCCACGTTTTTAAATCAAAAAAACTACTAGGTATTGCACCTTTTTCTAGATTTTTGACTTCATTACAATATATTTCAAGTGGGTAATGCATTAATACATCATTTGGGGTTAGTTTTAAATAATTACATATCCTATTTAATGTATCATATTGTATGCCCTTTGTTGTGTTATTAACCAACTGTGACAGGGCTGTTCTTGACACGCCTATTTTATCAGATAGTTCTGTAATAGTTATTTTCCTACTGGATAATACACCAGCTAATTTACATATTAACATAATATTCACCTCATATACATAATACCATTACCGTTAAGTATAAGCAACAAAAATATACTTTTTTTGATTTATTGCCTTGCATAAAAAACGTATATATGGTAAGCTAAGTTTGCAAACGTTAAGTATAGATAATATTTTTAGATAGTTTAAACAAAAAAAGAGGTGATAAACATGATTAAGAACAATCTATCAAAAGATACTGGAATAGCAAGGAGTACCCTAACAAGCATTTATTATAGAAAAAGCAAAGGTATGGCTTATACATGTCTGTAGTCACATATTCTACCCTTTTTCTAACCTTCAAGGGATAGGA
>ERZ772956.2179-NODE-2179-length-12675-cov-10.259113_pt1 | contig 12675 bp, 21 predicted proteins | sample MGYA00580683_ERZ772956 | MGnify/ENA primary metagenome ERZ772956 (study PRJEB29015, sample SAMEA2738077) | human oral metagenome | biome: human oral; feature: human-associated habitat; material: saliva | place: China | collected 2212 ... | reverse complement strand
TGGAAAATCTCGACAGAAATTTTTTATACAAAATAGATAGATGGAGCCCCAAAGACGAAGACGAATTAATAAAAACTGGTATTTTTCAAATTAAAGGAACTACATCTAGATTAAAACGAGGTTTTTGCGGCTCTCAATGCTTTGTATTGGTATTTAATACTTCTACAGAAATTGATGATTGGATAACTCAAGTTGCTTTTTCTTACTATAATAATTTTTCTATTGCTATCCGAACAAGAGAAGGAATTACAAAACAATGGACTCCTTGGAGATATTTAAGTGCTAATTAAATATAAAATACTGTATAGGCAACTTTTATAGAATTAGCTCTACCAGCATCTACACAATCTTTTACAAAACTAAAACCTGTGTTGTTAAAGCCAGTCAAGTATACATTTTCCAATGTTGTTGCAGTTCCTATTTTGTATACATTTACACCAACTCCTAAAACTTGCTTATAATTTTTAGGAAATGTAAAGTTATATGCTCCAACATTTGTATAATCTCCAGTTATCCCTATGTCAATTTTAATTAAATTTTCCAATAAGAATGGAAAATCTCTTAAAATTTAGAGATATAACTCTAACTAGAGATCTAGATAGAGATTTGTTTTGTAGATATAGCGGAAAAATTCCACAAGATATAGCTCCAAGTAAGATTATTTGTGTAATTCTAGAAGAGGGGTCTGGAGCTCCTGGTGGTTACTCTATCTATGGAAATACTGTAGCTTCTTTTTATTACAATTATCAAATTTCTAATACAAGAAAAGCTAAAATAGTGTACTATTAAAATTTATTAGGTAGGTATTTTCTAATGTAGTGCAGCAGACTACCAAAATTTTATATAGTTTCCAAAGAAACGGAAACACACTGCCCTGTTAATTCGATTTCTTTGCTACCACTCATAGTATTAGGGTAAAACTTAAGTACTCTATTCCCTGGGTCGAAATGGCATTCGCTAACCTCTCCGCCATAGCCACCACTACCATTTGCGCAGGAAAATGTCATAGATTTTGTATTTTGACAAAACCAGCTCGGTATATTTGGAAAAATAGTTTCATAACTATTATGTACGTTAATGTTTACAAATCTCAATATTCTAATGTGCCCCAATGCCATTAATACAAATGTAGCTTTAGTATTTTTATTACTTACTATTGTTACAACCTCTTCTTTATATTTGTATAAATTTTCCATTATTTTAAGAATTGTATAATAAACCTATCAAAAATTAGGAGGTTTAATTATGCAATTAATGATTTTAGAGAATTTAAAAAAGGAAAATGCAGGAATTTACTTAGAATATCTTAATAGCTGCAAGAGCAGTAATTGGGATACGTGGGAGACTACATACAGAACGTACTGCAATAATTTTAAGTTGTTTCTAGTGTGGTTTCAAAAAAACTATAAAAATAGATTTTTACTAAGTAAAGATACGCTTTTAGAAATGCCAACTATAATAGAAAGTTACAGAAATTATTGTCGAAACTTAGGAAATTCAAAAAGGACATTGATGAATAAAACTACAGCAATTAGTACGTTTTATGCTTGGTGTGTTAGAAGGAATAAAATTAAGTATCATCCATTTTCAGAGAAATTGGATAGGTTAAGATTCACAGAAAAAGATAAGGTTAGAAACAGTTATTTTCTTACGACAGAACAAATTTTAACTGTAAGACTTTATATGCAAGTAGAGAGTAAGAAATATGACTTGCAAGATAGGATACTTTGGGAACTATTTTTAGATAGTGCTTGTCGTATTAGTGCTATTCAAAACTTAAAAATGGAGCAACTGGACTTAGAAAACGGCTATTTTAGAGATGTTAAGGAAAAGGAAGGTTATATAGTAAATGCTTTTTTCTTTCAAAAGTGTAAGGAATTAATAAAAGAATGGATACAGTACAGAGCAGAAAATGGAATAGATGTAGATTGGTTTTTTGTTACAAAGTATAGAAAAATCTATAGACAAATGACTCAAGGAGCTATTCGTGGAAGAATAAAGAAGCTAGGAAAAATTTTAGGAATAGAGGATCTATATCCCCATACATTAAGAAAAACTAGTATTAATTTAATAAACAATTTAGCTGGATTAGGATTAGCGAGTAGTTATGCAAATCATAGTAGCAGTGGTGTCACAAGCAAACACTATATAGCTAAAGCTAATCCAACTGAAGTAAGAAATAGCATTATAAATGCAAGAAAAAAATTAGGTATTTTTTAGTTTAATATTATAGAAATTTTTAAATTTATAAAGAATTTAAGGTTTCATTTTGTAGTTTTGAGCATATTTTTATATTTTTTCTTAAATATAATTTTTAAGATTTTTATATTTAAGACACTCAAATCTGCAATTTTAAATATAAAAAACTGAATAAATTTAAAAATCTATTCAGATCTGAAAGGAGTAAAAAATGAAAACAATTAATTTTTACAAAAAAGAAAAGCTAATATTTTCAGTTTATGCTGAAAGTTTAGAGGATGTTTTGAAATCACCTCTATCATATTTTCAAGGTTATACTCAAGATATGATAATTACAGATGTTACATATCAATATCCATTTTACAAGGATGATGTATTGAGAGAAATGAGCAAAGAAGAAAAGGTAAGAGCTGGAATAGATGTGCAGTTGGAGGATGGGGAGTTTATAAAAGATAAAAAAATTATAGTTGTTCCGAAACCGCAAGGAAATTCTAAGTATCTAAATTGGGATAAAGAGAAGGGGCTTTGGTTATTAGACAACGAAAGAGAATACCAAGATTATATGACACTCATAGACACTTTAAAAACACAAGTGCTGGATTATGGATTTGATTATAAAGTAAATACAAAAACACACAGACAGAGATGTAGAGATAAGGATATCGCATTTATGGTAGCTAATATTGTGGCTTTAAATACAGCAAAAGGCTTGGGAATAGATAAGAAGGTCACTTGGTACTTCGAGGATAATTTTGGAATGGAAGCTGGATTACAAGAATTAGGTATGTTGATGTTATATGGTACAACTTTTGTGCAGTCAGTTTACGATACAGAGAACTATTTTAAAACTAAAATTAATCCTAAAGAGCTTACAAAAGCCGAATTTGAGGCAAAAAGAAAGGAAATTCATACAAAACTTGCTACAAGCTAGTTTAAAATAAAAGAGGTACTATTATATAGCTACCTCTTTTAAAATGAGTTATACAGCCTCTCATAAGGTCGTTTTTTTAGAAAAAAAATTCAAAAAGTGAATTTTAGCTATTTTTATAAATTAAGTAGCAGATTTTTAAATTTTAGATATAAAAATGTAGAATTTTATATCTAAGGAGGATAAAATGAAGAAAGTCGCATTAATAATTGGGCATAACAAGAGAAGTCAAGGGGCTTACTCACATATAATTGGCAATGAGTGGAGTTACTGGAGAGATGTTGCATCTAAAATTAAGGGAGCAATCCCAGAACTTGTAGATATTTATGAAAGACAGCCTAATATGTACTATACGAGAGAAATGTTTGAAGTATTAGAAGAATTAAACAGTCAAGATTATAAATTTTGTTTAGAACTACATTTTAATAGCTCTACAAATAGAAATGCTGAAGGGTGTGAGTGCTTAGTCTTTTACAAGAACAATAAAGCAAAAGCTTTAGCTACAGATTTTATGGCTAGATTACAAAATGTTTTTGGTAGCAAAATAAGGGGAAATCGAGGTTTAATCGAAGTTAAGGACAGTAAAGAAAGAGGAGCTTATGGAATATGCAAAAGCAAAGACACTTACATACTTTTAGAGCCTTTTTTTGGAAGTAACTTAGATGAAAGTCTTAAATTTTCTATCATTTCCGATGTTGTAGCATTATTTGTAAAATTTATAAAAGATAATATTTGAAAGGGGTTGAAGTTATGGAAATATCTAAGTTAAAGACATCTTTAATTGATGACAAATATTGGGAAGTTTTTGAGGACTATGTCTATGAAACATCGATAGGGACAGTAGTTGTGCCAAACGGTTTTAAAACTGACTATGCTAGTGTACCAAAAATCTTTAGGAATATTATAAACACTTATGGAAAACATGGAAAAGCCGCAGTTATACATGACTGGTTATACTCTAAAAATTGTGATATAAATATTACAAGAGCCGAAGCTGATAAAATATTCTTAGAAATTATGAAAGAATGCGGTGTTGGAGTTATAAAAAGACAATTTATGTATAGAATGGTTAGAATGTTTGGATCTAGTCATTTTAGAAAAGGTGACTAAGAATTGGGTGATGTTATGGAAAAAACTTTACTTGAATATGGCGTGGTAGGGTCTATTTTATTGTACTTTCTTTGGAAAGATAAGAGTACTTTTGAAATGTATAAAAATACTATGCAAAGAATGGCTGATTTATTAGAAGCTATTCAGAAAGAACAATCTGAATTAAAAAAAGATGTGGAGGAGATTAAGAAATTCATAAAGTAACGGGGTAGGATTTTGTCCTGCCCCTCTTTTTTTATTGCTTGAAAATATGATTTTATCTATATTTAAAAAATTTAAAAAAAATAAAAAAAAGTGTTGACATATACACTTGTATATGATATACTTAAATCAAGTTAAGGGAATGCTTAACAAATAAAATAAAAGGAGGTCATGAAAATGACAAAATTATGGAAAGATGTAAAAGGACTAGTAAAAGGAACTAATGTAGACAAGGACAACTTGGATAGAGAAACAGGTTTATGTACTGTGGATATAATTGGTGGAGAGTTCGACGGATGGGCAGTAGCTGGAAGAGTTGTGGATGGAGATTATTATGAAGTAATTATAGATGATGAAGCGATTGTCTATAACCCAGCTAAATAACAAAAAAGCCTATTAAATAATAGACTTTTTAGAAATGGTATAGTTACCTCGCTAAAGTAATTGTACCATTTCTTTTTATAAAAGTAAAGGAGATAATGATGGAAAAATATAAAGCAGTGAAAAAATACAGAGCTACGGAAAAAGGTGGTAAAAACACGTACTACACAAATACAAAAAGTGCTTGTAAAAAATTTTTATTAACTATGTCAACAAAAGAAGATTTTGAGTTAGCAAAAACTTGGATTGAAGAAGGTGAAAAAAGATGGAAGCTTTAAGGATTGTATTGAAACAAAGTTCAGCAAATTACAGAAAAGCAGGAACGATAGATAATAAAATGACTTATCCTTTGCCTATCCCTGCAACAATCATAGGAGCGCTACACAATATATGCGGATATACTGATTATCATTCTATGGATATAAGCATTCAAGGAAATTTTGAAGCAGTGTCTAAAGATATGTATAAGAATATAACTGTTTTAAATACTGTAGCCGATAGAGGAACGCTTGTAAAAATGGTAGCTCCAAATACTGTTTCTAATGCTTATATTGAAGTTGCAGAAGCAGTGGATGATAATGCTAATTTTCTAAAAGAAATAAATATAAAAGTTAAAAATAAAGAACTTTTAGAAGAGTTTAAGAATTTAAAAGTTTTGAAAGAAAGACTAGATGGAGAAAAAAAGAAAAAAATAGAAGAGTTAAAAAAAGAAAAAAAAGAATTATCTGATAAGAAAAAAGGTTTAGATAAAAAGTCAAATGAATATAAAGAACTTATAGAAAAAATAGAAAATTTAAAAATAGAAGAAGATAAATATCTAAAGGATCTAAAAGAGTATGAAAATAAGAATTTTATTGAACCATATAGTCAATATAGAACTATAGTAAAAAAGCCGATGTTCTATGAGCTTTTAAATAATATTTTTCTAATACTGCATATAAAATCAGATGAACAGACTCTAAAAGATATAGAGAATAATATTTTCAATCTACAATCAATAGGAAGAAGTGAGGACTTTGTTGAAGTTGTTGAATGTAAAATGATTGATCTGCAAGAGTTTGACAATGAAGTAAAATCTGCTGAAGGTTTAACTATGTATCTAAATTATAATGATTTTCAAGAAGAAAAAATCTTTAGTTTAGATGTAGATGGAAATATTATAAAAAAAGGCACTAAATACTATTTAGATAAAAATTATAAAATAATCAATTTAAAAAGAGAATTTGAAAAAACTTTAGCTATATATAGTAATTATTTTAAAGCTAATAAGAGTAGTGAAAATGTAAAATTGGATAAATATAATGATTTGAATTTATTAGTAAATTTCATATAAAAAAGAGGGGTATGACGTCCCCTCTTTTTCTTGGATTCTTGAAAAAAAATCCATTAACAATTACATAGTCTAATCATATCATAAACTAAAAATATTTTCAAGATCTGTTATTTAAAACTTTTAAAAATAATTAAAAATAATTTTAGATGTACACCATATTAAACACCACATTTTTTCATAACATAAGATTTTGCTGTAATTTAATACATGTTTTTTATAACGAGATATTATACCATAAAAATTAGAATAATGATAGTTTATCATTTAACTATGGGACCAAAGTGAAAACCTTTACTTACTGTCATTATATATATGTAGTCAGTAAAATCACTATATTCTTCGCCAGTTTCAGTATCTTCTATAATAATTTCAACATAAAAATTATTAAAATTTTCTTCAAAATATATAAAAGTGTCAATAATTTCTTTATCAAGTGGATATAGATAAATAATTTCATCTTTACAATAACCATCATTATATTTTAATTTAGCAATAGACTGATTTATTTTAAATTCTTTCTTCTCAGCAGTAGCTTTATTTATCTCAAATGCTTTTATTGCTTGATTGTAAATAGAAACTTTTCTATTATAAAAATTAATATTTTTTATTACTATATTTTCGAGAAGTTTTCCTTTTGAAGTAATTTCTAAATTTAGAGTTTTTTTGGTATCACCATAAGACTTAAAATCTAATGAATAGTTATTTCTAATTTTTGTTATTCTTATTACAGATAATTGAATTACATAATATTTTTCTTTTACATAAGTAGTCATTACAATAATAAATAATAATGTTAATATTAAAAAAATTGTAAAAATTAATGTTAGAAAAAACTTTATTATTTTTGCCAATTTAAAACCTCCATATTTAGGTAAAAGTGGTATAAGTAAATTACGCATCAGTACCTAAGATTTTTAGAAATATAATAAATACTTATGGAAAACACGGAAGAGAAGCTTTTATACATGATTGGTTATATTCAAGTAAATGTAAAATAAATATTACAAGGGGTGAATCTGATAAATTTTTTTTATTTTACTATTTTTCCATTTTTATATAAAACTTTTTTTACAACATTTCCATCTTCATCATATTCAATAGCTTCACCATTTAAAACATTATCTTTAAAATTATGAATTGCTTGTATTTTCCCATTTTCATAATAAACTTTAACAATTCCATTTGTTTTTCCGTTTTCAAGAGTAAATATAGATAATAACTTACCACTAGGGTAAAATATTTTAGCTTCTCCATTTGGAAGAGAATTTTTCATTCTCATAATAGCACTCAATTTTCCATTTATGTAAGTTTCCATTAATCCAGAATCAGTATCAATATCATTAACTATATAAATCATCTTAATAATATTTTCATTTATGGTTTTTTGGGTTTCTGTAATTACTTTGCTATCTTTAATTTGCATTGTAAAAAGTAAATTTCCTTCTTCATCATAACATTCTGATTTTGCATATTCTATATTTGAAATACTATTTTTTGTGAAACTATTATAATCTCTTAATTTATTTAAAATTTCAATAGCATCTTTTTTATTCATTTTCTTTTTTAGTAAATTTTCTGATTTTATACTAACATTTTTCCCTAGCATTTCTGTGCTATAATCAATGTATGAAAATGTTTTCCCTTCCTTTAATTGATACATTTCTTTTGCCTCAAAATAAGGGACTACATTTATTAATTTTTCTGAAATTTTTTCTGTGTAAATGATATTATTATTTTCATCAGTAACAATTATTTCGTTTTTTCCTTTTTCTAACTTTGAATAAAAAACTGCTCTTCCCTTTTCTTTTATATTTTTTTCTATATAGTTAAATATTTTATCAATATTTTCAAGATTTGGTTTATAGTCTTTTAATGCTTCTTGAAAATTGGTACTACTACCAGTCATATTAGTATTTGGCATAATGAAGTTGGTACTTTCTACTGCCATACTTAAAATATTAATAAATAAAAAGATTAATACAGTTAAAATAAAATTTTTTCTTCTCATAACTCCTCCAAAAATATTCTAATTTTCATTATCTAAAAACTCTAATTCTTTATCAATTAAGTATTTTAATGATCTTAACTCTTTTTCAGTTAAAGTAATTCCTTTTCCCATTTTTTTTAAATTCAGAATCCCAAGCTCTAATATCATATTTTGGCTCATCTTCATTCCAAATAATACGAGTAAGTTTTTTACTCCAACCTTTAGTACTTTCAGATATAGTTCCCAGATCATTTAAAACTTCAAACTTAAGTTCTTTTCTTTCCATTTCTCATCCTAAAATTTTAATATGTAGTTTTAATTTTAACACATTTAAAAAACTCTTGCTATTTTATTTTTTTCTTAACTATGTTATACTTTTTTAGAGGTGATGTAAATGGAAAACAAAATTGAAAAACTAGCTGATATTATAAAAAATTCTAAGCATCTTGTTTTCTTTACAGGAGCAGGCGTGTCGACTGAGAGCGGATTGAAAAGCTTTAGAGGTAAAGATGGACTATATAGTAGTTTATACAAAGGAAAATATAGACCTGAAGAAGTATTGAGTTCAGACTTTTTTTGTTCACACAGAAAAATATTTATAGAATATGTGGAAGAAGAATTGAATATCAATGGTATTAAACCTAATAAGGGGCATTTAGCTTTAGCTGAATTAGAAAGAATGGGTATATTAAAAGCAGTAATAACTCAAAATATAGATGATTTACATCAAATGGCTGGGAATAAAAATGTTTTAGAATTACATGGAAGTTTAAAAAGATGGTATTGTTTAAGCTGTGGAAAAACATCAAATAAGAATTTTTCTTGTGACTGCGGTGGAATAGTTAGACCTGATGTCACTTTATATGGAGAAAACTTAAATCAAGATGTAGTTAATGAAGCTATTTATCAAATAGAACAAGCGGATACTTTAATAGTTGCAGGGACAAGTTTAACAGTTTATCCTGCTGCATATTATTTAAGATATTTTAGAGGAAAAAATCTAGTTATAATCAATAATGAAAGCACTCAATATGATGGAGAAGCATCTTTAGTTCTAAAAACTAACTTTGCTGATACTATGGAAAAAGTTTTAAATATAATAAAGCAATAAAAAAGAAAGAGCTTTTTATTAATAAAAGCTCTTTTTTCTTCTTATACATATAAACCTGTATTTTCTTCAACTAAGTCATGAAAATTGATTTTATCAAAATCATCTAATAGCTCATCTTGTATTTTCTTAAGTGCAAGTCTAATAGAACAATTTGCTCCTCTGGTAGAACAGATAGTTGAACTATCTATACAAGGTTGTAATACTATATCATCATCTATGATTTCTATAATATCTCTAAAAGTAAGTCTTTTAGGATCTCTTGTTAGAACATATCCACCTTTTGCACCTCTAAATATTTTTACAACTCCAGCTTTTTCTAATTTTTTAATTATACGTAAACAAAATAATCTTGGAATATTTTCTTCAGCTGATATTTCATTTGATGAAATAATATCCTTATCTCTATGTAAAGTAAGATAATAGACAATTTGTAAAGCGTATCTAACTTCATTCTTAATTTTCATTATGTTGCTCTCCTCACTGTTAATTTTCTAAAATTCAATCAATTCTACATTTGGATCTAATTTATAAATAACATTTTTTCTTTCAATTATGATTTGGATCTTTAATTTTAAATCTTCATCATTTTTTATTTTTTGTATAAGTTCTTTACTTGGATTAATAGCTCTAGGATTACCTACTGAAGATAACATAGAGTAGTCTCCATTAGTGTCACCATAAGCATAGCTTTTAGATAAATCGATATCATATTTTTTTATAAAATCTTCTATTGCTTCTTGTTTATGTACAGAATCCCACATAGGTTTAGTTATTTTACCTGAAAATGTTTGAGTTTCTTCATCGATTTCATAAACAGAACCACAAAAGTCATCAACTCCCATCTTTTTGGCCATTCTTGAAACCAAAAACGAAGGACTTCCTGATATGAAAAAAACTTTATGTCCTTCTTTTTTATGCCATTCTATCATTTCTCTTGTGTATGTGTAGACCCTATTCCCCTTTAATAATAAAACTTGATCAGATATAAAATCATTATATTTAAGAGGTAAGCCTTTTATGGCAACAACATATAATTGAGCGAGATCAAGTAGATAATCATCATAGTCCCCTTTTCTTGTGTCCCAAAGTTGATATGCTTCTTCCACTTTTAATCTGTATTGAATATCTTTAAAAAGCTCATATTTTATCATTTTTTTAAAATGTTCAATAAGTAAAGCATTTCTATATATCGTACCATCTATATCAAAAAATGCTGCTATCATACTATTCACCTACTAAAAAAAATTATACCTAAATTGTAACATATTTTTTAAAAAAAATGTATCTTTTTTTGGTTGACTTTTAAAAAAAAATTATTTAGATTTGAATAGTATCTTTTAAAATTAGAAAAAACACTGTATAATATCTATAGATTTTTTAAAAGTAATTATTTAAGGAGTGAAGTAAAATGCAAGGAAGTATTAATTTAAAAAAGAAGCTATCACTATTTATTGCTAGTGTGCTTATGATTTTTACTATGTTTTCTACTATAAGTTCAGCAGATGAAGCTTATATAGCAAGTTTTAATATTTTAAGACTAGGGGCTGCTGAAAAAGATATGGTTCAAACAGCAAAACTTTTACAAGGTTTTGATTTAGTAGGTCTAGTTGAAGTTATTAATAAAAAAGGAATTGAGGAATTGGTTGATGAATTAAATAGACAAAGTCCTAATACTTGGGAATATCATATTTCACCTTTTGGTGTTGGTTCATCAAAATATAAAGAATATTTTGGTTATGTGTACAAAAAAGATAAGGTTAAATTTATAAAATCTGAAGGTTTCTATAAAGATGGAAAAAGTTCACTTTTAAGAGAACCTTATGGAGCTACATTCAAAATAGGTAATTTTGACTTTACTCTAGTTTTAGTTCATACAATTTATGGAAATAATGAATCTCAAAGAAAAGCAGAAAACTTCAAAATGGTTGATGTGTATGATTATTTCCAAGATAAAGATAAAAAAGAAAATGATATTTTAATAGCAGGAGATTTTAATTTATATGCATTAGATGAATCATTTAGACCAATGTACAAACATAGAGATAAAATTACTTATGCTATAGACCCTGCAATAAAAACAACTATTGGAACTAAAGGAAGAGCAAACTCTTATGATAATTTCTTCTTTAGTCAAAAATACACAACAGAATTTACAGGTTCAAGTGGAGCATTAGATTTTTCAGAAAAAGATCCACAACTTATGAGACAAATTATATCTGACCATATCCCAGTATTTATAGTTGTTGAAACATCAAAGGATGATGATTAATGAAAATTGCTTATCTATTTTTCAATGGTCAATTAAGAGGAAGTAAAAAGTTTTATTCTAATTTAATTGAAAAACAAGAAGGGGATATTTACTGTGCCGATGGTGGAGCAAATATTGCCTATCAATTAAATTTAATACCAAAAGAAATATATGGAGATCTAGATTCTATTAAAGATGAGGTAAAAGATTTTTATGCTAAAAAAAATGTTAAATTTATTAAATTTAATGTTGAAAAGGATTATACAGATAGTGAGCTTGTATTAAATGAAATTGAAAAAAAATATGATAAGATTTATGCAATAGCTGCTTTGGGTGGAAGTATTGATCATGAACTTACAAATATAAATTTGTTAAATAGATATTCTAATTTAATTTTTGTTAGCCAAAAAGAAAAAATGTTTAAAATAGAAAAATCTTATGATTTCTCTAATATGAAAAATAAAAAAGTTTCTTTCATTATATTTTCTGATAAAGTTAAAGATTTAACTTTAAAAGGATTTAAATATGATGTTGAAAATTTAGATTTAACAAAAGGTGAAACAAGATGTGTGAGCAATATCATTGAAAAAAATGAAGCTAGGCTAACATTAAAAAATGGAGCTCTTCTTTGTGTAGTTAAATGAAATTAAAATTGACACATAGATATCTTTGTTATAGAATTTATAAAAAAGGAGGAGGTTTTATAACATGTTGGAAGTTGGAATGAAATATGAAATTGATAGAGTTGTAACAGAAAATGACACTGCTGCTAAAGCTGCTTCAGGTTCTGTTGAAGTATTAGCAACTCCTGTTATGATAGCTTGGATGGAAGAAGCTTCTTTAAGATTAGCTCAAAAGGAATTAGAAGAAGGTTTTACAACAGTTGGAACAGAAGTAAATATTAAACACTTAAAAGGAACTTTAGTTGGAAAAACTGTTAAAGTTCTATCTACTTTAAAAGAAATAGATAGAAAAAGATTAGTATTTGATGTTGAAGTAATTGAAGATGGGGTTGCAGTAGGAACTGGATCACATACAAGATTTATTATAGATACAGCAAAATTTTATGAAAAATTAAAAAATACAAAATAACTATTTAAAAAAGAGCTGTTGCAAATTCACAAAAGTAAAAAATAGTTCGTTACTGAGTAAATTTCTTAACGATAAAAAATCAAGA
>ERZ772956.2174-NODE-2174-length-12687-cov-5.454322_pt1 | contig 12687 bp, 15 predicted proteins | sample MGYA00580683_ERZ772956 | MGnify/ENA primary metagenome ERZ772956 (study PRJEB29015, sample SAMEA2738077) | human oral metagenome | biome: human oral; feature: human-associated habitat; material: saliva | place: China | collected 2212 ... | reverse complement strand
GCTCGTAAGCATAGTGCGTCTCCGAGACAAGATGCAGCTCTGTACGTGTCCCCCATCGTGCGTCCATCGTACGTCTCGCATCTCGCTCGACAACAAGGGGGCTCTCCCCCCATAGTTTGATGCGGCGCGCAGGGGCGGTACTCGATGCCCCCTCTCGATAGAGAGAGACTGAGTAGCGATTATTAGCGTATGTATAGCGGTCGTAGCTCATCGTGATAAATCGGTATAAAGCCAAATTTTCTCTTCGTTAATGCACATAAACTCTCCGATGTGTCCAGCTGGGATAAGGACTCCTTCGCTGCTAACATTGTCTCCATTGCTATGAGAGGTATTATAGAGGGACTCCCCTGTCTTTGTGTAGACACGTACATCCCCGACCCATTTATTCGCCCATACTCTAATTACGAGACCGATGCGCCCTGAGGGCAATACGGCGTTCCTTTTTTTTCCGGACAGGTACTGCAGCGGGGCGTAACTTAATATCTCATCTTGACTCTTGTTACTGTAATGAGATTGGGGGACAATCTGTGTACAATCTGCTTGTATCGAGGCGGCAAAATCGTAGTAGTTGACAAAAATCCAGTGGTCGTTGGATCGCTCTAGCTTGATGCTAAGGAGAGACTCTGCACACTGCTCGCTATCGTAGTAGACCTTAATCTCTCCTCCCTTGTTGCAAAGTTTTTCGGCGCTTGTAGTATAGATGGGCTCCCAGCTCTTAACAATAAAAAAGTATCCTCTCTCATCGTGATTATTAGGGTTGGTACAACTCCCGATCGGCTGTCGTATACTCACTTGGAGGCTGATAGCAGCCCCATCCTCAACCTCAGGCTCAAAGAGAGCAAAGGCAGGCACATTAATGAGATATTTACCCCCATTTTGCGAGAGGATATCTTGTCGCATAGTACGTGACGATAGACGCTTGATAAGCTCAGTCGTGTCGGGTTGTACCAGCTCGCGTAGCTTGTCAGATAGGGTGGGTGTCTTTATTATATTAGACGCCGTCGCACTTGCAATCTGATTTTGCCAGTCGGCCGTATTGATAGCATCTGCAACCTCTTTAGGGGATGGGCTCTTTCCGTCTTTGCCGGGTGCTCCCGCTGCTCCGGGCTTGCCTTGTACGCCTTGTGCGCCTCGCTCTCCCTTCTCGCCCCTGGTGGCTGCGACAAAGGTTGCATCACCCTTAAGGGCATCGCTGATTGAGCCGCGGAACGAGGCGGTGTTGATTGCCGATACCACCTCTTGAGCCGTTACGCTTTTGCCGTCAGCACCCTTAGCTCCTTGGGGGCCTTGGATGCCTCGAGGGCCTTGTACCCCCTGTGTACCTCGCTCCCCCTTTTCGCCCTTGACCAACTCTCTAAATTTGGCATCATTAACAAGTTGCTGATGTATGAGATCTGCAGATGGTATGCGATTATAGATAGAGGAGCTGCTTGTTATCTTGACCTCTTGCTGTACCATAATCCCCGCGAGTGTTTTTTTTGTCTCCGCGTCGATTGTAGCACCAAGAGCAGTCATTATATCAAGCTGTGAGACTCGTACGCGCAAGAGGCGCAAAAAGCGAGAGTTGTCATTGACAAGATACGACCACCCCCTCCCGACCTCTGTCCATGTCTCATTATGCTCCTCCCAGTAAGGAGAGAGGGCGGTTAGATGCTCCGTGAGCTCACGCCCCTCCGCATCAAAGAGATGAGCAGTAAGACGCGTCTCCTTGATGTCATCAAGGACAGTGCCATTGCTTGCCTCTATCACCACACTAAATTGCGCCTTATTGCCCCCTACAAACTCATAGATCCTATCGATGTAGCTAGGATCTGTGATACGAGGAGGTGTAGAGGGGGCGTTTGAGATGCCGAGGGAGGGGTGTAGGTAGATCATTAGATATTAAGCAATACGGATAGCAGAGACCTGATCGGGGGTGAGGTGGCTCGCAAATTCGACAACGTCCACAAACGGGAACTCTATACCCTCTGCCATTGAGGCAGCTTTTGCGACGCAATAGATAATCTGCATAGTGTCCTCGAGTGAGGGGGTTGTTACTTCGTTCATTTCGCGCCCTGTGATGCGCTTATAGAGCAGGAGGGCTCCCATCGTCACATAACAAGGGTAGCTTACGCCCTTAATCGTAATAGTAGTCTGAGTAGTCGTTGATTGTTTTTTGTCCATGATTAATCAGTAGTTAAATAATGGTTAAACCTTAATTCGGGGGCAAAATTAAAGCCGATAGGATATAGATAAAAACAATTGCAACACGGCGTAGTATTGATTTTGTCTATAATGAAAAGAGGGGCAACTTTGCCGGCGAATTAAGCCCAACCACACCAAGATGGACCTGATAATCAATGACGAATCAATAACCAATGACAGAGGCTGGCGCCTATCCAATCGAGGGTGCGACCTTACTCGCTACACTGCTAACCCTATCGTACTCTATCAGCACGATACAGAGCGTATTGTAGGTAAGGCAACTAACATCCGTATCGATGGGAGTAAGCTCATAGCAAGTGTCGAGTTTGACACCGACGATCCCCTCGCCAAAGAGGTGCAGCGCAAGGCCGAAAAGGGCTTCTTGCGCGGTGTGTCCCCCGGATTTTTTATATCTGAGATGACTTACCATGAGGACTATGACTCTGTAACCGCGTGGGAGCTCCTCGAGGTCTCCATCGTTTCTATCCCCTCTAATCGAGGGGCTGTCAAACTATACAGCCGAGAGGGGGAGCCTCTCGACCAAGAAGAAGAAATTAAATATCTAGAACAATTAAAAGCAACCATGCCAAAACCCAACCAAACCCCCGTCCATGAGACTGTCCTACTCCATGCCGAGGCGTATCAAGCCCTTGCTCTTGACGCATCTGCGTCTGCGGATGAGATGTCACAGGCAATCCTTGCTCTGTCCGCTGAATTTGCGAAACTAAAAGGGGAGCTGTCCGACCTCCGTGCTGCCGAGCGTAATGCTCTGATTACAGCAGCCGTCCAGGATGGTCGTATTAAAGAGGCCGATAGAGCGACCTATGAGCAGCTCTATGCCCAGGATGAGCAGCTCTGTAAGAGAGTCCTATCATCTATGTCCAAGCCTCAATCACTCGGCTCTATGCTCCAGTCCACCCCTCCCGCTGAGACGCGATTCTCCGGCTCATGGGATGAGCTCGACAAGCGAGGCGAGCTTGCAGCCCTCCGTGCCGAAGACCCCGAACTTTTCAGTCAAAAGTACGAGGAGCGATTCGGCAAGCACTAACACACAACCTTAACTATTAACCTTAATTTCTAATACCTAAAACATGCCAATCCTAGTAGAATTGTGGGCGGATACCCTTGTTGGTAATCTGTTCTCCTCAGACTCCATCCTTTCCAAGGCTAACGACTACTCCGAGTTTATCAATGGCCATAAAGTCCATGTCCCCAATGCGGGCACCCCTGCTACTATTTCGAAAAATCCCTCTTCTTTCCCTGTTTCTGTGGGAGAGAGACAAGATGCAGATGTGGATTTTGAGCTTGATACGTTTGTTATTCAGCCTATCAGAGTTGGGCGTACAGAAGAGCTCGAGACCTCGTATAATAAACGAGAGAGCGTATGCGCTGATGCCCGTCTTGCTCTCAAGGAGGAAGTCGCTCAAGATGTCATCAAGAAGTGGTGTAAAGCGACCACAAAGATTCGTAAGACAGAATCCGGTGAAACAGTAAAAAAGTGGATTATTGATGCTGCAGAACAGTTCGCTACAGACAAGGTGCTATCAACCGAGCGGTATGTGATGCTCTCCCCCGCTAACTACTACGCCCTCCTTGATTCTATGACTGCAAATGAGTCTCTTGCTTTCTCTCAGTGCGGAAATGTGGCAGAGGGAGTGCTAGGTAAGATCCTAGGCTTCTCCGTCGTTCAGGATTTCTTCCTCCCCTCTGGGGTCGATATGCTTGCATGGCAAAAAAATTGCGTAGGCGTCGCCAAAAGTGAGCCCGAGTTGTTTACGGATGAGGGCAGTGCAACCATGTACGGAGACGTGATCTCGGGGCAAGAGCGCGCCGGTGGTACGGTGATCCGTAAGGATGCTAAGGGCGTCTACCTTGTTAATGCAACCGGTACCGCTTATACTGAGTAATAACCTTAATCTTTTCCGCCTAGGGCTCTGCAGGGGCGAGCAATCGCCCTGCACCCCTAGCATCATGACACTATGATCAAACGTAACAACCCGGGTAACCTCCGCCCCACAGCACAAAAGTGGCAGGGAGAGATCACACGACAAGGCGATAAGTATTGCGAGTTTGCCACCCTTGAGTGGGGCTGCAGGGCCATGCTCAAGCTCCTCTCTACCTACCGCACTAAGCATAAGCTAACAACCATACAGGGGATTATCACAAGATGGGCGCCGCCCACCGATGGTAACGACACTCCAGGGTATATCCGATATGTCAGCAAGCGTCTCGGAGTAGCTGCCGGAGCTCACCTGTCCTCTACACAGGATGTGGCTCTCGCCCGTGCAATGACAAAAGTAGAGACAGGGCAAGAGGTCCCCGTCGATGTATGGGAGCGAGCACAAGCCATGATCTAACCCTTAATCTATTACAACTATGCAGATCCTTATCAACCTTATAGCCTTTATTGCCGGAGTTGGAGTGGGCTACCTATATGGGTATTACATCCGATCTCGACGCGCTATTAGGCACCTTAACGAGAGTATTGAGCGTACTCGCCGTGAGCAGGAGCAGCTGCGCACTCAATATGCCGAGATGCGTACCCAGTATGCGGCTATCAGCAATAAGTTAACTGAGATTAAGCAGCAGCGTATGCGTGCCTCTCTCGTACGTCCTAGATATAGTAAATACCTACGATGAGCCTTATTGTCGATGTCATTATAGCCCTCGTCGGCGGAGGGCTCGTTGGAACGATTGTTAACGTCGTAACATCTCGACGAAGCCGCAAGGCGGAGGGCATCAAAAGCTATCAGGATACAATCAACATGCTAATGGAGACCAACTCCGTGCTGATTGAGGAGCGTACGCGCCTTATAAAAGCCCTTTCGGATCTCCAAGCACAAATTGATAATGATAATGAGTAGAGCTACCCTCCTCCTTGTTGCTCTCCTTACCCTTGTTGGGTGTAAGACTCGTATCGTCCCCGTTGACGTGCACCACTACCATCGCGATAGTGTCGCAACAATACAACGCGATACGATCTTGCAGGTAGATAGCGTCATTATCAAACAAGTAGGAGATACGATCTACATACGCGAGACCTCTGACAGAGTGAGAGCAACGAGTGAGAGCAAGAGTAATCATCGAGTAGACTCTGTCCCTCCTCCAAGTGTCACGACACTTAAGCGTATTATAGAGGACTCTCCTCCTCAAAAGGAGGGCAATATCCTCCTATTGCTCAGCCTTGGAGCTGCTATGCCTATCGCTCTATATGTCACATATAGATTATCAAAAAACATAAAACACTAAAACCAAAAGATTATGTCTAATCCTACCTCATCATCCACGACTGAGACAAAGTATGTAAATGGTAGTGACATCGTACTTGCCGTCGGAGATAAAGTGATGCTTGGCGCCAAAACACACAAGCGTCAAATCAAGACTACCACTATTGTAGTTACCGACAAGGATGTCGAAGACTCTCTCTATGATAAAAAGGTTGTAAAAAAAGTAGAGGTTACAATCACTTGTGATGGATTCTGTAAGACTGGCGATACTTCCCTCGAGGAGCTTGAGGAGGCTATCACACAAGGCAAGACAGTAAAACTCAAGTACGGATACAAGCAGGGCAAAAATGGCGGTAAAAGTTTTACAGAGGGTGATTTTATCGTCTCCTCTTTTGACAGGACTGACCCTGCGAGTGACAATTCCACCTACTCCGCAACCTTTGTCAATGATGGTAAGCCATCCAAGGTAACCGCTAAAGAGTAAACGCACAGAGGGGCATAAAAAGCCCCTCGCCTTTCTGCCCTTTTGTCGCCAAACTCCAAGGGCAAAAATAAAGGTGCTAGCACACCCAGCGAGGGGATATGGATCCCGTCAGTGTGCTAGCACCTATTTTAATTTTGAGTTTGGCACTACAAAGGTAGTGCATTTATCAAGACCATGATACAATACACTACAGCCCCTTTGCCATTTGCGAGGCAAAAAAGAAGATGGCTAAAGCAGCTCGAGCCTATTATCCGCTCGTTGTCCTCTACCGCGACCTTTGTCGATGTCTTCGGAGGCTCGGGGCTCGTATCCCGCCTCTGCAAGGATGTACATCCTACTGCACGAGTTATATACAACGATTACGATAACTACTCCGAGCGTCTCCGCCACATTAAGGAGACCGAGCAGCTGAGACAAGAGATTGTCTCTATTCTTTCCTCAATCAAGCACAATGCTCGCGTACCGGATGAGTACAAGACTCTTGTCCTACGAGTGATACAAGCTCATCAAGATCGATACCATTATGTAGATTGGATAACCTTGTCAGGCTGGCTGTTATTCACCAATAAGTTCGCCTATTCGATAGCAGACCTTGAGGCGACAGGCCTCTATGCCCATCCGAGCCGTACGGCTCTCTCCGATGCTAACGCATCCGAGAGATATTTGCGGGGGCTGGAGATTGTGTCTGTCGATTATAGAGAGTTACTATCAGCATATAAGGATGCCTCTAATACGATACTAATCCTTGACCCTCCCTATCTCTCGACTGAGTGCGGTGGATACCGAGGTAGCTCGTGGTCGTGCGATGATTACCTAGATCTCCTCACATCAATACCGAGCACCAATTTTCTGTACTTCTCGTCTACTAAGTTCGACTTTGTTCCGTTCCTCTGTCGCACCCCCGCTGCGTGGGGTTATCGGCATCCATTTGTCGAGGCTCAAGTGTTATACCGATCCAACCCCTTCGGGTCGGGCGGAGCTAATTCCGAGGTACTTTATTATAAGGTAAGTAGCGATTAAGCGATGGTTAACTAGCGATTAACCAGCGTGTAAAAAAAAGGAGGTGGCGTGTATTTTTTGCCCCTCCTTTGTACTTTTCGTTTTGTCGTTTCGACTTGTTAATTCTGTACTTTTCGTTTTGTGAGATTGTACTTTTCGTTTTTCCGGTCTTATTCTCTGCCATAATCTTCTGTTCTAATGATGTTAAGAATATCTTCTACAAGTTCTTTCAATTTGCTGCCTCGCAAAAGGGTGCGGGAAGTAGAAAAGATGGTGGAACGAAACAGTGTTGCCCCATTATCTGTCGCCTCTTTCTTATAGCGTGTCGTATTGGGGACAGCAGTCGGCAAAAGAGGAAGTCCCAATTCGGCAATCACTGTTTCGTACAGCGCATAGAGCGGTGTCTTCTCCCTGCCGTCCACCATGTTCCAGAAAAGGTATATCCCTTTATTCTCCGTCTGTGGATTGTCGGTGATGCCTGTCTTGATGACGGAGGCAAAACTCAGGGTACTCTCCAACGAGATACGGTCTGCGGAGATCGGCGTAAAGATGTAATCCATTCCGGAGAGCGTGTTCACTACACCATCGTTGTTGATGGTGCCGGGCAGGTCGAAGAAGACGAAATCCGTATCCGGTTCGTTTGTTTCCAGATATTCTCTGGCTGTCTCCACGGCTGTATCTGCCGTTGAACAGAGAATGGTGTATGTGGACTTAGACCCATCGGAGAACTGGGCGACAGCCAATTCCTGCAGCGATGGGTTGCGTTCCAAGCCTTGTGCATCACGCTGACGCATGGCATTGATGCTGAATTGCGGATAATCGCAATCCACGACAATCAGATTATACCCGCAAACATAGTGCAGGTAACTTGCTGCCAAGACCGTGAAGGTCGTTTTGCCGACACCACCCTTCTGAGTGGAGAAGGCGATAAAAACAGGTTTCTTTTTCATTTCATTTTCTGTTTAATGGTTTTACATATATGGATGGGAAGGTGTATGCACACCTTGTTTTACTCCTCTGAAAAGGCAGATGGGGAATTGCCGCCATAAGGAAATGGATTTCCATGTGGGCATACCGCCGGAGGCTTTGATAAGGGAATAGAGCCTTACTTGGAGGGGGATTTCCCTCCTTGCCTAAGTATCGGAAAACATGACGGGGGATACACTTGCATACATCTTCCCGCACGTCTCCCATTGTACACTTGCGCAAGTATATACGGAGCTGCTGCCCTATGCCCATTCTCATTCCTATTGCCATACCCTTGGTTGCCTGTTCAAGTAGCTACAAACAGGTGTTTAGACTTGTGGAAGTTGGTATGCCCTCCTACCGGTGAACACTTGTCTGACGGGGCAAATATAGGTGTCTTTCAAGCTGTTTTCGCCCCCTTTTTACTAAGTGCGTACTTGTGGCTTCGATTTGGTTGTTTATGGCTTCGTTGCTTGTAACTAACTTATACACAATAGGTAGTAACTTTGCACCCAAGCGATGAGCCGGTGCATTGAAGGCATTAGGAGATATTCTTTTCGAGAAGGTAACGCACCGTCCTTCGGGACGGATTTATTTGCATCCGTGCAAATAGCAAGGTATGTCTTATGCTGCACGACTTCGTTTTTGCAGCATAAAACCCTTGCTCTTGCAGAGAGCTGAAAAAACTCCGAAGTCGTTTTTTCTTGATAAGAAGAATGCGATGCCTCAAATGCCGGTGATGTCGTGAAACACTAAAATCCATAGTAAACAAATGAGACAAAAGAAAATGAGGAGTATAAGCTCCAAAGAGAAGACGGAGAAGCGTGTTTCCGTTAATTTCACGCCTACCGAATTTGCACAATTCCTATCTATGAAGGAAGTGGCAGGTGTTCAGAGTTTATCGGCATTCATCAAGGCAAGAGTTTTCAACGAGACCTTTCGGGTGATAAAAGTGGATCGCTCGTTGCTCGATTATTATCAGAAACTGACGACTTTGTACGGACAATTTCGCAGTGTCGGAGTGAATTATAATCAAACTGTAGTCGCTTTGAAAAGCAATTTTACGGAGAAGAAAGCCTTTGCGATGCTCGCCAAGTTGGAGAAAATGACACTCGAATTGGCGGTCATCGGAGGGGAAATTGTGCAATTAACCCGAGAATTTCAAGAGAAATGGTCGCAAAAATAAGTTACGGAAGCTCACTATATGGGGCATTGGCGTACAATGGAGAGAAGGTAAACGAAGGTGTAGCAAAGATCTTGGAGACGAATAAGGTGTTCTGTCCTGCCGATGGTGGGCATGATATTACTGCTTGCATGCAAGACTTTATGGCATATATGCCAAGCCAAATTCGCACGAAAAAGCCCATTATTCATATCTCCCTGAACCCGCATCCCGATGACAAGCTCTCCGATGAACAGTTCTCCGTCATTGCATTGGAGTATATTGAGAAGATGGGTTATGGCAATCAGCCTTTCGTGGTCTATAAGCATGAGGACATAGACCGGCATCATCTACACATCGTGACCTTGGCAGTGGATGAGACGGGACGGAAGATTAACGATGGGAATAACTTCTACGCCAGCAAGCGTATCACACGGGAGATGGAGCAAAAGTATGGATTACACCCTGCCGACAGGAAACAATTCAAGGAAGCGTTTCGCTTGCGGAAAGTCCGTCCCGAAGAGGGAAGCCTTAAAAAGCAACTGGCTTCGGTCATCAAACCGGCAGCCAAATTCTACCATTGTCCGAGTTTCAAAGAATACCGAACCTTGCTTTCCACCTATAATATATGTGTGGAGGAAGTTAAGGGAGAAGTACACGGAAAGCCTTACAACGGGCTGGTCTATTTTGTCACGGATGAAAATGGCAAAAAGTTTGGAAATCCATTCAAGTCCTCGGTCTTTGGGAAATCTGTCGGATATGAAGCCCTGCAAAACCGATTCAAGACTGCCAAAGAAAAGTTGAAAGAGAAACAGCTTGCACCTAAAACCAAGTGGGGCGTGGAACAGGCTTTGAATCGTTCAGCCACAAGAGAGGATTTTAGGGATAATCTCCATCGCAAGGGTATTGATGTACTCTTCCGTGAAAACGAAGAAGGTAGGCTCTATGGCATCACCTTCATAGACCACAATAACGGCTGTGTGGTCAATGGTTCACGACTGGGCAAGGATCTTTCGGCAAATGCCATAGCCGAATGGTTCGACCGTCCGCACCCCGAACTGTCCGATTCCGTGCAACAGAGTGAAAAAAGTAATCTTTCCCAAACTCCGACCTCGGACGAAGACTCCGTATTGGGAGGTCTGCTTGACCTGCCGTTGGAGGCTCATGGTACGGATTGGGAGGAAGAGCAGTTCAGAAGAAGGATGCAGCGCAAGAAAAGAAAACAACGTAAAATCTAAAAACAACGGATTATGTCACAACAAGAAGACGATTTGAGGGCACTGGCGAAAATTATGGATTTTCTGCGTGCCGTAAGTATTATATTGGTAGTTGCTCATCTCTATTGGTATTGTTACGAAGCCATCAAACGATGGGGACTGAACATCGATGTGGTGGACAGGATACTGATGAACTTCCACCGCACGGCGGGGCTGTTCGGCAACATGCTTTATACCAAACTCTTTGCACTGGTACTGATGGGGCTTTCCTGTCTGGGTACGAAAGGCGTGAAAGAGGAGCACATCACTTGGGCAAAAATATGGACTTTTATGGGCATCGGCTTTGTGTTTTTCTTCCTCAATTGGTGGATACTCGCCTTGCCACTGCCCATAGAGGCGAATGCGGCTCTCTATACCTTTACGATAACCGTAGGCTATGTTTGTCTGCTGATGGCGGGACTCTATATGAGCCGGCTCTTGAAGAACAACCTGATGGAGGATGTCTTCAATCAGGAAAACGAATCCTTTATGCAGGAGACAAGGCTAATGGAAAATGAGTATTCGGTCAATCTTCCGACCCGTTTCTATTATCGTAAGAAGTGGAACAAGGGGTGGATAAACGTGGTCAATCCTTTCCGTGCGGTATCCGTTTTGGGGACACCGGGCAGCGGTAAGTCCTATGCCATCATCAACAATTTCATCAAGCAGCAGATTGAGAAAGGGTTTGCCCTATACTGTTATGATTTCAAGTATCCCGACCTTTCCACGATTGTGTACAATCATCTGCTGCATCATTCAAATGGCTACAAGGTCAAGCCGAAATTTTATGTGATCAACTTCGATGACCCGAGGCGGTCGCACCGCTGCAATCCGATACACCCCGATTTCATGAGCGACATATCGGATGCCTACGAATCGGCTTATACGATTATGCTCAACCTGAACAAAACGTGGGTGCAGAAGCAGGGGGATTTCTTCGTGGAGTCGCCCATCGTCCTCTTTGCCGCCATCATCTGGTATCTCCGCATCTTTGAAGGTGGCAAGTACTGCACCTTTCCGCACGCCATTGAGTTTCTCTGCCGCAAGTACGAGGATATTTTTCCGATACTTACTTCTTATCCTGAATTGGAGAACTATCTTTCTCCTTTCATGGATGCTTGGCTCGGAGGGGCGGCTGACCAGTTGCAAGGACAGATAGCCTCTGCCAAGATACCGCTGTCAAGGATGATCAGTCCGCAGCTCTATTGGATTATGACAGGAGATGATTTCACGCTTGACATCAATAATCCTCAAGCTCCCAAAATCCTATGCGTGGGAAACAATCCTGACAGGCAAAACATCTATGGGGCGGCATTGGGACTATATAACAGTCGTATCGTGAAGCTGATAAACAAGAAAGGAATGCTGAAAAGTTCCGTGCTGATAGATGAGCTGCCTACCATATACTTCAAGGGACTCGACAATCTGATTGCCACCGCACGAAGCAACAAAGTGGCGGTTTGTTTAGGTTTTCAGGACTTCTCCCAGTTGAAGCGGGATTATGGAGACAAGGAAGCTGCCGTGGTAATGAACACGGTTGGAAACATTTTTTCGGGACAGGTGGTTGGTGAGACGGCAAAGACGCTCTCGGAGAGGTTTGGCAAGGTGCTTCAGAAACGGCAGAGCATGAGCATCACCCGTAGCGATAAGACCACTTCCATCTCCACACAGATGGACAGCCTGATACCTCAGAGCAAAATTTCCACGCTCACGCAAGGTATGTTTGTAGGAGCGGTTGCCGATAATTTCTCCGAACGCATCGAACAGAAGATTTTCCATGCAGAAATAGTAGTGGATAATGCGAGGGTGACAAGGGAAACGGCAGCCTATCGTCCGATACCTGTTCTTACTGACTTCACAAATGAAGATGGCGAGGATATGATGGAACAGGAGATAAAGGCGAACTATGACCGTGTCAAGACGGAGGTGCGGGAAATCGTGGAGCGAGAGTTGCTGCGGATAGCTAATGATCCCGAACTATCCAAGCTCTTAACTACCAAGAAATCATAAAAATAAGTGGTAATTTTCTTGGCTCAACAAGTGGATTTTTGTATTTTTGAAGTCGTAAGAATTTGAATCAGATGAATTGCTTTAATCACATAGAACAGCCGGCGGTAGCCCGATGTTCCGATTGCGGAAAGGGACTTTGCCCTGAATGTGCAGAAAGGTATGTGCCGATACTTTGCACGCCTTGTTTTCAAAAGAGAAGACAAGGCGAGAAGTGGAGGAGCGTATGTAGTTTGTTACTCTTGGCAGCTCTGTTTGCCATAGGTTTCAAGTGGAACTTTTTGGCGACCAAAGGTTTTGAGGATATGCGATGGATGTCCGGATATACGCTAATGGCGATATGGTCGGGCTATCTCTTTGTGGAAAAGTACATTCCTTATAAAATGGTAGCAGGGACAAACG
>ERZ772956.2171-NODE-2171-length-12697-cov-4.360070_pt1 | contig 12697 bp, 10 predicted proteins | sample MGYA00580683_ERZ772956 | MGnify/ENA primary metagenome ERZ772956 (study PRJEB29015, sample SAMEA2738077) | human oral metagenome | biome: human oral; feature: human-associated habitat; material: saliva | place: China | collected 2212 ... | reverse complement strand
ATAAGCTGAATAACTTCTGACACAACCTTTTGACAGTGGCGACAATGTAAGCTAATAAAAGTAGTTATCACTATATCTGCATACTTGTTGCCAAACTCCATCATTTCTTCAGTAGGCACGATAGAATGAGATTGAACGAAATATTTTTTTATAATACTGGGATTGCGTTTTATTCTTAAGAGTTCTATATCATTATTTAATAATAGTTTATCATAGTTCATTATTTTATAAATTAGATAACTAAATAAATAAGCAATAATTATTGAAATGACAAATTTAGGTAACAAATAGATATGATTAGCATTAAATGATAAAACCGAAATGTAGAGTTTTGCAAAAACCACAATCGTTATGCCTAAACAATAAAGACAATATTTTTTTATTTTAAATACCTGATAAATACTAAGAAACATCATAAAAATAGCTGCAACAAGAGTGATATAACCCGATATACAATTTGCTGCTCCAACTATAATCAGGCTAAGTAGATTAAAAAGAAAAAAGAAAACGCCCATTATAGCTAAATCTATCGGTAGCCATTTTTGCAATGGATTTCTATCTGCAACATAATTGCAATCAACATTCTTTCCAATTTGGCAAAAAGAAGTTTTCTCAAATATCATTAAATGCTGTCCAAACAACACTATTGACAGAATAAAACCTATGCTATCTAACATAAAGTCTATAGTAAATTCCGTTGTTGTGGTAAAGAAAAAATACAACAATAAATACCCCCAAAAAACAAGACAGCAAAACGGAAAAGCAATAATAGACCGTTTTATATTGACATTCTCTTTCTCTTCAACCATCAACACAACACCGTCCCATATTACAGTAAAATCTTCGAGACTAATTTTTGTTTCATCGCCATCATAGAGTGTTACTGTATTACTGTCTATTTGGGTAAGAATATAGAAATGTCCTTCCTCTTTTTTAATAGAATGAACTATTACATTTTTAAGTTTCAATAGATGTTTTAAATCAGTAACAAAAGCATTGTTATGTAGGCCGTAATAAGATAAAGTTTGAGAAACTGATGCTAAACTTGGAAAAACCGGCGAAGAGAAAAGGACTTTAAAAAGCTCTTTTCTATTAATCAGAACATCGTTCCAAAACAATATTTTTTCTACAATATCTATAATATACTCATTTCTCATACTATTAGGTTAATCAGTATAGATGTGATATTTTTCTGATAAACTTATACTATATTTTTTGCAAATATAGAAATTTATCTTTTTATTTGCAATATTTATTTAAAAAAAATCAAGAACATCAAACTCATCCTAATCACTATAATTTTAGCATTCTCTATAAATTCTTCAACAAATTCAAGAAGCGCAGTTTTTGGAATAATTGGAGCTACATTGCTTTTATGCTGCGACGGAATTACAAAAAAAATATTATCTACAAAAATAATATCATTCATTTTGAAAAATTTATACATAATATTATTGATATTATCCGTAGGGCTAACGCTGCTATACATTAATAACAATGAAATAGCGATATGGATTAACGAAGTATTGTCGGAAAGGTTATTTTTGCAGGCAGAATTTCTAGAAAAATATAAAGTGAGTTTCTTTGGAAATGCAATAGATTACACCAAAACCTTAGATAATGGATATATAAGGTATTTATTAAATTACGGGATTTTTGCAACTATACTATTTACCGTCATAAGTTATAGCAATATTAAAAAAAGCATAGACAACAAAAACATATACATGACAACCTACATGTTAATATTCTTGATATATATGATGAGTGAACAATCAGTGTTTTATATATATTTCAATGTATTCCTCCTATATACTTTTGCAGATCACCACAATAAAGATAAGCGGATACAGAACGATGCCTAAACTATCCATTATTATTCCAGCATACAACGCAGAAAAATATATCAATGAATGTATTGATTCTATTTTAAGAAATAGTCAAAATTCGCTTAGTCAAACCGAAATCATCATAATCAATGATGGTTCTACGGACCGCACTCTAGAGAAACTTAAAAAGTATAAAGAATACAAAAACATTCATATTTATACTACAAAAAATCAAGGAGTTTCCGCTGCACGCAATTACGGAATCAAGCTAGCAAAAGGAGACTGGATTACTTTTATAGATGCGGACGATAAGGTAACTGAAGGTTTTATTGATGAACATATTATTAAACTAAAAGACAATACATTACTAAAAACAAAAATTTTAACCAATGAAAGCACAGACTCAATTAAAAAAAATGAGGCTGCTTCCATTCAACAGCTTTTGTCAAAAATAAACTATGGAGAAATACCGGCTTTTATTTTTTCATACTTCTATAAAAAAGATATCGTAAAATATATACAATTTAATGAAAAAATCCACTTCATGGAAGATTCATTGTTTTTGATTGAATATCTAAAAAAGACAAACGAAATACAGTACCTAGAAACAAACCAAGCGTCTTATCTATATAATAATAACCAAGATTCATCATCAAATAGCTCAGGAAATGCAGTGAGGAATATTTTAGACGCTGAACAAGTTTTCTTATTAAGATTCAATAATCAAGATGTCAATCAGAATAAAATACAGTCATACAAATTTAAAATCTACGAAAATCAAATATCAAAAATCCAAAAATGCATTGATTTTACCAATCTAAAAAACAACAAGGATATTTTGTTGCTATTTCAAAGAGAAATACAAGACAAAAACACTAAAATATTTTGGAAAATATATTTCACATTAATTACAAAAATCCCTTACCCTGGTTTCGTTTTATATAAATCAATTCGAAGTCTACTAAAAGGACTAAAGCATGCCTAAATTATCCATTATTATTCCAGCATACAACGCAGAAAAATATATCAATGAATGTATTGATTCTATTTTAAGAAATAGTCAAAATTCGCTTAGTCAAACCGAAATCATCATAATCAATGATGGTTCTACGGACCGCACTCTAGAGAAACTTAAAAAGTATAAAGAATACAAAAACATTCATATTTATACTACAAAAAATCAAGGAGTTTCCGCTGCACGCAATTACGGAATCAAGCTAGCAAAAGGAGACTGGATTACTTTTATAGATGCGGACGATAAGGTAACTGAAGGTTTTATTGACGTATGTAAATTAAATATATGCGAAGAGACATCACTCGTTATACTAAACCAACAAAATAAACTACCTCTGACTAAAGAAGAATTAATTAAAAAAACTCTCTCTACTGACAATTTTCTTGCCGCACCTTTTCTTAAACTGTATTCAACTAAATTCTTAGAACAAGAACAAATTTTATTTGATTCCAGAATAATCATTGGAGAAGATCTATTATTTAACCTATCAGTCATACTTAAAAGTAGAAAAATCGAATATGAAGATATAAAATACTATCTTTATAGACAAAATAATACTTCAGCCACAAAAACTTTTAATCCAAAGCTAATTGAATCGGATAAAAACTTCTATAGACACTTAACTAAATTATTTGAAACTCAAAAAAATAATAAAAAATTTCATAACCAACTAATAGATTGCGAAAAAACCAAAGCTATACTATCATTAATTACAAGAATCTCTTTCATAGATAATTTTAATAAAGCAAAGACCCAATATCAAAATATTGACATTAACTTCTATAAACCAAAATATCAATATTTAAATATAATACAAAAAATAATTCTAAGCTTAATGTTAAATAAGCACTATTTAACACTTTTTATAATTACAAAATTTAGAACATCAATCGGAAAAATAAGAAACAAAGGAGAAAGGTTTATTGAATTATGAAAAATAACAAAGTAGGAATTATTACGTTCCACAATTCAAACAACTGTGGATCGATGTTAGAATCTTTTGCTATGAATAAAATCGTAAATTTAATTGGCTATAATTCAGAAATAATCAATTATAGTTCAAAAGGCCAATTGCAGCTCTACAAATCACTATTTCCATGGAATAGTCTAAAAAATATTATAAAGAATATTGTCCTCCTGCCACATAAAAGCAAATTAGATACAAACAATAAAAAATATCAAGAATTTAAACAAAAATACATGAGTTTAAGTTCAAACAAAATCCAGACAGAAGAACAAGTTAAAGAACTAAACTACAGTGCCTTTATCGCTGGAAGTGATCAAATTTGGAACGTAACAATTGAGGATTATAATGATGTCTATTTTTTACCATGGGTTAAAAATAAACTAAAAATTGCCTATGCTCCAAGTTTTGGAGCCAAAAATCCATCTAAATATGATTCAAAAAGAATCGAGATTTATAAAAAATTCCTGCAAGATTTTGATTTTCTATCTGTAAGAGAGAATAATGGTCAAAAATGGATCAAAGAAATTAGCAGAAGAGATGCTGAAGTTGTACTTGATCCCACCTTACTACTTCCAATCAAAGAATATAATAAACTAGAGCGTACCAATATAAATCTTCCTGAGCAGTATATTTTCTTCTATAGTCCCGGATTCGATCTAGATATTTGTGATTTTGTCAAGAAAGTTAGTAAAAAATATAACCTCCCAGTGATTACATGGAGCGCAAAACCATACTACGTGAAAGGAGTCCAAAGGTATGGATTTGAATTGCCAGACTACGAAGATCCATCCACATATCTGACATTAATTAAAAATGCTACACTAGTATTTACTACGTCCTTCCATGGCACAATCTTTTCCAGCCTTTATCGTAAAAAATTCTTTGTCCTCAAAAATGGCGGAATGTACGGAACTGATGATCGCGTAATTACACTCGTTGATAAACTAAAGTTAAATAAACATCTCATTGAATATAAATTCAACAAAGAGTTTGACTACTTAAGAGAACCAGATTATTCTGATTTCGAAAAAGCCTTAAAAATCGAAAAAGAAAAATCTTTAAAGTTTCTTGAGAGCAGCCTATCGAAAATTAAATAAATTAAAATGAAAAATTTAAGTAAAAATCTAATCTACAACATCATCTATCAAGTATTGCTATATGCTATACCATTTATTCTAACTCCATACCTTTCGCGCACTCTCGGAGCAACACAGATTGGAGAATATTCCTATACCTATTCAATAGTATATTATTTTATGATGTTTACATTATTGGGGATAAATAATTATGGTGTCAGAGCAATATCAAAAACCAGACAAAATAAACAAGAACTTGGAAAAACTTTCTCATCTATATATGGACTACAATTAACACTCGGAATTATGTCATTGGTTGTATATAATTTAGTGTCATTTTTATTCATAAGGGAACACTATATCTTATTATTGATACATAATCTATTTCTTATCTCCGCAATCATAGATATTAATTGGTTTTTCTTTGGCATCGAAAAATTTAGTATAACCGTTACAAGAAACGCAATTATAAAAATTTCCACCACAATTTTAATTTTTCTACTAGTAAAAGCCCCGGAGTCAATTTTTATATATACAGCAATTATGGCAGGAAGCACATTGATTAGCCAATTGTATTTAATTACTATTCTTCATAAATATATTAAATTCTATAAACTAAATATCCTAAAATCATTCAGAAATCATTTTACTAAATGTCTAGTTTTGTTTATTCCCGTTATTGCTTATAGTATCTATCGAGTTATGGATAAGACCATGATTGGCGGAATTGTATCTACAACCGAACTTGGATATTATGAAAATGCAGAAAAAATTATAAACATTCCAATAGGCATCCTAACGGCGATAGGGACAGTCATGCTACCTTTTATGTCAAAACAAATAAAAAATGAACAAGACGATCACGATATAAAACATAGCGCTGTTCTATATCGTATGTTCCAAGTATGCTTTTTTATAATGATACCAATAGCATGTATACTATTTATCATCGCTAAAGACTTCACCTCAATATATTTCGGACCAGGATTTGAAAAAAGTGGTGACATCTTAACAATCTTGTCATCAACAATTATATTTACCACTGTAGCCAATGTAATTCGCACAAACTATCTTATTCCAAATGAAAAAGATGGGATCTATGTATCATCAACAATCATTGGCGCAGCAATAAATTTAATACTGAATTTAATATTTATTAAAAAATTTGGAGCAATAGGTGCGTGCATTGGAACAGTTGCCGCAGAGTTTTCCGTAATGACTTATCAGATTATAACAACAAGAAAAGAGATAAGCTATAAAAAAGTTTTTTTATCTATAACTATCGTTATGACTAAATCAATAGTATCCGCAATATTTAGTATGTTAATTGTAAATACATTACAAATTCAAGGCATTACCAAATTAATTCTTATTTATATTTTATTTACATCATCATATTTGCTAACGAATATAACATTCATAAAAAATTTCACCTCCAAAAGTTAATCAAGTAATATTATAAAGAGATATAAAAAGGATACACTATGAACAAACTTATTCCTGCTAAAAAATTCCAACCAGCTCGTCTAATTATTCTTTTTTTTGGATTTTTATCCACTTGTACAGTCTTTTATTTTCTATATCAAACAAAAATTCTACCAGCACATTTCTTCAGTCTTCTTGCTTTCATAACCTTTTTAATTATTACCACCCTAATCCTTTTTAGTCACCGCCATAAATTCGCAGTTATCATCTTAAGTATTATTATTTTCATTAATCTCATCCTCTCTTTTCTCCTCTTCAAATACAACGACTATTTCTCGAAAATCGGTCAAAATGAAACTTATTTCGAAAAATATAGCCTCGTCACACTAAAAAATTCTAACCTCACAAAAAACACCACAAGTACTATTGCGCCGCTCGGTCTCCTCACTAGCGACCCCTATTTCGAAACCGTCAAACAATATCTCACGTCCTCAGAAGATAACCGCCCAGACTTCCTCAAAATCCCTCTCGAAGAGACCAATCTCAAGACCTACGACAACCTCCTCGCCCTCACCACTGCACTCACTAGCCCTAAAACCACCAACGATAAACTCCAGACCATCTTCCTCGGCTATACCTACCTTGACGCCTTGAAAGATAATAACGAGTCCATCTACAACCAACTCCAAATTCTTGCCGATGTAGAAATTAAAGTCACCCCCAAACATGTCGAAACCACCACTCACGCGTCACTCGACTCTCCTTTCACTATTTATCTCAGTGGTATCGATAATCGTGACCACACCTTGCCTTTTGCCGCCCGCTCCGACGTTAATCTCGTCATGGTAGTAAATCCCGCCAAGCACAAAATTCTCCTCCTTAATACTCCTCGCGATTTTTATGTCCCCCTCGCCATGAATGGCAAACTCGACAAGCTCACCCATGCTGGACTTTATGGCGTCAATGAATCCATCCATACTCTGGAAAATTTCTATAGCATTAAATTCAACTACTATGCCCGTATCAATTTTGATGCCACTTCCACCATTATCGATCAACTCGGCGGCGTCGATATCCACATTCCCTACGTCGTTAATACTTATCACGGCCACCGTCACTATGAACCAGGGAATTATCATCTAAATGGTGACGAGGCCTTAGATTTTGCTAGGGAACGCGTTTCAATTAGTTGGGCCGGTGGAGATCGCGAACGTGGTCGCAATCAAGAAAAAATTATCACTGCTCTGCTTCAGAAGCTTCAGCAAGACAAAACTAACCTCACCAAGTTAGATCAAATTTTTAATTCCATCGCTAAGAATATTCAGACCAATTTCACACCTGATGATCTAAAATACCTCGTCCAAAAACAATTGACGAATTTCTCTAATTGGCAAATCGAATCAATCGACGTCGATGGTAAGGCCGATATCACTTCGACCTACACTTATCCCGAACCAAAACACTTCGTTTGGCATCCATATCAAGACACCGTCGATAAAGCCAAAACCAAGCTCCAAGAATATCTCACAGAGTAATCTAATAACATCTCCAAGAATATCTCACGCAGTAATCTAATTCCAGTTCCAAGAATATCTCACAAAATGATAGAATAGTTTAATGACTATCAAAATTCGTCGCCTCATTCTACCTGCGCTGCTCGTCTCACAAATGTGTTTTATTTTCATCATGTCCTCTTTCGGCCATAACTCTTCTGATGCACAAAGCAATCTTTTCGTTGACTTCATCGCCCAAAATTTTCCGCACGTGCGTCACGGTCTAGAGAATAACCTAATCAGTCTCAGCACTCTAATTTTTCTGGTGCGAAAAACCGCCCACTTCACCGAATATGCTATTCTAGGCAGCCTCTTCTTCCTTAATCTAAGAAACTGGTTAAAATTAAACAATCCACTCACAGAAAAATCTAAACTTCAGACTACAAAAACCTTCGCAAAGAAAGCTCCCCTAGACCCTCTCAAATATGCACTCGCTATGAGCGTTCTCCTCAGTTTCCTCTACACCTGTACTGACGAGATTCATCAAATTTTCGTTCCTGGCCGCTCCGCTCAATTTCGTGACATCTTGATAGATACTCTCGGTGCCAGCATCGGCACAATTATTACGTATTTAATCATCAAGCTTTTTAATAAAATCAAAACACGATCTCATAAGTAGTTCACTACACATCAAAAACCCCATATCGATCACTAACCCAAATATCTAAATAAACTAAATCTTAATTATTATAGTAACTATAATAATTATTCTTCCCACCACGACGCTTATCCACCACCTGATTCAAAATCACCCCAGGCATATTAATCTCAATCGCTTCCAGCGCGCGCTTCGAATTTAGCAAATCTTCAATCGTGGTCTCGTTCGCCGCACAAACCATAATCACTCTATCCGCTCGCTTCGCCAAAATCAGAGAATCCGAAATTCCTTCAATCGGCGTACCATCGATTAGTACATAATCATAATGCTTCTTCACTTCGTTAAGTAGCATCTCCATTTTCTTCGATTCCAAAAGCTCGCTTGGGTTTGGTGGTACCACCCCACGCGTAATCACCTCTAGATTTTTCACATTAGTCTTCACCGCATATTGTCGCAGTTTCTTTAGATCACCTTCCGCCAAAATATTCGACAAACCAAACTGATTACTCAATTCGAAAATTTCGTGTTGACGCCCCAAGCGCATATCACAGTCAATCAAAAGTACCTTCTTGTTAGTCTTCGCAAAAGCCACCGCTAAGTTTGCAACGATAAAACTCTTACCTTCGTGCGCTCTCGAACTACAAAATAGCACTGTATTCGAATTCTGATTATTTAATGAGAAATATAAGCTAGTACGAATGGTACGAAAATCTTCCGCCACCGACATCTTCGGATTATCACGTAGTACCAATTCCGAATCCTCATTCACTTCCACCTTCTCCGCCTCTTCCACATTGGCGATTTCCGCTTCTTTTTCCGCCGCAATTTTCTCTTGCTCTAGCGCAATTTTCTCTTGGATCGCTTTTTCCTCCGCGATAATCTTACGCCCTACCGCCTTAATCTCGACAAAAGGTCTCTCCGGTGTACCCTTCGCTTTTTCAGCCTCTTCAATAGCCTTCTTCGCTGCCTCTTCGGCTGCTTTTTCGGCTGCCTCTTGCTCCGCCTTCGCTTTTAGTTCAGCTTCCTTTTCTGCTTCCTTTTGTTTCAATTTCTCGAGTTTTTGCTGTTCTTTTGCTTCTTTTTTCAAACGCTTCGCCTCGAGCTTAGCCAGCTTCGCTTCCAACTTTTTACGCTTTTTCTTCTGTTTTTCTGTTTCTAATTTGTGCACCTTGCCAAAAATTGGCAACTTGAAAATTTCCTCAATCTGCTCCGTGGTTTTAATCGTGCGGTCGAAATAAAATAGCACCAAAATAATCCCGCCGCCGAGCACCATGCCAGCCACCATATAAATAATTTCTTGCTTCACCACATCGACATTATATGGACTCTTCGGCTCCACTGCATGGTCGAGAATGTTCACGCTCGTATCATTATAAATCTGCGAAATTTCTTCCTTAAAAATATCCGCCACCCAGTTCGCAATCTCATAACTTCGATAAGCATTCGCATCCACCACTGAAATACTAATAATTTCCGTGTCTTTGAGCGAAGACACATTAATCTTCGAAACCAAACCATCATAAGATTCCGTCAAATTATTTTCCCGAATCACTCGGTCGAGCACACGATGCGATTTCACCACCTCTGTATAAGTCTCGATCAAATTCTTATTCGCCGTAATTTCACTCTGCACCGTGGTCTTCGATTTGTCCGAACTCAAAATAATCGTCGCCCGTGATTTATATTCTGGTTTTTGCACCAAAACCGTATAAGTCGTACCTGCCGACACGCACAGTACTACCATCGCAAAAAACAACACCAGGTGTTTTCTAAAGTAAATTAACAAGTCTCTCAAGTTAATCTCTTCCATATCAAATATTATAATATGGTAAGACTCATCCGTAAATAGTCTAAATATATTTTACCACAAAACGCAAATGCTTATTTTGTAGTTTATTCTTTTTAAAAATCTATTTTTACCACTTTGAGTTATAATTAAAGCATCATCACGCCGGACTAGCCTAAGGTTTCGACCGACCGCAAATGCCGGCATTTTTGATAGATGAAGTGATAACCCATTTTCTACCATTTGTGATAAAAACCTCGAACATTTTACTTAACATTTAACAATTGTATACAATAGGATTTAACAAATTACTATAATCTATATCCGTTAATCAATCTAAAAACATAAATCAAGATTTAACAAAGTGTTAAATAAGATTTAACAAAATGTTATTTAAGCTATATTATTTTAGTGCATTTTAAGTGTCTTTTAATAAACAAAAAACAACCTCACGGTTGTCTTCATACGAAATATTTGGTGGAGCATATGAGACTCGAACTCATGACCTCTTCAATGCCATTGAAGCGCTCTAGCCAACTGAGCTAATGCCCCAAACATCTTGTGATAGATTAATTATATCAAACCTCTAACTTTTTTGTCAATTTTAAGGTATAATAAATAGCAGAAATAAAGGGAATTGATATCTATGTACTAATTTTTTCAGTTTATTAACGTGATTTATTTAACGCACATCTAATTTAACATGGAGAAATTATGTCAGATATCGTCTTTTCACTGATTGATCAAGAAAAAATCCGCCAATCTAAGGGCCTCGAACTTATCCCGAGCGAAAATTATGTTTCCGCCGACGTTTTGAAGGCTATGGGAACTGTTCTTACTAACAAATATTCCGAGGGTTATCCATCCTTCCAGGATTTAGAAAACTACGACCCTGCCGATGAATCGAACATCGTCGCCGACCTCCCGAATTATCGCTACTATGGTGGCCAAACTAATATTGATAAGATCGAACGCCTCGCCATTGCCCGCGCGATGAAGCTTTTTCACGCCGATCACGCCAACGTCCAGCCCCACTCTGGTGCCAATGCTAATGAGGCAGTTTATTTTGCCTGGTGTCAGCCTGGTGACAAAATTTTAGCTATGAATCTCGGGCACGGTGGTCATCTCACACATGGCTGTCCAGTCACGCGCTCCGCTAAAATCTATGACTTTATCAATTACGGCGTCACTCCAGAAGGCGACCTCGATTACGACGAAATTGAACGCCTCGCCGAAACTGAACGTCCAAAGATTATCCTCATCGGCTACTCTGCTTTCATGAAAATTCCTGATTTTGCCCGCATTGCCAAAATTGGTCAAAAAATCGGCGCGCTCCTCATGGCTGATATGGCACACGTCGCCGGCCTCATCGCTGGCAGGGTTCATCCAAATCCTCTCGATTACGGTTTTCACGTCATGACTACTACCACCCATAAAACTCTTCGCGGTCCTCGCGGTGGTCTCATTCTTTCCAAAGGCAATGTCGCTTCACCTCTGAAAAAACCTGAACACACTCTCGAAAACATCCCAATTCTCATCGACCGCGCGGTCTTTCCAGGTACCCAAGGCGGTCCACTCGAACATATTATTGCCGCTAAAGCCGTCGCTTTTAAGGAAGCTCTCTCGGATGACTTCAAGCAATATTCCGCCAAAATAGTCGAAAACGCCAAGGCTCTCGCCAAAGCTCTTCAAGATCGCGATTTTATCCTCCAAGGTAACGGCACCGATAATCATCTCATTCTCGTCAACGTCAAAAAGAATTTCGGTATCGATGGCAAATTTTATGAGCGCGCCCTCGACCTCGTCGGCCTCACCCTAAATGCCAACGCCGTCCCAGAAGACACTTCCGCCGCCTTCCGTCCATCCGGCGTCCGACTTGGCACTCCCGCCATCACCACGCGCGGCATGGGTATCACTGAAATGCAGCAAATCGCCGATTGGATGAAACAGGTCATGGATATCTGCCTATCCGTAAAAACCGAAGAGAACCTCTCTACCGCCGAACCCCAGCTGACCGAAATTCGTCGTCAAGTCGAAACTCTCGCCGCAAAATTCCCAGTCCCCGGCATTAATTAAACACACGTCGCTGAATTAATAAAAATCACCACAGCAATAATCCAAGCCAAAACCGTCCGAACAAAATCGTAAAAGTGTATAATATATCTAATCATGGAGGTAAAATGAAATTAGAAATCAAAAATCTCACCAAAAAATTTGGTGACAAAAAGGTCCTAAAAGACCTCAACTTCACCGTCGAGAGTGGCAAGGCTTTTGGCTTGCTCGGCCGTAACGGCGCCGGTAAAACCACCACTATCCGCATTCTCATGCAAGTTTTTCAGCCAACTTCCGGCAAAGTTCTGCTCGACGGCAAGCCAATCGATTATTCCAAAGTCAGCCTCGGCTACCTTCCAGAGGAACGCGGCCTCTATCCGAACGACAAAATCGTCG
>ERZ772956.2161-NODE-2161-length-12730-cov-22.822801_pt1 | contig 12730 bp, 8 predicted proteins | sample MGYA00580683_ERZ772956 | MGnify/ENA primary metagenome ERZ772956 (study PRJEB29015, sample SAMEA2738077) | human oral metagenome | biome: human oral; feature: human-associated habitat; material: saliva | place: China | collected 2212 ... | reverse complement strand
AAACTAGTAAAATTGCAAATTTTAGTGCAACATTTTCAATGTTGGTGTTATTCATCTCACGGCTAAAGCCACGAGTGTTCTAACACATTTAATAAATATTTTCTAAAAAGTAGGTGGATTTTGATGGAAAATAAAAAAATTAATTTAAAAAAAATTTCTGATATGACTTATGAAGTATTAAATTCTCCTTTCTATGTTGATGGTAAAGGTGGACAACTTGGAGATAGAGGAACAATAGCTGAGGCTAACATTGTTGAAGTAAAAGAAAATATTGTTATCTTAGATAGAAATTTAGAAGATGGTGAGTACACTTACTCTATTGATGAAAAAAGACAGGAAGATATAAGACAGCAACATACAGCACAACATATTTTTTCTGCTGAAGCCTATAATAATTTTGGATTAAATACTGTAGGTTTTAGAATGGCTGAAGAATATACGACTGTAGATTTAGATCAAAAAGATATTTCAAAAGAAGTTATAGAAAAGTTAGAAGAACTAGTAAATAAAGATATAAAGGCAGATATATTAGTTGAAGAAGAAATCTATACAAATGAAGAGGCTCATAAATTTGAAAATCTGAGAAAAGCTATAAAAGAAAAAATAAAAGGTGATGTAAGATTTATAAAAATTGGAGATGTTGATATCTGTGCTTGTGCTGGTTTTCATGTTTCAAGAACTTCAGAAATAGAAATCTTTAAAATTATAAATCATGAAAATATAAAGGGTAATTACACTAGATTCTATTTTCTAGCAGGAGATAGAGCTAAGAATGACTACAATAAAAAGCATGATATTATAAAAAAATTAACTAATACTTTTTCTTGTAAAGATGATGAAATCTTAGAAATGCTAGACAAATCTTTAAAAGAAAAAGCTAGTGTGACAGCTGAATTAAAATCTTTAGGAATGAGATATGCAGAACTTATGGCAAAAGATTTTGAAAATACCTTTATTGATTATAAAGATTTTAAAATTTTAATATACAATGAAGATGAAAATTTAGTAGGAATCTTACCTAAATTTATAAATTTAGATAAATTTCTATTATTAATTGGATATAACACAAGTTATACTTTAATGTCTAATATTTATGACTGTAAGGAAATCATCATAAATATTGTTAAGAATTTTCCTAATATCAAAGGTGGAGGAGGTAAAAACAAAGGAAATATAAAACTTGATAAAGCATATAATAGAAATGAACTTATAGAAATAATAAAAAAAGGAATTGATAGTAATAATGAATAATGAAAAAGTAAATATTTTAAATTTAACTCAAGAGGAGTTAACAGAATTTTTAGTGTCTTTAGGACTAAAAAAATTCTATGGAAAAGAAGTCTTTATTTGGCTACATAAGAAGATTATCAGAAATTTTGATGATATGACAAATCTATCTTTAAAAGATAGAGAAATCTTAAAAGAAAATGCCTATATACCATTTTTCAATCTTTTGAAGCATCAAGTTTCAAAGTTAGATAAGACTGAAAAATTCTTGTTTGAACTTGAAGATAAGGGAACTATAGAAACTGTTCTTTTAAGACATAGAGATTCTAAAAATAAAGAAATAAGAAACACTCTTTGTGTATCATCTCAAGTTGGTTGCCCTGTAAAATGTAGTTTCTGTGCAACAGGACAAGGTGGATATATGAGAAATCTTTCAGTAAGTGAAATTTTAAACCAAGTTTACACTGTTGAAAGAAGACTTAGAAAAAAAGATGAAAGCCTAAATAACTTAGTATTTATGGGTATGGGTGAACCTCTTTTAAATATAGATAATCTATCTACAGCTTTATCTATAATCTCAAATGAAAATGGAATCAATATTTCGAAAAGAAAAATAACAATTTCAACTTCTGGAATTGTAAGTGGAATTGAAAAGATTTTATTGGAAAAAATTCCTATAGAATTAGCTGTTTCTCTACATAGTGCTATAAATGAGAAAAGAGACCAAATAATTCCAATAAATAAGAACTTCCCACTGGAAGACTTATCAGCTGTTTTAGTTGAATATCAAAAACAAACTAAAAGAAGAATTACTTTTGAATATATTTTAATAGATAATTTCAATATTTCAGAAGTTGATGCCAATGCTTTGGCAGATTTTATACATCAATTTGATCATGTGGTAAATTTAATACCATATAATGAAGTTGAAGGAGTGGAACATAAAAGACCTTCTATGAAGAAAATTGATAGATTCTATAACTATCTTAAAAATGTTAGAAAGGTGAATGTAACTTTAAGACAAGAAAAAGGTAGTGACATAGACGGTGCTTGTGGACAACTTAGACAAAGAAATAAAAAAGGGGATAATTAAATAATGAAAAAATTACTTGTTATTTTATTGAAACTTATAGCAGTTTTATTTGTTGTGGGAGCTTTAGGAGTTTTCGCAATAATTATAAAATACAGACTTGAATTACCTAATATTCAAAGTATGGTTGAAGACTATAAACCTCAGATGGCTACTACTATCTACGATAAAAATAATAATGTTGTAGATGTCCTAGAAGCTGAATCAAGAGATGCTGTTAAATTAGAAGATGTTTCTCCTTATGTAAAAGAAGCTTTTCTAGCTATTGAGGATAAAAAGTTTTACTCTCACCATGGTTTACATTTTAAAGGAATAATAAGAGCTGTACTGACTAACTTTTTAAAAGGTAAAGCTACTCAAGGTGGAAGTTCTATTACACAACAATTAGCGAAAAATGCCTTCTTAACTCCTGAAAGAACATTTTCAAGAAAAGTAAAAGAAGCTATTTTAACTTATCAAATTGAAAGAACTTATACTAAAGATGAAATTTTAGAGAGATATCTTAATGAAATATACTTTGGTTCAGGTTCTTATGGTATAAAGAATGCAGCAGATCAATATTTTAGAAAAGATCCTAAGGATTTAAATATTGCAGAAGCAGCTTTACTTGCAGGTATACCAAATAGACCTACAAAATATGACCCAAATAGAAGCTTAGAAAATGCTCTTCATAGACAACAAATCATCTTAAAAGAAATGTTTGAAGATGGAAGAATAACTAAAGAAGAATATGAAGAAGCTCTAGCATATAAATTTGAACTTGAAAACGAAGAAAATGTGAAGAATGTTCCAAAAAATACTTCTATCATCTATAATAGAAGACCTAAAAAAGCATATAATAACCCTGAACTTACAACAATAGTTGAAAACTATTTAGCAGAAATCTATGATGATGAGCAAATTTATTCTTCTGGTTTAAAAATATATACAACTATTGACTTAGATTATCAAAAAGTTGCAAGGGATACTTTCAATGCTTATCCATATTTTAAAAACAAAGAAATAAATGGTGCTATGGTTACTTTAGATCCATTCACAGGAGGAATAGTATCTATAGTTGGTGGTAAAAACTTTAAAGCTGGAAACTTTGATAGAGCTACTATGGCTAGAAGACAATTAGGATCATCATTTAAACCTTTTGTGTACCTAAAAGCCTTAGAAGAAGGATACGAACCTTATTCTGTTGTAGTAAATGACTTTGTGGCTTATGGAAAATGGGCACCTAAGAACTTTGATGGTAGATATACATTTAACTCTACTTTAGTAAACTCTTTAAATTTATCACTAAATATCCCAGCTGTTAAATTAATGGATGCAGTTACTGTTGATGCTTTTAAAGAAGAAATGACTGATAAAATAAAATTATCTTCTGAAGTTCAAGATTTAACAGCAGCTCTAGGTTCTGTTGATAGTACTCCAGTAAATACAGCAGCAAACTTCTCAATTTTTGTCAATGGTGGATATATAGTAAAACCTAATATAATAAGAGAAATTAGAGACAATCAAGATATTCTTATCTATGTTGCAGATATTGAAAAAGTAAAAGCTTTTGATAGTGTTGATGTAAGTGTAATAACAGCTATGTTAAAATCTGTTGTAAGCAATGGTACTGCTACTAAAGCAAGAGTTGTAGATAAATCAGGTAGACCTATACAACAAGGTGGAAAAACAGGAACAACAAGTGAACATAGAACAGCTTGGTTTGTTGGTATAACTCCTGAATATGTAACTGTTTGCTATATAGGTAGAGATGATAACAAACCTATGTATGGTAAGATGACTGGGGGAAGTGCAGTTGCACCTATGTGGGCTAGATACTATCAAACTCTTATAAATAAAGGACTATACACTCCAGGTAAATTTGAATTCTTAGAAAACTATTTAGAAACTGGAGACCTAGTAAAACAAAATATAGATATCTATACTGGTTTATTAGATGGACCTAATAGTAAAGAAATGGTAATTAGAAAAGGTAGACTACAAGTTGAAAGTGCAGCAAAATATAAGAATGGTATTGCTTCGCTATTTGGTTTAGAAGCTTCTGCAGGTGGTGGAGTATATGTAGAATCATCTTCTGATGGAATGATAATTGATAGTGCTTCAGGTGAAGGTGGTAGCTCTGAAGGAGGCTCATCTGAAAATTCAGGTGGAAACAATGTAAGTCCTTCTGCTCCTTCTGGACAATCTGGACAAGTTGAAACTAATAAGGAAAAAGATGGTGACAGCCTAACTGATAGACTTTTAGGAGATTAATATGTCAATAGTAAATGAAAAAAAATCTGAACTGAATGAAAGACAACTTGAAGCAGTTAATACTGTTAAAGGTCCTGTTGTAATAATAGCAGGACCCGGAACAGGTAAAACTAAGACTCTTGTTGAAAGAACTGTTAATATACTTGTAAACGAAAAAGTAGAAGCTAAAAAAATTATGATAACTACTTTTACAAATAAAGCAGCTAGAGAACTAGAACTTAGAATAAATGAAAGTTTGGAAAAAGCAAACGTAAATATAGATATAAGTGATATGTATATAGGAACTATGCACTCTATATGGACTAGACTTATTGAAGAGAATATTACCTATTCTGATTTCTTTGATAACTTCGAGCTTATGAGTGGAGACTATGAGCAACATTTTTTCATTTACTCAAGATTAAAAGAATATAAAAAATTGGAAGATTATCAAAAGTTTTTTGATAATCTTTCTAATAATACTGGAAAATATCAAGGAGATTGGGCTAGAAGTTCTTTTTTAAAGAATAAAATAAATGATTTAAATGAAAATGCTATAGATATTGAAAATATACAAACAAGTGATGTTTATATAAACTTCATAAAAGAAGCATATAAACTATATATAAAACAACTTTATGAAGCTAATATTGTTGATTTTTCATATTTACAGGTTGAATTTTTCAATATGCTTGTAAAAAATAAGGAATTTTTAGAAAAAATAAACCATGACTTTGAATACATAATGGTAGATGAGTATCAAGATAGTAATAAAATTCAAGAGAAAATATTACTTCTAATTTCAAAAACTAGAAAGAATATCTGTGTTGTTGGAGATGAAGATCAATCTATATATAGGTTTAGAGGAGCTAGTTCTGAAAATATTTTAAATTTTCCTAAACATTTTTCTGAAGATGAATGTAAAATTATAATTTTAGAAGAAAATTATCGTTCAGTAACTGATATAGTTGAGTTTAATAATAAATGGATTTCATCTATAGATTGGCAAGGAAATAGATTTGATAAGAATATAGTATCTATGAGAGATACAGATATTTTAGGAAAAAATGTTTTTCATATCTCAGGAAAAACTATGGATGAAAATATCAAAAATACTGTAATTTTTATAAAAAAATTAAAACAACATAATAAAATTACAAACTATAATCAAATTGCAGTCCTATTTGCAAATTTCAAAAACAACTCTGCAAAGAAATTAGAAGGCGCTTTAAAGAAAGAAAATATAGAAGTTTATTCTCCTAGAACAAAAGTTTTTTTTGAAATGTATGAAATAAAACTAACTTTAGGAATAATTTTAGCTTGTTTCAAAAAATATTTTCCAGAAGATAGCATAGATGAATACTTAACTGAATGTATAGCTTTTGCAAGAACAGAAATAAAAAAAGATAGTGATTTTTTAGTTTGGATAAAAGAAAAAATTGAAAATATTTCAGAAGAAAGTTTTGACTCTTTAAATGAAATTTTCTATGAATTTTTAAATTTCACTTACTATAAAAATGTATTAAACGAAGAAACTCCTGTTGATTCAAGAGCTAATCATAATTTAGCTATACTTAGTAAAATATTTAAGAATTTCCAAAAATATGTACATTATAGAAAAATAACTTCTGAAGATGATTTTTCTGTAGTTAAATATTTTTTTACAGGTTATCTTGATATTTTAAAAGAATCAAGAGTTGATGAGATTTTCTCTGAGGAAGATTATCCAAATGAATGTATCCCATTTTTAACTATACACCAATCAAAAGGACTAGAATTTCCTGTTGTTATAGTATTTTCATTGAATTCTAAGCCTAATAGATACGAAGATGATGACATATCAAGACAAACAAGTATTGATAGACTTATCAATTCAAGTTCTAAACTTTCTGAAAATGATAAAGAAAAATTTGATTTTTACAGAAAATTTTATGTGGCTTTCAGTAGAGCAAAGAATTTATTAGTTTTAAGTTCCTATGAAATGGGAGTATCTGAAAATTTTAAACCTTTCTTTTACTCAATTCGTGGAGTTAATAGCTTGCAATTTGATATTAATGAAGTTAATTTAGACGAAGTAACTAAGAAAGATGAAAGAAAGATTTTATCTTATACAACTGATATAGCACCATATAGACATTGTCCTATGAAATACTATTTAGTGAGAGAAAAAGAATATTCAACTTTTAGTAAAAAGATATTTAACTTAGGGATAATTACACACAAGGCTATAGAACATATCAATAAATTGTTTTTACAGAAAAAAAATCCTTTTTTAGATAATGAATATATAGAAAATTTACTAAAAAATATCTATAGATTTCAAAATATAGATTTAGATGACAACTTTGAAAGAATAATGTCTATAGTAAAGAAATATATTGAAGATGAAAAGGATAACTTTGAGTACATTAAAAAGGTTGAAGCTTCAGAATTTAGAATTGAAGATGACTACATTCTATATGGACAGATAGATTTAATTTTAGAAGATGAAAATGAAATACAGATTATAGATTTTAAAACAGGTAAATATGATGAATTTGAGTATTCTTCTAATTACAGACAACAATTATCATTGTATAAGTTGCTTCTTCAAAAAAAATATGATAAGGACATCAAAACTTATCTATACTATTTAGAAGAAGATGAACCTAAAAAAGAAATACTTATTACAGATGAAGAATTGGAAGAAGATTTTAAAAATATCAATAAAACAACTCAAGATATTTTAGACAATAAATTTCCTAAAATTCCATATAATCATAATATTTGTGGAATTTGTGAATTTAAAAATTATTGTTGGGGGCTAGAATGAAAATAGTGCATTGTTCAGATTTACATCTAGGTAAAAAAGTCAGTGGAAATAGAGAATATGTAAAAAAAAGATATGAGGATTTCTTTTCTGCCTTTGAAAACTTCATTGCTAAGGTGAAAGAAATAAATCCTGATGTCTGTATAATTGCAGGAGATATCTTTGATAAGAAGGAAATAAGTCCTGACATACTTTCTAAAACTGAAAATTTATTTAAAGAATTGAGAAGCTATGTAAAAAAAGAAGTGATAGCTATTGAAGGAAATCATGATAATTCAAAAGCTTTAGAAGATTCTTGGTTAGAATATTTGCATGAACAATCTCTTTTAAAAGTTTTCTATTTTAATAAAAACTTCGAAGAAGAAAATTACTTAAAAATAGAAGATATAAACTTTTACCCTGTTGGATATCCTGGTTTTATGATAGATGAAGCTTTAAGAAAGCTTTCTGAAAAATTAAATTCAGATGAAAAGAATATAGTCATAGTCCATACAGGAATTTCAGCTGGAGAAAATACTCTACCTGGACTAGTTTCAACTTCTATATTAGATTTATTTAAAGATAAGGCTATTTATGTTGCAGGTGGACATATACATTCTTTTTCAACTTATCCAAAGGAAAAACCTTTCTTTTTTGTTCCAGGTTCTTTAGAGTTTTCTAATGTCCAAAATGAAAAATCAGATAGAAAGGGCTTTATTCTCTTTGATACTGATAGTTTAGAATATGAATTTATAGAATTAGAGCATAGAAAAAGAGTGCAAAAGAACTTTATATACAATGATTCAACGAATATAGAAGCTGAGTTTGAAGCCTTTGTTAAAGAATTAAATCTAACAGGTGAAGAAATTTTAGTCATTTCTATAGGAATAAAGAATAATGAGTATATAAATCTTGAAAACCTAGAAAATATTGCTGAAAACAATGGTGCTTTAAAAACCCATATACTTATTAAAAATATCCTATCTATTGGAAATAGTGAAGAAGGTACTTCTGATTTAAGTATAGAAGAATTAGAAAAAAATCTTATATCTGATTGGAATATCTCAAATATTGAGAAATTTTCTGCAAGTTTTTCTGAGCTTAAAGAATTATTTTCAAATGGCGATAAAGATAGCTTTTTAGAATTATTTGATAAGACTTTGGAGGTAAATGAAGATGATAATTAAAAGAGTTAAACTTGAAAATTATCGTTCTCATTCTAATACAACTATCGATTTTTCTAAGGGAGTTAATCTTATTTTAGGAAAGAATGGGAAGGGAAAAACTTCTATACTTGAAGCTATCAGTTCAGTTATGTTCAATACGAAAGATAGATCAGGTAAGGAAACTGGAAAAAACTTTATAAAATTTGGTGAAAAATCTGGAAAGATTGAAGTAGAATTTACAGCTAATGACGGTAGAGACTATATTTTAAAAACTGAATTTTTTAAGTCAAAACCTAAAAAACAATCTTTGACTGATATAAATGGTTTGGACTGTGAAGGGGATATTCAAGAAAACTTAGAAGAGCTATGTGGAATAAAAAAGGGCTTTGAAGAAACTTATGAGAATATAGTTATTGCTAAGCAAAATGAATTCATAAATATCTTTAAAGCTAAACCTAAGGATAGGGAAGAAATATTTAACAAGATTTTTAATACTCAAATCTATAAAGAGATGTATGACGGCTTTTTAAAGGAAGCTACAGATAAATATACAAAACAAATAGATTATTTAAGTAAAGATATAAATTCTTTAAAAGACAATATGGAAGATAAGGAAGAAATCTCTAACTTTCTTAAAGAAGAAGAAGCATTAAAAGAAAGTCTAAATACAGAATTTTCTAAAACTACTGAAATAAGTACTAAGCTATCAAATGAAATAAAAGATTATGAAACAGATGAAATAAATCTAAAAAATCTGATTTCTAATATTGAAGATGAAGAAAATAAAATAAAGAAATATTCAAATCTTTTAAAAGATAATATCCTTGAAGCTAAAAAAGCTAAAAAGGCTAAAACTATAATTGAAGAAAATGAAAAACCTTATTTAGACTATCTAGAAATAGAAGATAAATTAAAAGATTTTAGAGATATTTATACTAATTTATTGCAAGAACAAAAATTAAATACTCAATATCAAAATAATATAGAAAAATTAGAGCTTTCTAATAAAACTTTAAAGACTGATATTGCTAATTTAGAAGAAAATATCTCTAAAAATTCTGAAAAAAGAGATAGTTTAGATAAAAATATAGCTGAACTTAAAAGTAAAGAGGAAGATTTAACTTCTAAATTAAAAGAATATGAGAGCCTTTTAATAAAATTAGAAGATTTAGAAAAAACTAAAAAGAAAAATTCAGATAAGCACTTAGAAAAGAAAACTGAAATCAATATTCTTGAAAAAGACTTATCTGCAAAAAAAGACTTATTTGTAGCTATTAATATTGAAGATATTGAGAAACAATTAACTGTTTTTAAAGACTTAGAGAAAGAAATAAAATCTTTAGAGGAAGACAAAATTGCTTTTGAAATTGAAATAAAGACTTTAAAGAATGCTAGTAATGAGCTTTCTTCTAAAATTTGTCCCTATCTAAAAGAAAATTGTGAAAATCTAAAAGATAAAGAAGCTGATGATTATTTCTCTTCTAAAATTTCTATAAAAACAGAAGCTATAGAAGACTTGAAAAAAAAGATAGAAGAAAAAACAGTAATTCTAGCTGAAAAATCTCTCTTTGAAGAAAAGAAAAAACAGTATTTTGAACTTGATAAAACTATAAAGAATTTAGAACTTTCTTTAAAAACTGAAGAAGTGAATCTAAAGGAAATAGAACTAAATATTAAAAGTTTGGATATAAGTATTCAACAACTTATTGAAAATCAAGAATTTCAAGATAGTTCAAGCTTAAAAGAGCATAAAAAAGGCTTAGAAGTTGAACTTAAAAATTTAAATTTAGATGAAAAAAGAGAAAATTTAAAAAATCTTATCGAAAGTTTAGAGTTTGAAAAAGAAAAGATTTTAAAAAATCAAAGTTCAATAGAAAATAATCTGAAAGAAATTGATGAATATTATAAAAAAATTAAAGCAGATACAGATAAAAATATTGAAAATATCGCTTCTGAAATAAAAATCTTTGAGAATAAATTAACTGAGTTAAAAACTTCATATAATGAATATATAAAAAATAATGTCTTAGCAAAAGACTTGGAAAACTTACTTCTAAAAGTAGAGAAAAGTATTAAAGAACTTTATTCTTTAAGATTTAATAAAAATTCATTAAAAGAAAAAGTATTTAGCTTAGAAAATAAAATAAAAAATATAAAAATAGATGAACTTAGAGAAAAATATGATATTCTTAAAGAAGAATTAAATGAAATTAGTAAAAAATTAGGTTCATCTCAAGAAAAGATTGAAAACTTTAAGAAAATATTAGAAAAGATAGCTTCACAAGAAGAAAAACAAAAAAAATTGCTTGATGAATTAAAGAAGTTAGAAGATAAGTCAAATAGAGCAAATTTAATCAGAAATGAAGTAGGAAAAATGGGTAGAGCTATTTCTAAATATATGCTTAGTGGTATCAGTAACATTGCTAGCTTGAATTTCAATAAGATTACAGGTAGAACTGAAAGAATTGAGTGGAGCAATGATGAAAAAGATAAGTATGTTCTATATTTAGTAGGGCAAGAAAGAAAAATTGCCTTTGAGCAGTTATCAGGTGGTGAACAAGTTTCTGTTGCGATAGCAATAAGAGGAACAATGACAGAATACTTCACTAACTCTAGGTTTATGATATTGGATGAGCCTACAAACAACTTAGACACTGAAAGAAAAAAATTACTTGCTGAGTATATGGGAGAAATTTTAAAGAATTTAGACCAAAGTATAATAGTTACTCATGATGATACATTTAGAGAAATGGCAGAAAAGATAATAGAATTGTAGAGGAAAAAATGAAAGTAAATTATGATTTAAAGATGGAAGAAATTTTAAAGGAAATCACTGAGAGTGGAAAGAAAAAAAGATTACTTATTCATTCTTGTTGTGGTCCTTGCAGTTCATCTGTTTTAGAATATCTAAAAGAATTTTTTCAAATAGATATTTATTTCTATAATCCAAATATAACTTTTGACTATGAATATTTGGCTAGAATGGACGAACAAAAAGAAATGTTGGAAAAATTGGACTATGATATGAATGTCATAGAAGGAGTCTATAATCCAAAGGAAGATTTTTTTGAAAAGATAAAAGGTCTTGAAAATGAAAAAGAAGGTGGACAGAGATGCTATTCTTGTTATGATATAAGAATAGGAGAAACTGCTAAAAAAGCTAAAGAAGAAGGCTATGACTTTTTTAGTACTGTTTTAAGTATAAGTCCAATGAAAAATGTAAACTATATAAATGAGATAGGTGAAAAATATTCTAAAGAATATGATATCCCATTTTTGTTTGCAGATTTTAAAAAGAAAAATAGATATTTAAGGTCAGTACAAATTTCTAAAGAATTAAATATGTACAGACAAGAATATTGTGGTTGTGTGTTCTCTAAAGTAGAAAAAGAACAAAGAGACAGAGAAAAAGCAGAAAAAGAAAAACAGGAGGAAACAAAAAATGACTAGCTTTTCAGAAAAAACAGTGAGAGGAGTCTCACTTGTATTTTTAGTAATTTTTTCTTATTTGACTTATAAAAATTACTACTACAGTCCCCTTATAGTTTTAACTATAATGATATTTTTTTCAACTAAGGGAGTTCAGATGTTTGAGAACAGAATTTTCCTATCAACAAGGGCAATATTCTGGGTACTGTTTTCAACACTATTATTTTTAAGAATTTATTTTAATGAAAGTACTCATTTAGATATGAAAAATACCAAAACTTTAATGACTATCGCCATAATATCTCTTTGTATTGGAACTTGGATAGGAGATTTCTTTGCCAAATATATCTATATTAGAATAAAATTCTGTATAAATAGACTTTTTTCAACATCTAATAAAGGAACTTATAGAATAGTGAAAATGGAAAATATTCAACAAAACTATATGAAAAGTTTAGGTAAAAAAATGGGTATAATGTTCTATCATATCACTTTAGATGTGAATGGAGAAGAAAGAAAATTCTTATTAGAAAAAGAATTATTTGAAAAACTACAAGGTAAATCTGAAATTAATATAAATATTAAAAAAGGTTGTCTTGGAATATGTTACGGAGTGGGAATGCAAGAATAAGGAGAAACATGAAGAAAATATTTATAGTTTTAACATTTGTTTTTATTAGTTTACTAAGTTATTCAAAAGAACCTTTGGAAGTAGAAATAAAATTTTTTAAAAAAGAAAAAACTGAACTGAGCTTTAATAAAGAAGTAGCACTTGGCTTAATAAAAATTAAAGAAAAA
>ERZ772956.2153-NODE-2153-length-12761-cov-2.979459_pt1 | contig 12761 bp, 7 predicted proteins | sample MGYA00580683_ERZ772956 | MGnify/ENA primary metagenome ERZ772956 (study PRJEB29015, sample SAMEA2738077) | human oral metagenome | biome: human oral; feature: human-associated habitat; material: saliva | place: China | collected 2212 ... | reverse complement strand
GATCATAGAGCTCCGTACCCATCAGATAGTACTGGGCACGAAGAGCGGGATCTTTCTGACAGAAAGCATCGTTCTCCTCTACCTTGTTGAAGCAATCAATAACGCGGTCGGCAATGAGATCGAAGTCCACCACATTGCAAGCCATGTTGAACATGATTCGCTCACGCTCGAAGCGTAGCTTCTCGTACTCCATTGCCGGGAGCACGATACCGAGCTTGGCATCAAGTATACCTTTATAGTCATCACAAGTTTCGGGTTTTACCCCCACACTCGCCCTCATTATCGGACTTAAATAAGCTAGTAGTAGAGCAAGTTTATCCACGGCAATGTCGCTATTGGGATCTGCAAAGAAGGCTGCCGCAAAGGGATAGCGGAAAGCATCATCGCAGTAGATACCCATCTTCTCGCCCGCGGGAGTAAGGAGCTCGGCGTTCTCTTTCTCGTCATAAATGAAAGGCGAGAAATCAACACTAGCCCCCGGTCTCTTGCTAAGAACCTTACGTATCATGTCAAGATTGACGTTATATCCAATGAGCACATCGTTGCCCAGCCCATACATCATCGGATATTTATAGTAGGGCTGCAACGGGAAGTACTTCGGGTCTAGGTGCTCGTAGGCAGCGTGTATCTGTGCAAAAGAGCGGGTAGAACGACGCCACACTTCATCATTCGAAGCGTCGGGGTCGGCGGCAAGAGCCTCTGCCGAGGGCTTATAATTTTGCTTATAAAGGGTCTCAAGGCTACTGCCTCCGCTGTTACTTGAGGATTTCGATGTGGAGATCCCTGTCTTTTCTTCCACCTTCTCCTCGGCCTTGTTCTTGCCCTTTTCAACAGATTTCTCCACCTTGTCTGCCGCTTTATCCACCGCATCATTAGCTGTAGACTCCACTTTGTTCTTCACTTTCTGCTCCACGTTCTTCTTAGCATTCTTAAGAATGCCTCCGATTTGTGCCTGGGCAGGCACACCAACGGAAAATGCCAATGCAATGAACGCTGAAAGTGCAATGATTCTATTTTTTTTCATTTATCATGGTACCTCTCCTTTACCCCTGATTAAGGGGAACGCCGTATCAGAGGCTCGGGCGTTTGGGTTATCAATTCAATGTCTCATACTCTATGCCTTCTTTCGTCCTCTCCCTGATCGACAAAAAAACGCACAAATACGTTCCCATAATGTGGGCTTTTGCAATAATTCGGGAGGCTGTATCTCGGGACGAAGGCAATCCCTCTGGCTCTGATCGCGGCGGTCGAATTCGGCATCTATCATCTTACGCACCATATCGAGCAACTGCATACGATCTTCCATATGCTGCAAGCCCTCTTGTTGTCGCCGACTAAGGTTGTCATCCGATTGCTGTTTCATCTTTCTTTTCTCTTCCTTACGTCAACCGACGCTCAAAGAAAAGAAAGCTGCCGACCGACTCGTGTTTTATCATCATATCTCTGCCCACGAAGTTACATATTTGACAAAGAAGAAACATTGCAAAATCAATCAAAAATCTTGCGATATCGTGCATTCTTCATTTTTGGATTCTTGCAATATCATTCATGACACATACATTAATCACCTGTATACAAAAGAGTTAGAAGTGACATATTTACAAACCTCAACGGATAGCTATTTTTGAGTTGTTCATGGAAAGACTCTTCCCTAAAAAGGAGAAAACAAGAAAGGTATAAAGCATCATCTTCAGGCTAATAAAAATGCATAAAACGTTTTGCTATTCGATATTAAACCTGCATCTTTGCAGAAGAATTTAATCCCACAGAGGCATCTATGGAAAGAGAAAGACTCGATGAACCCGGCTATGAAAAAATACAATTCTCCCTCTGCAATACACTCAAAATCATAAAGGGGGAAAAGAAAGTCAACCAATTGGTACTAAGTGTACTAGGATTGCTTATTCTCATTTCTTTCTCGATTGTCTCCTGTAAAAAGGAAGCTATATCTTTTACTCCTGGGGAACGAGAGGAGGTAGACAAGCTCGTTCTCTCTACGCATAGTGTTGATTCTCTCATCCTTCTACAGAAAAAACTAGAAAGCGAAGGCAACAAACTCGGTAGCATCGTTGCCCTTAGAGAATTGGGTAAGGCTCTACGTAGAGAAAGTCGTTTTGACGAGGCTCTGAGTGCCCACAGCGAGGGGTTACGACAGGCAGAGGCTATTGGAGATACACTAGAGTGGATACAAGCTCTAAACAATACCGGTACGGACTACCGAAGAATGGGCATACTTGACGCAGCACAAGAATACCATTACAGCGCATGGATACTAAGCAAGGAATGCTCAGACACCTCCTTTACTGCTAAGAAAAACCAAGTAGTATCCCTCAATGGGCTGGGCAATATCTACATGACCTTAGGCAATTATGACCGTGCCGATAGTGTACTACGCCTGGCATTAGCGGGGGAACGAGCATTACAGAGTGCGGTGGGGCAAGCCATTAACTACTCCAATCTCGGCTCCATCTTCGAGCGCCGCGGAGAGACTGACTCTGCCTTACTCTACTACCAAAAGTCAATGGCTCTCAACAAAGAGGTGAACAACGAACTCGGTATATCGCTCTGCCATACCTACTTCGGATCACTTTACGAAAAGACGCAGCAGTACGACGAGGCCATGAAAGAGTACGAAGCTGCCTACGAACTGATGAAAGGCTCGAAGGACGAATGGCATGCAATCAACTCCCTCATAGCCCTTGCCGGACTTTGTTATGCCACCGGCAAGGAAGAAAAAGAGATGGAGTTCCTCAGCAAAGCTAAGGCAATGGCCGATCGCATCAAGTCTCCGGAGCATCAAGCAAGGATACATACCCTATACTATAAGCACTACAAACATGCCGGAGACTACCGATCTGCACTAACATCCTACGAACAGGCCGTTGCTATGCAAGACAGCGTGTTGGATATGGAGAAGATGAACCGAATCCAAAACACAAGTCTAAAGATTGAGCGCAACCGCCAAACGAGGCAGATGGGCGAGGCACGGCAGAAGTTGGAGCAGGAACGCACCATGCGTTACGTGGGCTTCGCCATCCTAGGGCTCATACTACTTATCTTAGCAGGACTGCTGGCGATGCTACTTTACACCAACCGACTACGTCGTCGCAACCACCTGACTTTGAAAAGGATATCCGCATTGCGTGAGGTATTCTTCACTAATATCACCCATGAGTTTCGTACTCCGCTCACCGTCATACTTGGGCTAAGCCACGATCTCCAAGAGTGTGCAGATTCTCCCACAGAGATTACTGAAAAGGCAAAAGTTATTGAGCGACAAGGCAACGGATTGCTCACACTCATCAACCAACTCCTCGACATCTCCAAGATCAAATCGTCGGTAGGCAACCCCGACTGGCGCTGTGGCAATATCTCGGCCTTCCTCAGTATGATTGCGGAAAGCTACCACGACTTCGCCCTCAGCCGCAACATTGATCTACAATTTTTCTCAAAAGACGATGTAGAGATGGACTTTGTCCCCGACTATGTGGTGAAGGTTATGAACAATCTTCTGTCCAATGCCTTCAAATTCACACCCGAATATGGGAAGGTGAGTGTGGTCGTATGGCGCGAAGGAGATCTGTTGCAAATCGAAGTATCGGATACTGGGAAAGGAATCGACCCGGAGGCTTTGGCTTACATCTTTGAGCCATTTTACCAAGCAGAAAGCGACGTGTATCATATAGGCACAGGCGTAGGATTAGCCCTTGTCAAGCAAATAATGGATGCCATAGATGGCAAGATAAGGGTAGAAAGCGCACAGGGAAAGGGTACTACTTTCTATATCAGTGTGCCCATTCACAACTATTGCCAGCAGCCACTATCTGACGAGATGGAATATAATCAGCCCTTTCTGCCCGAAGGCACAGAACCCCTTGAGGATAGCGCTCCAGAGGACAGCCGCTGCCATCTACTCATCGTTGAAGACAACCGCGATATCGCCGCCTACATCGGCTCTCAGCTTGCAAACCATTACGCCATATCCTATGCCGCCAATGGGTTAGAAGGCTTAGAAAAGGCACAAGAACTGGTGCCCGACCTAATCATTACCGACCTAATGATGCCCGAAATGGATGGGCTGGAGCTATGCCGGCAAGTGCGCAAAAATGAAATTATTAGCCACATACCTATCATTGTAGTAACGGCTAAGATATCAGAAGAGGAGCGTATCAAAGGGATAGAAGCCGGAGCAGATGCCTACCTCGCTAAGCCATTCAACAGCGACGAACTGCGCACTCGAGTGGAAAAACTACTCGAAGGACGACGTCTCTTGCAGGAAAAATTCATGCAAACTGTGATAGAATCTAAGGAAAATAGAGAGGAGAAGGCTACCCAACCCGATGAATCCGACCTCCGATTCCTTACTAAGATAACAGATACTGTCTACCTGCAACTCAACCGTCACAAGGAAGTCAATGTTTCGCTAATTGCTTCAAACATGTGCATGAGTAGCAGTCAGTTCTATCGTAAACTAGTGGCTCTTACCGGCTATACACCCGCCGCTTATATCCAACGTATCAAGATCAAAAAAGCGAAGATCCTACTAGACGGAGATCCGAACATAAGTTTTTCGGAAGTGGCAGATCAATGTGGATTCAATAACTATTCCAACTTTGTACGAGCCTTCAAGAATGTCTGTGGTATTACCCCTACCGACTACAAAAAGGATGTAAATTCTAGTCTGTAGACAATTATTTTCGACACCCCTACTTTTATCTACGACCCCAAGAGGCAAGAGAAGATAAGGGGAAGAGGAAGGAGGGAGTCGTGCAGCCTAAGGTGTTTTTCTCTCCCGGCAACGTAAAAAGCATTGCCTAATTTCTAAAAAAGTACAGGGCAGAAACGTACTCCATTTTCAGGCAAAAAAGAAATAATTCTAGGGCAGAAACATTTTTATTTCTGCCCTATTTATTTTTCATTTCTCCCTACATTTTTCTATTCCTCTAACCACCTCGGCCACACAGCATGGATAAATCCCTATCCATCAGCGGACTAGAGAAATATCAACAAAGAATCAAAAAGCGGGAACAGACTCAACTAAAAGGGGAAAAGAAGGCTCTTTGCTCAGTGATTAGTATCTTTGCCAAATCGTATAGGAAACTAGAGCAAACTAGATATGAAAACAACCCTACTGAGAGGTGTCAGGCACTCACTTTTCCTCCTAACCTTCTTTGTGACACTTTCTTTTTCGTGTACGTGGCTTTCTGCCCAAACAGCAAAAACATACGTCCATATAGTACAAGAAAAAGAGACGGTATACTCAATCTCTCGCCGATATAAAGTATCCGAAGAGGATATATATAGGCTCAACCCCGGTTCTGAGTATGGTATCCGCATCGGAGAACGCTTACAAATACCTTCTCCACAAAAGACCGAATCGGAGAAAACACAAAAGCAATCCTCTACCACCTCCGGCGCACAAGCAAACCAACATGTAGTGCAGAGTGGGGACACTCTTTACGCTATTGCTCGCCGGTATGGCACTACAGTACCTGCCCTCCTAAAACTAAATCCGGGATTGGAAGCGGATCAGATCGCCGTGGGTAGTGTAATCAATATTGCCCCTTCCACCTCTGGAAATAAAACAATTCAAAAGCAAACTACCCCTACAAAAAACCAGGAGCAAACCCAAACTAACAAGGCTCATATTGCCCTGTTATTACCTGTGGGCAAAAATGGACCTGCGCGTTATATCCACTTCTACGAAGGCTTTTTGATGGGTCTTCTAAAACTTAAAGAGGGGGGCATCTCTGCTCGCATCGATACATATCATGCCGGAAATGAGCAAACCGTCCAGCAGCTTATCAACGAGGGGAAGCTCGACCCCTGCAATATCATCATAGGAGGACACACCGATGGTACCACTCGGATTTTGAGTCGGTATGTAAGGGGAAAAGAAGTCATTTACGTCTCCCCCTTTATTGCTCAAAGCCATTCTAACCAATACCCCAATACGGTATATCAACTCAATCCCGACCAGAAAGATCTCTACCCCTACCTATCCCTTGCCTTTGCCGACAAGGCGCATGGCCGTAGGATTGTATTTGTGGAGCACCCATCGGGCAACCACATCCCCGTTATCAACGCCCTCAAACGACGTCTAGACAAAGAGAATGTCCCCTACAAAGTATGTAGCTTCTATGATGCTAAATCAGGCAATTGGAACTTTGAAAAAGACAATAAAGAAACCATCATTATGCTCAATGATGGTCGTCTAGAGCCGACTCAAATGGTGCTCAAATCCATTGAGAAAGCCTTTGGGGGCTCGTCTCATATTCATCTTTTCGGTTACCCAGAGTGGCAATCGTACGGATCTGACTTCCTGAAAAAAATAGGAGCCTTAGAGAGCACTATTTACTCCTCTTTCTACTTCGACGAGACCGAAACAGAAAACATTCAGTTTGCCAAAGAATATAGCAAATGGTTCAATGGGACTCGCCTCGACGGCTACCCAAAGTATGCCGTTTTGGGTTATGATGTAGCACGGTACTTTGTACAAGCTTGGACTTGGCATGGCATACAGATACCTCAAGCCTTCGGAGAAATCCCTCATGATGGCTTGCAGAGTGACTTTGTATTCCGCAAAGCCGATGGAGAAAATCACTTCACGAGCGTGGGGCTTTTCTTCATCAATTACTCTGCTAATGGCGTAGGTACACGCCATAAGGTTATATTCTAGCCCCAGCCCAAGAGCCGAGATATGTCTCTATTTCGCACAATTCGCATCGGGGTCATTACCCTAGGTACGTTTTTTTCTCTCTCAGCTCAAACTCAAACCCCGAGCATTGTAGATCCCTCTCTACATCTTGGCGGCTCTATAGGCATGACCTTCTCTCAGGTTGCTTTTATGCCTAATGTGCTACAAGACATCTGCATGGGACCAACGATAGGGGCCTCTGTTTCGATAGAGAATAGTCCTTATACAGCCCTATCTCTCGAGCTTAACTATGCACAGAGAGGCTGGACGGAACGTTACTCGGCATCACGCGCAGGTACTGCCTATACACGCCGTTTACACTTTGTCGAGATGCCTCTACTATGCCAGCTTTTTTACCCCATAGGCAAGGTACGTCTAGGGCTTAAAGTGGGGCCACAAATCGGGTATATGCTGGGGGAGAAAAGTCATGCCCAAGGAGACTCATTCACCGAAGGCGAAACATTACGACACTCTATAGCAACCTCCCACCGCTTTGCTTGGGGGGTGATAGGAGGGCCTCTTGTCGCTCTTACTATTGGTCAGCACCGCATCGAACTAGAGGGGCGTTTTTACTACGGATTCAACGATATTTTCAATACCACCGTATCCGATCCCTACAGCAAAGCTAGCGAAATGGCAGGCGTTGCCAAGGTTTCTTACTTATTCAGACTACTCTAGAAAGGAAAAATTTCTCACCCAATGAAACGAAATATATTGCGCTCGTTGCTCCTTTGTACTGCATTTTTTGGAACAACGATACTGACCTTCACCACTCCCTCCCTTGCTTATGCACAAGAGCCTGTAACATCAGATTCTCTCTACCAACGACCGGAGCAATCCCTCCAAATAGAGGAAGATACGGAAGAAAGTAGGGTCATTCCCATTCCGAAACCGCCCTACCGATCCTGGCTTGCAGGCTGGTTTTCCATGTCTCCCTCCACACGTCCGGCACAGCTCCGGCATGAGTACGCGACACACCTACAGCCCATCCCTCTTACCCATCTCCCTGTAGCCAATCCCCTCAAACAACCCAGAGAGATAGAGTCTATGGTCGAGGGGTATAATCTTGATGAAGAACTCTTTCAGCAGATTCAATCTCGCTACCCTCGGATCTTTCGTGAAACTCATACCGATCTAGAGGCACACCGCATAACAGCAGAGAAGATTGCGGTAGCAAGTGTAGCCATTGGAGAAACTCCCAGCGTAGGAGTATTAGACAAAGATCCCCTATCCGGTCTGAGACGTTTTATGGCTCCGCGCAAATATTGGACCCCAGGATGGAATAGTGTTATTCAGTTCTCTCAAAACTATATCTCCAGCAATTGGCACAAAGGGGGGAGCAGCAATCTCAATCTCTATAGCCGTCAATTCTTCAAACTCGACTACAAGAAGGAAAAACTCTCTTGGAATAATGAACTGGAGTGGCGGCTGAGTATTTTCACGAGTCCCTCGGATACAGTGGGACGCTACCGCATAGCAGACGATCTTGTCCGCCTCCATAGCAACCTAGGTATCCAAGCCGTAAAGAATCTCTTCTATACCCTAGATGCCGAAATACGTACGCAAGCATTTAACATGCGAGAGGAGAATAAAACACTGGCTCTAAGCGGCCCTCTCTCTCCCATCGTTGCTACAGTGGGGCTTGGTCTCAAGTATGTCTACGACCATAAGTCGAGCACTCACTATGGCCGTAAGGCTCGCTTCGAAGTTAATCTAGCCCCTATTGCCTACGACTTCCGCTGGACGCAACGCCGTGATATAGACCTAGCTCGCCACGGCTTTAAGGACGGAAAGACGCTCTACTCCGCCATTGGTTCAATGCTCCGAGCCGACCTCACCTGGGACATCTCGCAGAGCTTCCGTTGGCAGTCTCGCTTCTACTACAATACAAGTTACAAGCGTATCGAAACAGAATGGGAGAACGCCCTCATCTTTGCCTTCTCCAAGTTTTTCTCAACGCGAGTGAATCTACAACTTCGCTTCGATGATGCCGCATCCCACGGCCCCGACCTACTATCTCGCATACAGATAAATCAACTTTTAAGCTTTGGCTTCGAGATGAACATCTAATTGCCCACCTCTCGCTACCAGACGAAGGCTATTACTCCCATAGGGTAGCGGGGGTTAGTCGGTATTTGTGTGTACTTTTGTAAGACGTATTGGACTTAGCAGAAGATGAAGATAGCCCCTCCCAAGCGGATGTACACGTACATAATCCAGCAGTTCATGCCCTTGCTGGTTATGACTTTTGTAATCTGCTGGTTTGTCGTACTGATGCAAATGCTTTGGTCTCGTGCCGACGAAATCGTGGGGCGAGGGCTCGACACTTGGTTGCTTTTCCAGTTGCTTTTCCATGCCGCCGTAATGGCACTCCCCACGGCAACTCCGCTAGGGATTTTGCTCGCCTCCGTAATGACCTTTGGGGGCTTGGGCGAGCGTCTCGAGCTACTTGCCATGAAAAGTGCGGGCGTCCCCCTATATCGCATCATGTCTCCCCTCTTTGTTGTGGGTATTACTATTGGGTTAGCTCTTTTTGTCTACCTCAATACGGCCATGATGGATGCCCAAGTCAAGTTCTTCCAGATCATCTTTTCGGCACAGCAATCACGCCCCGATTTGGAAATTCCCCAAGGGGTTTTCTACAACCAAATACCCGGGTATAGTCTATTTGTCAAGAAAAAAGATCATGAAAATCGCACCCTACACGAGCTCATGATCTATGATTTCTCCAGAGGTAGCGGCCAACCACGGATCGTATTGGCAGACTCGGGGAAACTACAAATGGACGCCACCAAGACCTTCCTTACCCTCGATCTCTACAAAGGCGAGAGCTTTGAGCAACTCTCTCAAGGCTCATTCTTCGAAGGCTCCGGCAACGCCGCCTCCTACGATAGTGACCTACCGGCCTCTTACCTCAAGGAGCATTTCTCGCACAAACGCATTGTTATTTGGTTCGACACCAACTTCAAGATGATCGACGACGAGGGGCTGCGTAGCCAATTCGTGGGGAAGAACCTTTTGCAACTCAACCGCTACATCCGCGACACTGCCATATATCACCTCGACAGCGTAGGGCGCAGCAATGCCCGAGAAGCACTCTCCGGCTCTCTGGCCGATAGGTATACCCAAACCAGCATCCGCCCCCTAGACCCCTCACAGGAGGCGAAGCAACACCTACAAGCCTTGGAGCAGGGAGCCAAGCATCAGAAGATAACGCTCGATAGTCTCTACCGCATGGCAAGCCCCGAGCAGCTACAACTCTCCCTCACTACCGCCTCCGAGAAGTTGCGCAACATGTCTGAGCTTGCCACTTTCTGGGATGGAGCCTATCAAGCCGAGGCATACAACTTCCGCTCGCACAGCCAAGAGCGCCACCGCAAGTTCACCTTCCCCGTAGCCTGCATTGTCTTCTTTTTCATCGGAGCTCCCCTAGGGGCTCTCATCCGAAAAGGGGGAATCGGTATGCCCATGGTTGCTAGCATCTTGCTTTTTGTGGTCTACTACATGATCGATACGTTGGGCTTCAACCTGAGCTATAACGGCACCTGGCCCACGTGGTTGGGGATGTGGTTCTCTACCTTTATACTCCTGCCCATTGGAGCCTTCCTCACCTACGAAGCCTCTCGAGACTCCGTGGCTCTCAACCTCGACGAGCTTATATTCCGACTCAAAAAGTTCCTGCGTCCGGAGCGCATTCGCAATATCGTTCCCAAAGAACTTATCCTCGATTATGTCCCCAACGAAGAGGCAAGAATCCTCATCTCAACGGCTCAAGAGAGCATGCACGAGGTGGCTAAGAACCCATTCGTCACCCATCGCCGTATCGGGTTTGCTACCCTAACCCAACTCAATAGAGCCTATAGGAACACCTCTCAGAGCCTCGATCGCTTGGTCAATCGCCTCGTGGATACCAACAATAGATTGGTCCTTGCCAAACTTATGGACCTACCACAATTGCCCGCTATTTTCGCGCCTCTACTCCCCAAGAAAAAAGTGATATATATTGCTTTATTGGGCATCTTACCCTTATCTTTGCCTTACGTTTGGTATTTATTAAGGCGACGCAAGGTGCTCTTGGAGCAGTGGGAGCTATGCAGGCGAACCCTGGACGAACTTGCCAATATATACGAAACCACAAATAAAGAAGAGTAATAAACCACATCTATGGATAGCTATAAATTGAATACAATTGAGGAGGCTCTCACAGACTTTAAGGAAGGTAAGTTTGTGATTGTAGTGGACGACGAAGATCGCGAAAACGAAGGCGACTTCATCACCGCCGCCGAAACCATAACCCCCGAAAAGGTAAACTTTATGATGCGTTACGGACGGGGGGTGCTCTGCACACCTATCAGCGAAGAGGTGGCCTCGCGTCTTGAGCTCGACATGCAGGTGCACGACAATACAAGCCTACACGAGACCCCATTCACCGTTACAGTAGACCTTATTGGGCACGGCTGCACTACGGGCGTTTCGATGTACGACAGAGCGCAGACGATCCTAGCTCTAGCCGACCCCAAGACTCAACCTACAGATTTGGCTCGCCCCGGGCATGTCAATCCGCTTCGTGCGCGCTCTCGTGGGGTACTTCGCCGTGCCGGGCATACCGAGGCTGCCATAGACCTCGCTCGCCTCTCGGGCATGCAACCTGTAGCCGCCCTCATAGAAATCATCAACGAAGACGGGACAATGGCTCGTCTCCCTCAGCTCGTAGAGGTAGCCAAGCAATGGGACATGAAGATCATCACCATCAAAGATCTCATTGCCTATCGCCTGCAAAAGGAGTCGCTCGTGGAGCGTGGTGTGGAAGTACATATGCCCACGGAGTATGGCGACTTCCGTCTCATCCCATTCCGTCAGAAGTCCAATGGCATGGAGCACGTTGCCCTATTCAAAGGCGAGTGGAGCAAAGACGAGCCGATACTCGTGCGTATGCATTCTTCGTGCGCTACGGGCGACATATTTGGTTCTAGGCGTTGCGACTGTGGCGATCAACTCCATCGTGCCATGCAACTTATAGAGAAGGAGGGAAAAGGAATGGTCGTGTACCTAAACCAAGAGGGACGTGGTATTGGGCTCATGGAGAAGATGAAAGCCTACAAACTCCAAGAGGACGGAATGGATACCGTTGATGCCAATCTGCACCTCGGGCACGCTGCCGACGAACGTGACTATGGCGTGGGAGCCCAGATCTTGCGCGAGCTAGGGGTAGGTAAGATGCGCCTTATCACCAATAACCCCGTTAAGCGTGTAGGCATCGAGAGCTACGGCCTAGAGGTTGTAGAAAATGTACCCATTGAGATCGAGCCCAACCCCTACAATGCAACCTATCTTCGCACCAAAAAGGAGCGAATGGGGCACAAATTGCATAACATAAAGTAAGCAAAGACAACTCTATAAACACCGTTTTAAAATATCAACGTTATGCGCAAACTAATCATCACTCTCGCTACAATGGTAGCAGCGATTGCCATGTTGCATGCTCAAAAGGAGGATATTCGTCTGAAGCTTCAACCCGGACAAAAGATCCCCCTCCGCTACCAACAAATCATGGATCAAGAGGTAACATTTGGTGGGCAGACCATGAAATCGAAGACAACGATTCGCACCGAGTTTGCTTTCTCTGTCGTATCCCTCAAGGGAGGAAACCTCATTATTGATGTGATCGTCAACCGCACAGACCTAGACGTAAAGAGCGACCAAGGCAACATTACGGCTAGCTCTACCGATAGCGAAGACACGCAATACAACAAGGACTTAAAGGCCATTGCCGGCAAGGTAATACAAGCAGAAGTAACCCCTTACTTCGAGCTTGTAGGAGAGCCTAAAGCCCTAGACGCTAGCGTCTCTCCTGAGGTAGCTAAGAAGGTATTCGAGGCTGTTTCGAGCACCCTATCCGGTCTCTATCCCAAGCAACCCGTAGCTCAAGGCGACTCTTGGGAGACTATGGTATTCAATGACAACAAGGCCAAGTCTACCCTTACCCTTATAGGTGACAACTCCTACGTAATCGACTCAAAACTCAACACCGAGCAGTCTATGCAGGGGATCACACTCTCGGGGA
>ERZ772956.2151-NODE-2151-length-12763-cov-6.966320_pt1 | contig 12763 bp, 14 predicted proteins | sample MGYA00580683_ERZ772956 | MGnify/ENA primary metagenome ERZ772956 (study PRJEB29015, sample SAMEA2738077) | human oral metagenome | biome: human oral; feature: human-associated habitat; material: saliva | place: China | collected 2212 ... | reverse complement strand
ATACGCCTCACAGGAGCATAATTATGTTCCACTAAGTAGGTGTGAGTACGGAAAAATGCATCCATCTTACTAACTGCTAAATTATTTCATATCCTGACTAATACCACCAGAGAACACATTTACAAGTGCGTACACCTAATAATATTATCGTGTGCAAAGATAATATTTATTTCTTTAATTTGCAAACTATAGATTGCAAAAACAACCTTTTTACTATTATTTATATTTTGTCTTCTTAGATATTTGCTATACCTTTGCATTAAAAATCCAGCAAATAGAAAATAAACTTTTTGCGTTCATTTGCAGCATTCTCGCATAAACATAATGAAGAAACAAGATGACACTTCACATATTTAACCCAGAACACGACATAGCGTTAGCACAAAATAATTCTAACTACACCCCATCAAATGCTGTATTGCAAATACGTAACGACTTAGCTTTCATACCTTATATATGGGCTAATCAAGGCGACCTTATATTAGTAAATGATGTTATGATGGCGAATAAATCTGTTGAAGTGCTACGATTGAAGAAAAAAGAGATACATTTTATTGATATAAATACTTTAGAGCAACTCTTAAACAAAATAGATACCATTCAACCTTGGGGGTGGGATTGTACAATAAAAGAACAATTAAAACGACTTGGAGTATCTCAAAAGATTCTTCCTACAGATGATTACTTAGCAAGGATATGTAACCTGAGTAATAGAAAAACTGCGGTTCATTTACTTTCTATTCTGAAGTCCTTTTTATCAGCAAAGTCTGTTATTGGCGAATCTTACTATATTGATAATATTGCAGATTTGTACATAAAAAGTAAAAGTTTAGGAAATGCTGTGATAAAAGCTCCGTGGAGTGGTAGTGGGAGAGGACTACGATTTACCGATAAAGAAATATCTACTGTTCATATAAATTGGGCAAAAAATATTATTGCTTGCCAAAATGGTATTATCTTAGAACCATATTATAATAAAGTGCAAGACTTTGCGATGGAATTTTATTTAGAAGACAATAAAGTGAACTATTGCGGTCTTTCAATTTTTTCCTCTTTGCATGGTGCTTATACAGGAAGTTTAATTGATAGCGAAGAGAAGAAGCGCAACCTATTAGGACAATATATAGAAACTGAATTATTAGATACAATTAAAGGATGTCTAATGTATCTATTAAATCAAAATATTAAGGACAAGTATAAAGGTCCGTTAGGAATTGATATGATGATAGTTGGAAGTAGATGTTCTTTTGAACATTCAACTTCTCAACATTATTATATTCATCCACTTGTAGAAGTAAATTTTCGCCGTACAATGGGCCATGTTGCTTTGTCCCTCTACAATGAAATGCAGATACGAAACAAGGTTATGCAAATTACATTTAATGGTTTATACCATACATTAGAAATAAATGATGATATATAAACTAAATTATTTTTGCATACATTAAAAATACAAATAGCGTAATAACTAAAGCTATTGCGCATACAAAAAATAAAATAATTCGCGATATTAGTTTTCTTTTACGAAGAGATGAAAAATATCTTTGTTGATTAAATCCTGTATACTGATCGTATCGATGTTTACTTTTGTTATCCACTTGTCTTTTTCCTATTATTTTTTGCAGAAAATATGATTATATGAAGGAAACATTTAACACAATGTCTCCTCCATGTATTTTATTATTTTATTTAAAATTTGAAACTTAATTGTAAGTCTACTAATGAATAGTTTGGTTTAGCTAAACTGCGATCGTGAACATAAGCATATTCACTCGTAAGTAGTACATTTTTATTAAATTCATAATTCAAACCTACTTCATACAAGGTACGTTGTTTTTCAGTTCCTTTTGAAGGCTGATACATATCGTAGCGTGCTTTAGCATATAGTTTTTTCTTTATAACAGGTGCTATAATGGCAGCGTAAATACCTTGTGCTTTATCACCATTGCTACTAAGACTGCAATCTTTTGATGCTGCATCATTTGTATTTGTAAATGTTTTTGCAAATGCATCACCTGTGCTGTGTGCATATTCTGATCGGAAGGTCCAATCATTCACAATGTATTCTGCAGAGATTGCATAACGACGTTGCTGTAACTTGCGAACACCAGTTTGTGTTATACCAGCTGCATCGGTCCATGTTCCTTTACGAGCATATGAGCCAGTCCAACCAAAACAACCAATACGCATACCTGCTACTGGCATTACCCATATACCACCAATAATGTTCTTCTGTTCGTCAACATCTTTTACATTAATGCCTTGTCCATTAAAAACACCAACTTGATAATGAAGCAATTCTCTACCTGCAGCATTCTTTAAGAAATCACCTTGAAATTGTATACCAATATCACGACCATTTGAACTATGCGTACCAGCTCTATCTGCAAATCCTGCAAATTTACTTACTACTTGTGAATATCCCATAAACCCTTGTGTAATTGGATGTATTGGATTTTCAAATGTAAATGGGTTTTTGAACTGACCAATCTTCACACGGAAGAAGGTGAACTTTTGCCATTCTGTGAACAAATCAACAACACGTGGTGATGAACCTAAAGTAGATGTGTTTCCATTGAACTGGATTTGTGCTTTCCAAGCCCAATCGTCAAAAATACGTCCATCAAGAGAAACACGACCTAAACGTAAGTTGAACGAATTTGATTTTGCGTTATCTTGGCTAACAAATTGATATTGTGCAATGCCATAACCAGATAGCTTCACATTATTAATCCATTTTGCCGTCTGTGCAGATGCATTAGAAAGTGCCAATGCCAAACCTGCCAACATAAATAACTTTTTCATAAATCCCTGTTATTATTTTAAGATTAAAGTTTTTATGTGGCAAAGGTACTGATATTTTATAGGAATTAAAAACAATTCTTAACTTTTTTGACAAAAAACCATCTAAAAGCATAATCATACAATATATTTTTATTTGTGAGCAGCTACTTTTGTTACTTTTACCAATTTACCGAATTACATTATATATTCAGTATTCCTAATGTATTTTCTAGTCTTATTGATTTATAGAGGTAGCACTTAAATTTATTATTATAAAATTTAAAAACGTAATTATAAATTTCAATTTTGTAATTATAAATTTATCTATTCGTAATTATTATTTAGATTGGAAGATATTATTTACTTGTTGAATTATTAGGAATTCATTTTGTAATTTTAGTTAAACATAAGCAGATAACAATTAAATTGTCATCTTAAATATCTATTTCCGAAATTTTTACTCAACTTTCTTACATCGAATTTATACTACTTTTAAATCAAGGTGCAGTTCAAAATAAAAAAAATAACTAACTTTGCAGCAAATAAAAGAAAATGAGCAGAAAAAGAAAACCATTACCTATATTAGAAAAGGTTATAATAGAAGCTGTTGCAGCGGAAGGGAAATGTGTAGCACACGTAAATGACATGGTTGTTTTCGTTCCTTTTGTAGTACCAGGAGATATTGTAGATTTACAAGTTCGTAAGAAGCGTCATAGCTATTGTGAAGCTACAGTAGTAAATGTGATAGAACCAAGTCCAATCCGTATTGATCCTAAATGCAAACATTTCGGTATCTGCGGAGGTTGTAAGTGGCAGAATCTACCTTATAATGAACAATTAGCTGCCAAACAACAGCAAGTAATTGACCAACTTACACGAATAGGAAAGATTGACTTACCAAAAGTTTCTCCTATTTTAGGTTCTGAGAAAACTGAAGAATATCGTAATAAGTTGGAATTTGCTTGCTCTAATAAGCGTTGGTATACCAAAGAAGAATTAGAGGCATTACCCCAAAATGTAGGTTTATCTCAAGGGGCTATAGGTTTCCACATAACTGGAGCATTCGATAAAATTTACCCTATTGAAAAATGCGTATTGATGGACGACTATTGTAATAAGGTGAGAAATGCCATTTTCAATTATGCTTTATCACATAATCTTACTTTCTTCGATATCAAAGAACAACATGGCTTGTTACGTGATGTTATGATGAGAAACTCAAATACTGGCGAATGGTTAGTATTGGTTCAGTTTCATTACGATGAACCTGTAGATGAAGAACTTGCAATAGGCCTAATGCAATTTATAGCTGATGAATTTAAAGAAATAACCTCGTTATTATATGTTGATAATCAAAAAGGCAATGATACATTCAACGATTTAGAATTGATAGTATTTAAAGGAAACGACCATATTTTTGAACTAATGGAAGACCTTCGTTTTAAAGTGGGAGCGAAGAGTTTTTATCAAACAAACACAGACCAAGCTTACCACTTATATTGTGTAGCACGAAACTTTGCAAATCTCACAGGGAACGAATTAGTTTACGACCTATATACAGGTACTGGAACAATAGCAAACTTTGTTGCCAAAAATGCAAAGAAAGTAATTGGTATAGAATATGTGCCTGAAGCTATTGATGATGCCAAAATAAATTCAGAGATTAATAATATTGTCAATACAATATTTTATGCTGGCGATATGAAAGATATTCTGACAGAAGACTTTGTAAAAATACATGGTAAACCTGATGTTATCATAACTGACCCTCCTCGCGCTGGTATGCACGCTGATGTAATAAATGTTATTTTAGGTGCACATCCACAACGTATTGTCTATGTGAGTTGCAATCCTGCAACACAGGCGCGCGATTTATCACTTTTAGATAATGACTATAGAGTTGTTGCAGTTCAGCCTGTTGATATGTTTCCTCATACACCTCATGTTGAAAATGTCGTACTATTGGAAGCAAGAGTAAGGTAAATGGTGTTTGATAAAACTCGAAAAGAGCTAATATAAATGTTATTTTTCTTAGAAATGATAATTTTTAGGTACTTTCTAACGATAAAGACATGAAAATACTGTTATTTTTGCAAAAATATTTCGTTAAAAAACAATAACTGTATTTTGAGATTCTAAAAGTGTCTGTTTTGCATTTCAAAATAGGCACTTTTATAATTCTAAAACTCCTTCTTTATATCGAAAAAAATATTTTTTGTAAAATATTGATGTAAAGCGAGTTATAAAGCTAGTAAATTTAAGAAAGAGATAATGAATATTATTGCTTCTTTTTTATCTTATGGATAAGAGGGATTCATTTAATTTTTACTATTAACATCTAAAATTTAAAAGGTGTTATTTTATGATAGAAAAAATTATGAATTATAACTTGTTATGAAAAAGTAATTGGTGATTTAAGAAGATTATTGTAACTTTGCGGCAAATTTTTAAGATAAATGGCACATAGAAGTTTAGATCAATTAGACAAAAAGATTTTACGCCTTATCGCTGAAGATGCGCGTATTCCGTTCTTGGAAGTTGCACGCGAGTGTAAGGTAAGTGGTGCAGCAATTCACCAAAGAATTCAAAAACTGACAAACTTGGGTATTCTCAAAGGTTCACAATTTATTATTGACCCAGAAAAAATAGGTTATGAAACCTGTGCGTATATGGGATTGAATTTAAAGAACCCTGAGAAATTTGATGAAGTAGTAGAAGCTTTGAAGAAAATCCCTGAAATTGTGGAATGTCATTTCACAACAGGCGAATATGATTTATTTATCAAGCTTTATGCTCAAAACAATCATCATCTTTTAAACATTATCCATAGTAAGCTCCAAACATTGGGATTATCAAGAAGTGTAAGTCTTATCTCATACAATGCAGTAATAGACCGCCCACTTCCAATAAATGATTTTCCTGTGGAAGAAAATTCTGAATCTATTGAAGATTAAGGATTAATAATTTATAATTCAAGCACTTTCACCATAACAAAAAGTTATAACAAATTTTTGTTTTATTGGAAGGAAAGTGCTTGAATTATTTTTGCCTATCGCTTTATAAAGAAATAGCCAATTTCATGACTTATTTTGCGTTTTGCAGAATGTGCGCAAAGCTTGTAAGTTCCATTTTTTAGACTATAGATATTTATGGTTTTACGATTAGAAGCAACATAATATATTTTCATAATTACATTGCCTTGCAACGATTCAATACAAAAATAGTCTATATCCATTGTGTTTATATTAGCTGGGAGGGTAATTTTTTTACCATCATTTATCAGTAATCTACTTTTAAAACCTTCTTTATCAAGTACACTTTGTAATGCAACACTTTCATTTCCAAATCTATCCATTGCTGTAATAGCATAATACTGGTGTTTAGCCCCTTGGTGTACAAATGAAGTACCTTGAAATCTTGTCATAACAAGATTACGCGGGTCGTTGATATCTACGGGGTAGCTATTACTCATGTATATATTATAATAAAGTGAAGTTCCTTTCCAACTTATCGTTTTTGCTCCTTGTGCACTTATCAATGCTACAACAGAATTACCTTGAAAAAACTTGGGGGCTTCAGGCTTTCTGCTATTCATCCAAGTTAAAGCAGGTGGAATAGATGGTATAGCATTAAAACGTTTCTCAAAATTATAAATACCTTGTAAGTTATCTAATAGGAATTTAGAACGGAAATGAGCATGCCCCATTCCCAACCATCTACTAACATACATTTGTCGTCTAAGTTCTTTAAACGTCATATTTCCTTCTCGTGGATCAAGAAAGTAAGTTCCAAGTCCCGAAATAATATCGTGTCCATTTGAATTTTCCATCCAATCAGCACAGAATGGGTAATAATTTTCATCACGCCAATATTGCATTGGATAGAGCTGATCCATTATTCTTGTCTTTACCCATAATTGCGCGTCCTGTGAAACACGATTCTTAGCATTATAATTTTTAGACGAATATCTGCTTAAGTCATCGTATTTACCTATAGGTGAACATGATATTTTAACCCAAGGTTTTAGTACTTTTACTCTTCGATTAATTTCTCTAACAATTTTAGTAATATTATCTCGACGCGCCTCAGGAGTATCACCATTTCTATAAGTTGGATATGGCCATCCATCGGGATATCTTATATAGTCTAAGTTTATTCCATCTATATCATAATTTTGAGTTATTTCTGCACAAATTTCCCCTAAATATCCGGCAATATTCGGGTCTTCTGGACTTACATAAGAACCAGAAGAGAAACTTTTAATATTAAATCCTTTCTGCTTCATAAGTCTACATCCTAATGATTTTGCTGCACCAACAGGCATAGCAGCAACCCAAGCATGGATTTCTAACCCACGTTTATGACATTCTTCAACGGCAAATGCCAAAGGGTCGTAATTTGGATTTCCATTTTCTCTACCTGTTAAACATTTATCCCAAGGCTCGAACTTCGACGGATAAATAGTAGCAGCACGTACACGTGCTTGCATTAATACTGTGTTTATGTTTGCTGCAACATACTTATCCAAGATATCAATAAGTTCTTGTTTTTGTCTTTCGATGCCTTCTTCTGAGTTTGCCAATGATGAGGGCCAATCAAGATTACTTAAAGTTGTTAGCCAAACAGCACGAGTCTCACGCTTCTTAAAAGGAGTTGTATCCCAACTTATAAATATATCGTCTGTTTGTGCAAAACTGTTAATAAAAAACCAATTTAATAATAACAGTGTAATTATCTTCTTATTCATACTTTTTAAAGCATATTTTTGACAAAAGGAGAGAAGCCAATTCTAAATCGACCACAAAGATAGGCAATAATTTTTGTAATTCAAATAAATCTACTACCTTTGTCATTGAAATTTATTAATAAACAAACTTTATATTTATAACAATAAAAATTATGATGAAGAAACTATCTCTCCTCTTATTAGGCTTAACATTATCGTTGGGAATTCACGCACAATTTCAAGAAGGTAAAGGCTACATAGGAGCTTCACTAACAGGATTAGATTTACATTATAATAGTCGCAATAAATTTAATATAGGACTAGAAGCAAAGCTTGGTTATTTAGCATGGGACAATACGATGCTATTGGCAACTATAAGTGCTGAACATAATGGTTCAGAAACTGTCGCAGACCATATTATGTTAGGTGTTGGAGGACGCTACTACATTTCTCAAAATGGTTTATATTTAGGCGTTGGATGTAAGTTCTTACATGCCAATCGTAGTTATAATGATTTTTTAGTCGGTACTGAAGTTGGTTATGCTTTCTTTATTAATCGTTCTGTAACAATAGAACCAGCACTCTATTATGATCATTCGTTCAAAGATACAAGTTATTCAACTGTAGGTCTTAAGATTGGTCTTGGTATATATCTATTTGACGATTAAGCCTGTATAAACGATAAGTTTGATATGCAGCAATTTCCTTCTCAACTGCTCGAAAAGGCCGTTGGAGAATTTTCTAAATTACCGGGAGTAGGTAGAAAAACTGCTCTCCGATATGCTTTACATTTATTACGTGAAACTAAAGAAGATGTCGATAGCTTTACTAAAGCAATTTCTACAATGCGGCATGATATTAAATACTGCAATATTTGCCACAATATTTCCGACTCTGATACATGTTCTATTTGTGTAAATCCAAATAGAGATACTTCAATATTATGTGTTGTTGAAAACGTACAAGATGTTCTTGCTATTGAAAACACCCAACAATATAATGGTTTATATCATGTGTTAGGAGGAATTATTTCACCAATAGATGGCATTGGACCAAACGACTTAGAAATAGATTCTCTTGTGGAACGAGTAAAAACTGGCACAGTTAATGAAATTATTCTTGCTTTAGCAAGTACTATGGAAGGTGATACTACAAACTTTTATATCTCACGTAAGCTGAAAGGCTTTGATATAAAGCTAACAGTGATTGCTCGTGGCATATCGGTTGGTGATGAATTGGAATATACTGATGAGGTTACATTGGGACGAAGTATATTAAACAGAACTATAATCGAAGGTTAAAGATAAAACTATGGAACAAACACGAAAGTTGCTTTTAAAAGTTTTAGGTCTTTTCTTACTCATATTAATCTGTATCGTTGCTATATATGAATTGCCAATTCTTTTACCAGGCTGTTTGGCTGGTAAAAAAAGTCTGACTTTTGTGCAGTTTATTATGCAGCCGATAACATTGCTTTTAATTCCGCTTGCTCTTTACTTATTTAAGATTCCACGAGTTTGTAAAAATATTACAAACATACAGTCATATAAAGGATTCCAAATATGGGCTTGCGTGCGAATTTGTCTACTTTGTATTCCCATCATTCTGAATATTCTTTTCTACTATATATATGGAAAAGAGGTTGGATTCTTTTATTTAGCGTTGATTTTAATGATTAGCATTTTCTTTATATATCCTACAAAAGAAAGATGTGAAAGTGAAAGGAATTTTAAACAAGACAAAACAGATCTAAATAATGATGTAATACCATGAAATTAAGTATCATAATTGTAAACTATAACGTAAAATATTATCTTGAACAGTGCCTGTTAAGTGTAAAACGAGCTATCACAGGTGTTGATGCAGAAGTAATTGTTGTAGATAACCATTCTAAAGATGGTTCTGTAAAATATATAGAACAACGTTTCCCTTGGGTAACCTGTATTTCTTCTTTGCACAATTTAGGATTTGCTAGAGCAAATAATCTCGCAATTAAGCAGAGTAATAGTGAGTACGTTTTATTACTGAATCCTGATACTTTCATTAGTGAAAATACCATAGTTGATGCCATAAACTTTATGGACACCAATAAAAATGCAGGCGGATTAGGTGTTACAATGCTTACCACAAGTGGTTTACGTGCAAAAGAAAGTCGTAGAGGTTTTCCCTCACCAATGGTATCTTTCTATAAAATGATAGGATTATGTGAGCGTTTCCCTGAACATCCTAAGTTCGGGCACTACTACATGAGTAATTTGTCTTGGGATGAGCCAGGAAAAATAGAAGTAATCAGTGGAGCATTTTGTTTATTACGTCGTTCAGTATTAGATAAGGTGGGGCTACTTGATGAGAAGTTTTTTATGTATGGAGAAGACATTGATTTAAGTTATAGAATATTGAAAGGAGGATTTGAAAATTGGTTTTTACCTTCTACAATATTACATTATAAAGGTGAAAGTACACAACGTTCAAGTTTTCGATATGTTCATGTCTTTTATGCAGCGATGCTCATTTTCTTCCGTAAACATTATAGCGGAATGAGCATTTTACTAAGCATACCTATCAAGGCTGCTATTTACTTAAAGGCAACAACTTCTCTTTTAAATATGTTATATAGGAAATCTCAAAAACTTTTAGGTTTTCTTCCACATGCACATCCACTAGAACCCAATTATATTTTTATTGGAAATAAAAAAAGTATAGATCGTTGTGAGGAAATAGCAAAGAGTAGGGGAGTAGTTGGAAAATATGTTATTGGCAATAAACAAACATTGCCAAATGGACACCTCGACAAGCTGGAACTAATTGAATCAAAGATCTTAAATTATGTAGTTTACGATATGGATGCATATACGTATGGTGATGCTCTTTCATTTTTTGCATCTCAGCCACAAGAAAACATACATATTGGTACATATAATTGTCAAGCAGATTGCATCATAACCGGAGAAGATGTCTTGAGATGATAGAAACAAAAAAAATACGGCTTCGTGCAATGGAGCCAGAAGACTTAGATTTACTTTATAAAATAGAAAACGATGAAAGCTTATGGAGCGTTAGTACGTCCAACGTTCCATATAGTCGTTATGTACTACATGACTATATTGCTAATTCCAAAAACGATATTTTTGCGGATAGTCAAGTCAGATTAATTATTGAAACCGATGATAGAAAAGCAAATATAGGCTTGTTAGATTTAGTGAATTTCGACCCTCGACATAAACGAGCAGAACTGGGAATAATTTTATTAAATGAGTATAGAGGAATGGGATATGCTTACGCTGCAATTTTAAAAATAATTGAACATTCACAAAAATATTTTCATCTTCGCCAAATTTATGCTTATATAGATGTAGATAATGAAAAGTCGTTAAAATGTTTGGAATCTGTTGGATTTCAGAAAACTGCCTGTCTACAAGACTGGTTTTTTCAAACAGATGAATACAATGATGCTTATTTAATGCAACTTTTTTTATAAAAAACCACTATTCTTTTTGGCTATAACAAATTAAATTAGTATCTTTGCACTCGCTAAACAGAAATAGTAATTAGCATCCGCAATTTGGTGCGTTAGTTCAGTTGGTTAGAATGCCTGCCTGTCACGCAGGAGGTCACGAGTTCGAGTCTCGTACGCACCGCAAAAAATCCTAAACTTTATGAGTTTAGGATTTTTTTGTTTTATGTCTGAATGAGTTTTACAAGAACTGTTGTTTAAACATCTAAACGCCAAAGCAATTCGGTTAGTCCTTTGGGAAGGGCTTTTAACGATGATGTAGTAGGGTAGAAGTTAAAACCTTCGTATTCAAAGTTCAGTAAATCTTCTGGTTCTGTTATCTTGTTTTGAAGAACGTATCGTGTCATTGCGCCCCGACAGCTCTTTGCATACACGATTACATTTTTCAGTTTGTCGCCATCAAAAACCTTAAAATACGGCTGAATAACAATAACTTCTTTAAGAATCTTTTTCCAATCGAATATATGTTGGTATTCTTCGGTTGCCAAATGCAGCAAGATGCCATCATCAGCCTTAACCGATTCTATGAGAATATCGGTCAGCAAAGGTTTCCAAAAATCAAAAATACTTTCTCCATTACTTGCTTCAAGTGTTATTTTTCCTTCAAGTCGATAGGGGTGTATCATATTGTTTGGACGTAACAAGCCATATAAGAAACTTAGTATCCATAAATGATTGTTGCCAAATTCCATATCGCTTGTCTCAAGCGTATGTGCCTTTAAGCATTTATAAGCTTGTCCGTTATAAGCCAAAATAGCAGGCATCTTATTTTCTTCATTGAAGAAATCAAGGAAATTCAGTTTAGCTGCTTGTGCCAAACTTATGCTGCACTTTAGCTCCGATTTAAGTTCTTCAACGGTATGTTGTCCCAATTCGAGTGCAAACTTGTCAGCTTCATTGCAGAATAGAGGTTCTGTAACCTCGTTAAGCCGCGCGCTTGTTGTTGCATTCATTAATTTTGCTGAGGAGAGTATAATCTGCATATTATTAAGTAGTTTACATTTTAATAATTGTTTCCAATAAGCCCTTACATCCATCTTCTATTAAGTCTAAGGCATATTCAAACTCTTTTGCACCGCCATAATATGGGTCTGGTACAGATGTTTCTCCTTTATATTGAGCGAAAAAGTCTTTCATTTTAACTACTTTCGCTCTTTGGTCTGCACTTTTCGCTTGGTTGCAAATTTCAGAATAATTGTCATCGTCCATTACAACAATGTAATCAAATGCATCAAAATCTGTATTTCTATCGAACTGTCGTGCTATATGGTCTATCTTGTAGCCTCGTTTTGCACCGTGTTCACGCATTCTGCGGTCAGGCAAATCGCCTATATGCCAATTCCCAATTCCCGCAGAATCAATGGTGAAGTTATGCGAAAGTCCTTTGCTGTCAGTCAGATGATGCATTACAGCGTCTGCTGCTGGAGAACGACAGATGTTTCCTAAACATATAAAAAGCAGGTTGTAACGGCGTTCTTTATTTATAAATGTATCCATATTCTAATATCTTTTTTATAGTGTGCCTACAAATTTACTGAAAAATTATGGTTTTCTGTCAGCATACTATTTTATATTTCATTTTCTCTTCATTATAGTTCGGTTTTGTAAAGATAATTCCCTTAAAAAGTGATAACTGCGCTTTGGCATTGCGAAAGCGTAGGTTTTGCGTTGCAAAACAGCCGCTTTTACCGTGTAAAACCTACGCTTTTGGAATGCAAAACAATAGGTTTTGTAATGCG
>ERZ772956.2149-NODE-2149-length-12774-cov-4.534555_pt1 | contig 12774 bp, 10 predicted proteins | sample MGYA00580683_ERZ772956 | MGnify/ENA primary metagenome ERZ772956 (study PRJEB29015, sample SAMEA2738077) | human oral metagenome | biome: human oral; feature: human-associated habitat; material: saliva | place: China | collected 2212 ... | reverse complement strand
GCCAAGACGGCCATGATGGTAAAGCCCAAGAGCATCACAAACGCTACAGCCTGTACCCAGCCTTTTCCAGCGTAGGCACCGACTGCATCCGTGCGGCGGGTGATCTTGGCGATCTCCCCGCGCGTTACGGTTTTCTTAGCCATTTTGATGTGTCTCCAGTGTGCGTGGATTGATTTTTGTTAGTGCTCGCGGTAAGCATCCCCATAATTAGGAAACCCACAGGGGCACTTAGTTTTATTCTTGCATTACGAATACGAATTTAGAAAGTTTACAGACACGGTGTCATTATTATGAAAGAAATTACACAGGTAAAGTAAGAATAGTTCTCATGTTGTGTATTATTTTGATATAATTTAGTGCCTCAGTTTTATGTTTAGGTGAGACTTACCTAAGAATTAAGCAAGATTTTTGTACTCTAATTCTGGTGGGGTTCCGTAAGAATATGCATCTGCTTAAAATAATAAGAAAGTAAAGAAAACACTCCATAGATTTTCATAATATCTTTGCTGATCCCGAGAAAGTTACTACAAGCGTCAAGCCTATAAAATCCGTATGGAATAATAAAGAACGGAGAAAACCACCAGAACCATAAGGAGTTCGGACATGCTGGCGTACAAGGCAGGGCAAAAAGTAGTAACGGGGCTACTGCGCACTGTATTCAGGGCACGGGTGACCGGGCTTGAGCATTTCCCAAAGAAGGGGCCCGTAATTGTGGCGTCTAACCATCTATCCTTCCTCGACTCCATTATTATCTCCGCTATGATGCCCCGCCGAGTAGCATTCCTCGCGAAGGCGGAGTACGTAAATACACCGGGTATTCGAGGCAAAGCCATGAAGGCTTTTTTTGAGGCCGTAGACATTATCCCCGTGAACCGCTCCGACCGTTCGGAATCCCTTAAAGCACTCGATCTAGCTCTTGAAAAACTTGAAGAGGGTAAAGTCTTCGGTATCTACCCTGAAGGTACACGATCTCGTGACGGGTTTTTATACCGCGGCAAAATTGGTGTAGCCTGGCTAGCCCATATGACTGGAGCACCAGTAGTTCCTGTGGGTCTTATCGGAACCGAACGTCTGCAGAAGCCCGGCTCAAATATGATTTACCCTCACCGGTTTACCATCCGCGTGGGGGAACCCATGCATTTTGAGAAGACCGGCGAGAAAATGACCGGTAAACAGCGCCGTCAGACCACCGACCACATCATGGATGCTATCGCTCAGCTCTCGGGCCAAGCCCGGAAGGACGAATACAACGTTTCGCCCTCCGCCGAGCGTGACGCAGGGTAGCGCTTGCCAGTCTAAAAACGAGTACACTTAACCGCGCATCCTGATTATGGATGCGCGGTTATTTTTCAGTACTACACCGTGAGGAGCGTTCGTGGCAGACCCCCAAAGCTATCGCCCAGCCTCCGGCGATATTCCAACGCATCCCGGTGTATACCGTTTTCGTGATCCCCACGGCAGAGTTATATACGTAGGTAAAGCGAAAAACCTGCGCAACCGACTGAACAGCTACTTTGTAGCCCCGGAACGCCTGAGCCCGAAAACCTACGCTATGGTGCATACTGCCGCCAGCGTGGAGTGGACGGTAGTCGGCAGCGAACTTGAATCTCTGCAGCTTGAATATACCTGGATCAAGGAATATAAACCCCGCTTTAACATAGCGTTCCGCGACGATAAATCTTATCCCTACCTTGCAGTCACAATGCGTGATAAATTCCCGCGAGCGCAGGTCATGCGCGGTGATCGTAAAAAAGGTGTGCGGTACTTTGGTCCTTACTCACAGGTATGGGCTATTCGCGAAACTTTGGATGCGCTTCTACGCGTATTCCCGGTGCGTACCTGCTCAGCGGGAGTCTTTAAACGTGCCGAGGCTTCGGGACGCCCGTGTCTTTTAGGGTATATCGATAAATGCGCAGCACCGTGTGTAGGGCGTGTGAGCCCCGAAGAACACCGTGAACTAGCGGATGGGTTGTGCCGTTTCATGGCAGGGGGTGCCGAAAAATTTATTACCCAGCTTACCCGACGTATGAAAAAAGCTGCAGCCGATATGGACTTCGAACGTGCAGCTGTATTACGTGACGATATTACCGCGTTAACAAAGGCATTTGAACGTAACGCCGTGGTTTTATCGGACTCTGTTGATGCTGATCTTTTCGCCTTTGCTCAGGACGAGCTAGAGGCATCGGTACAGGTGTTTTTCGTGCGCGGTGGGCGTATTCGCGGACAACGTGGCTGGATTGTTGAGAAGGTTAACGATGGTGGCGAAACCGAGCTGATAGAGCAGCTTCTCGTTCAGGTTTATGGTGAAATGGCGGCAAATATTGCTAGCGCTGCAGCTTTCGACGAAGATTCCGGGTTAGACGCTACACAACATGAGATCCCTCGACAGATTTTAGTTCCTACTATGCCGGAGAATACCCAGCAGCTTCAGGAATGGCTCTCAGGTGTGCGTGGTGCTAAAGTCGATATTGCAGTACCGCAGCGCGGCGATAAAGCGGCACTGATGAAAACGGTCGCCGAGAACGCCCAACATTCCCTGACCCTGCACAAGAGCCGTCGTGCTGGGGATATTACCACCCGTTCAGCGTCGCTCGTGGAACTCCAAGAAGCTTTAGAGCTTCCGGATCCGCTTATGCGCATCGAATGCTACGATATTTCCCATGTGCAAGGTACTAATGTGGTGGCCTCTATGGTGGTCTTTGAAGACGGCATGCCCAGCAAAAGTGCCTACCGTAAATTCTCGATCACAGGGGATGCTGCTCGCGACGACACCGCCAGCATGTATGACGTCATCACCAGGCGATTTAAACGTTATCTCACCGAGCAGCAGCAACGTGCGGAAACACCTTTGTCCTCGGGAGAAGTTACGGCTGATGAGTCGGTACAAGAACCAGCTAAATTTGCGTATCCGCCGAATCTGGTCTTAGTTGATGGCGGCCCACCTCAAGTTGCAGCCGCTCAGTCCGCCTTGAGTGACCTCGGTATTGAGGATATCTACGTGGTAGGTATCGCAAAGCGCCTCGAAGAGCTGTGGTTACCCGACGATGATTTCCCAGTGATTCTGCCCCGTACCTCTGAAGCGCTATACCTTGTGCAGCGTATTCGCGATGAGGCACACCGTTTTGCTGTTACGTTCCACCGCGCAAAACGAGGTAAAGCTATGGTGGCTTCTGCTTTGGACTCTGTTCCCGGATTGGGCAGTGTCAAACGTGCAGCGCTTATTAAACATTTTGGGTCGGTTGCTAAAGTACGGAATGCCTCGATTAAAGAACTCCAACAGGTTTCAGGCGTGGGGCCTGCGCTCGCGCAAAAAGTGCATGACCACCTCAACCAAAAGGAAACTGCCTGAGGCAGCACCCCGGGTATTTATGCACAGATAGCCGTCCGCCATAAGGGGTTGTCTAGTATGATGGAGAACTAAAGACAATTCGTATCAAAGGAGAAACTGCATAATGAGTGACGAATTGCTAAATAAATCGCAAAAACCCCAGATATTGGTAATTACCGGTATTTCAGGCGCAGGTCGTAGCACTGTTGCTAATGTCCTTGAGGATGAGGGCTGGTATGTGATTGATAATATTCCGCCACAAATGCTGGAATCGATCGCGGAACTCGTTACGCAGGACGGCGCCAAAGTTCCGAAGGTTGCACTGGGGATTGACGTACGAGCCCGCGCGGTTTTCGACGACTTACCAGCGGCTATTGAAACTCTTCGCAAATCTGACGTTGATTTCTCGATGCTCTTTCTAGACGCCAAAGATGAAACTATCGTGGCTCGCTATGAGGCACAGCGTCGCCCCCATCCGCTTCAAGGAGAAGGTCGCGTACTTGACGGTATACGTGCCGAACGTTCCCTCTTCGAGGGGCTTCGACTCGCCTCTGACCGCACGATTGATACCACGGGCATGAATGTGCACGAGCTTGCACGTACAGTACGCGAGATGTTTGCTGACGGACCGGATAAAAAACTTAACCTTACTGTCATGAGCTTTGGGTTCAAACATGGATCACCCACGGACGCAAATTTCATGGCAGATATGCGCTTTATTCCAAACCCGCACTGGATTCCTGAATTGCGTCCGCTCACCGGACAGGATGCCCCAGTACGTGACTACGTGCTCAGTAACTCTGGGACTGAGGAATTTATCAGCAACTACCTGGAAGCTCTGCGTCCGGTTCTGGAAGGGTACCGTCGCGAAGGAAAATACTACGCCACCATTGCTATAGGATGCACCGGTGGGAAGCATCGCTCGGTCGCTGTCGCGGAAGAAATTACTCGGCGCCTGAGCGCATTTCCCGAAGTTAATGTGCACGTGTTGCATCGTGATAAGGGGCGTGAGTAATGGCACGCATCGGTCATTCACCTGACCTGCCTGTCGGCTCTGATACCCAGGGAATCCCGAAGTTGCCCGCGTTACCAACTCATGCTTTACGGCTTCTTAAAAGTACTCACCGCGTTACCAAAGTAACAGCTTTGGGGGGTGGGCATGGACTTTACGGTTCGCTGTCCGCGCTTCGGCATGTCACAACAGATCTAACGGCTATAGTAACGGTTGCCGATGACGGGGGCTCATCGGGCCGCCTGCGTAAAGAGATGGGTGTACTTCCTCCGGGAGATTTGCGTATGGCTCTCTCGGCCCTTTGCGATGATACCGATTGGGGGCGAACGTGGCGAGACGTTATGCAGCATCGTTTTAGCGCGCCCGAGGGGTATAATGATGAGTTTCCCCTTGAATATCACGCCCTTGGAAACCTGCTTATTACGACGCTCTGGCAGCTTCTCGAAGACCCTGTTGCCGGGCTTGACTGGGCGGGAGCTCTGCTCAACGCCCGTGGTCGGGTGCTTCCTATGGCATTGGATCCTATGGTGATTTATGGTACGGTGCTACGGGAACATGCTGGCGGTGGCATCGAACGGGTGCGTATTAGCGGGCAGGTTAATCTCTCAAAAGAAAAGCAAGTGCACGATATTGGGCTTACCCCCAAAGACGCGCGCCCATGTCCGGAAGCGCTAACCGCTATTGAGGAATCCGATTGGGTAATATTAGGCCCAGGGTCGTGGCGCACCTCCGTTTTGCCGCACTTGCTGTTAGAAGCACAGCGCGATGCTATCTGCCGTACAGAAGCTATGCGCTGTGTGGTTATGAATCTTTCGGATGACGAAGAAACCGCTGGATTCACCCCAGCCGCACATTTAGCACTCTTGAAACGATACGCCCCGAGTCTTCGATTGGACGCGGTCATTGCTGATGACGAAACACCCAAGTCTGTACGTAGCGAACTGGAACGAGAATCAGAATCTATGGGAGCGCGTGTGATGTGGGCACCCGTACGAGCATCAGCTGAAAACAATGTACATAATCCTCTGAAACTTGCAGCGGCGTATCATGAACTATTTTCGTTCAAGTTTTAGAGGTAAGGAGCGTGGAATTTATTTTCTATTTATGCCACCTCAAGATACACCGTTTCTCCAAGTAGAGCGTGTAGCATAGCTGAGTGCATCATCAGCACATCACACCATACGAACCTCACGGTGGGAAGGAACAACAATGGCTCTTACCGCGCTCGTTAAGGATGAGCTGGCCAGATACGAAACGAGCAAAGCATCAGTACGTAAGGCGGAAATTTCGACTATTCTGCGCTTTACTGGTGGGTTGCACATTGTTTCTGGGCGGATTGTTGTTGAGGCAGAAGTTGATTCCGAACAGACCGCGTTACGCATGCAGCAGACTATTGCTGAAATATACGGACATGAGGCTGAGATAACGAGCGTCAGCGGTGGCGGTTTGCGCCGCGGCGGGCGTTATATAGTGCGTGTTGATGCCGGGGGAGAAGCACTTGCTCGACAAACCGGTCTTTTAGATTTGCGAGGACGCCCGGTGCGGGGGCTGCCGCCTGCTGTTGTCAACGGCTCCATTCAGGACGCCGAAGCGGTCATGCGTGGTGCTTTCTTGGCACATGGATCGCTCACAGAGCCTGGTCGCTCATCAGCAATCGAATTTACATGCCCGGGGCCGGAAGCAGCGCTTGCTCTTGTGGGAGCGGCCCGGCGTTTGGAAATTATTGCTAAAGCGCGTGAGGTTCGCGGAGTGGATCGTGTTGTGGTCCGCGATGGCGAGACTATAGCCCGGCTTTTGGAGCGTATGGGGGCTCAGGACGCCCTCAAGGCGTGGCGCGAGCAACGTACTCGCAAGGAAGTTCGGGCGACTGCGAACCGTCTGGCAAACTTTGATGATGCAAACCTGCGTCGTTCTGCTCAGGCAGCTGTGGCCGCGGGTGCCCGTGTAGAACGTGCTTTGGAGATCCTGGGAGACGATGTTCCAGATCATCTGCGCTATGCGGGCGAACTGCGTGCCATGAATAAGCAAGCCTCTTTGGACGAGCTGGGACGTATGGCAGATCCTCCTCTGACGAAGGACGCGATCGCTGGACGTATTCGTCGTTTGCTGGTTATGGCCGATAAACGAGCAAAAGAATTGGGGATCCCTGGAACTGAACTCCCGAAGTCTTCATAAGTGGTCGTGTCAAGGGCAGGTTATCTGGACTCTCTACAGATAACCTGCCCTTCTGTTGCGTAAAAAATCTTTATAGAAAGGGCAAGCTAATACTACTTTGATGTGGTGGCGCGTGGGGTCGTGCTCTCTTTTACAGAAGAGAAGGTTCTAAATATAAAGTCTTTATATGTATTTTGTCTTAGTTTGACATCAGTTGCGTTTGAGTAGCTACAACCATATCCCAACACACAGAGTCACTGAACTCAACGTAAAACAACAGAAAACAAAGGGTTTTTGGTAAATTTTGTAAGATAAATCACAAAAATACCCGATAAAAACACACCCAAACACACATAAACTAAGGTAGGATTATAACAACACCGGCGGACACGCAACCAGCGTGAGACGAAAAACTCTAGAGGCTCTCTCATGAGACCCATGAACAATGGCTCTAGTCCGTCAAACTCAATGCACTGACAAGGAGATACTCCAGTGACTGTACGCGTAGCTATCAATGGTTTTGGTCGTATCGGCCGCACTTTCTTCCGCGCCGCACGCGCCGAGGCTAAGGGCTTTGAGATCGTAGCAATCAACGATCTTACCGACCCGAAGACTCTCGCCAACCTGCTTAAGTATGACTCCATTATGGGTCGCCTGGGGGCCGACGTAGAGGTCAAGGACGATGCATTGGTTGTTGACGGCAAAGAGATTAAGATTCTTGCTGAGCGCAATCCTGCAGATCTTCCCTGGAAGGATCTCGGCGTAGATGTCGTGCTTGAGTCTACTGGTTTCTTCACCGAAGGTTCAAAAGCACAGGCGCACATTGATGCCGGCGCTAAGAAGGTTATTATTTCTGCACCCGGCAAGAACATTGACGGTACCTTCGTGATGGGCGTGAACGATGATCAGTACGATCCGCAGAACCATCACATTGTCTCCAACGCATCCTGCACCACCAACTGCCTGGCTCCTTTGGCAAAGGTTCTCAACGATTCCTTTGGCATTGAAAAGGGCCTGATGACCACTATCCACGCGTACACCGCTGACCAGCGTCTGCAAGATGCTCCCCACTCTGACCTGCGCCGTGCACGTGCAGCAGCAGTGAACATGGTTCCCACCTCCACCGGTGCAGCAGCAGCAGTTGGTCTCGTACTTCCCGAGCTCAAGGGTAAACTGGACGGTTTCGCAGTTCGCGTTCCCACCATTACCGGCTCCATCACCGATCTTACTTTCACCGCATCCCGCGAGGTGACCAAGGAAGAAGTTAACGCTGCTCTGAAGGCTGCAGCCGAGGGTCCGATGAAGGGTATCATCATGTACAGCGAGGATCCCATTGTCTCGAAGGATATCGAAGGTGAAGGAATCTCCACTATCTTTGATGCGCCGCTAACCAAGGTTATTGGCGACCAGGTGAAGGTTATCGCTTGGTACGACAACGAGTATGGTTATGTATCCCGCTTGGTAATGTTCACCAACAAGGTTGTGGCTTCTCTCTAAGCCTATCTACGCAAGGATAGCTACTTTACGAGCTGACGAGGAGAACCCCAATTCTACAGCATGTTTTTACCGTAGAGTTGGGGTTTTCTTGTACCACGAAGTAAAAATGAGGCGTGTATGTATGGAATATCGGTAGAACTTGCCTAAACCACCATCCGTGCCGCACTAGGCTAAAACTTGGTCATTTCAGCAGACTTACGGCTGTGTGACCACCAGACTTCTGTATTATTGAAAATACACATATCCCCACTAATGTAGGAGGAATTTCCCATGGCTAAGGCACTTGCAGAGCTGCTTGATGAAGGCGTAACGGGGCGTTACGTGCTGGTTCGTTCCGATCTTAACGTTCCCCTAAAAGACGGCGTGGTAACCGATGACGGTCGTGTGCGCGCATCCCTGCCTGTTATTGAAAAATTGGCTAAAGCTGGTGCTTGCGTTATTGTAACCGCGCATCTTGGGCGCCCCAAGGGTCAGGTAGATCCCCAGTATTCGATTGCTCCCGCAGCTGCACGCCTTGCCGAGCTTGCATCCGTTCCTGTAAAGGTAGCGACAGATCTTGTGGGTGAGGACGCAAAGGCAAAGGCTGCGGATCTCAAAGACGGTGAAGTCCTTGTTCTTGAGAACGTGCGTTACGATGCTCGTGAAACTTCTAAGGACGATGCAGAGCGTGGTGCATTTGCAGATGAGCTCGTTGCTCTCACCGGTAAAAATGGCGCATATGTGGATGACGCATTCGGTGCTGTTCACCGCAAGCATGCGTCAGTCTACGATGTGGCAAAGCGTCTTCCCGCGTACCTTGGCGACCTTGTTAAGAAGGAAGTTGATGTTCTCTCAAAGGCTCTCAATAATCCTGAGCGCCCCTTTGTTGTCGTCATGGGCGGTGCGAAGGTCTCTGATAAGCTCGCCGTGATCGACAACCTGATTGGCAAGGCAGACTCCATTCTTATTGGTGGCGGCATGGGATATACTTTCGCCTATGCGCAGGGTTACGAGGTCGGTAATTCCCTGCTTGAAAAAGACCAGGTTGAGACTGTAAAGCGTTATCTAGAAGAAGCTCCCAAGAAGGGAACTGAAATCGTGACCGCTGTTGATGTCGTCTGGGCTGATGATTTCTCGGTAGAGGCTAACACTGAGATTCGACCCGTCGAAGATCTCACCGGCGGTAAGCTTGGTGCTGAAGCAGAAGGTCTGGATATTGGGCCGAAGACTCGTGAGCTTTTCGCAGAAAAAATTAAGAATGCGAAGACTATTTTCTGGAACGGCCCGGTAGGCGTTTTTGAACTTGCTCCCTTTGCCGGTGGCACGAAGGCCGTTGCGGAGGCAATTGTTGAGTCTGATGCATTCTCCATCATCGGTGGTGGCGACTCTGCATCGGCTGTGCGCAACCTTGGCTTTGCTGACGAACAGTTCGGACACATCTCTACGGGTGGAGGTGCATCGCTCGAATACATTGAGGGTAAGACCCTGCCCGGTTTGGACGCTCTAGGCGCATAACTCTTATCGCGCTGCCGCTAGAAAAACGCATCCGGCTCTCAACCTCAAGGACGTGCCGGGTGCGTTCCTATATGCTCATAGATAGATAGCCATAACCCACATCGCAAGGATGCATTCCATGGGATTTTTCTCTAAATACTTTGGTTCCCGCGAAGCTACAACAGTCGCAGACTATGAACGTGAAGTGCGGCAAGAAAGACAGGCATCCGCCCAAAATCTGAAAGAGCCTCGGAAGATGGGCGAAGCTAAAGTCGCATCAGCTTCAGAACATCCGGATTATTTGTATGGTGCCTCTGCTGATAACCCGTCAGAATTTTGGGAGAACTCGGCAGCTGATCGGGACCACAAACTGACTATCACCATGCTGCAAGCACAAAAATCTAGAGATCTTGTTCAGACACTAGCAACTGACCTTGAAGATCAGCTGGATGAGCTTCCTAGCCATCTAGAGAAAACCGTGACGGAGCTTCATCAGAAAACCACTCAAGCGCTCCTGAGCTACTACACTTATAACGCTGCGTGGGAGATAAACCCACAGAACCCAGAACTTGCTGAATATTATTTTCCGGGGTATCACGCGGCATGCGATACTGTGAAAATTGCTTACCGGTGTCTGCAGAATAATATCTGGACTACAACTAATATCTCGGGGCAAAAACACGAGATAATACGTATTTTATTTGAACGTGTGCAAGATACGGCGCAGATTATTCCAGAGATTATGCCAACAGTTATAGATTCCCCGGTAGTCATGGCTCCATCAGACGCATTTCTTATTTCTGTAGAAGAACGCCAGAGCATTCTGAAGACAGGACAGCGTGTTGCCCAAGAAGCGATAGTACGCACTCAGCATCTTGTACAAAAAGCCGAGTCACAGCATGAAACAGGCCTCTATGACATCGCACTCGCTTATGAATCGGGTGCTTCAGATCTTGTACTTGCCCTTGAAAACTATGCAGACTGTGCGCGGGAGAGCCAACTGCTGCATGTTGATTTTGTTACTGCATTTCGTCAAGTGGTGAGAATTTTGCGGGAGACTTCTGGCGATGAACAGTACGTTCATATACTCGAATATCTCGCGAGATTAGAGTCTATATCGATAAGAGCATTGGAAGATTACTCTCTTGCTGACGACGCTGATACTGTGCTCTACCTTCTGGATCTTGTGCAATCGGATGTTCCTGAACAGACCTTTACAGAGATTTTGGGCTGTTTGCTTGAACCGTACCGGCGCTACCTCACAATGCTGCTGACTCAGTGGGATATCTATGCTCTAGGAAATTTTGCTCCGCTTATGGTAGCGACCTATGCGATGTATACCCATGCGCGTATATGTTATGAGGAAGCATTGGCTGAGAATGGAAATACCCTACAGGCCTGGAGCCTCGCCCACAGCGCTCATGAAGCAATCGTGATGGCGCATCGTTATGCGTACACTGATTACCGTGAGATGTTTCAAGATTACGACGAAGAAGAACTTGATGCTCTAATACTGCAGAACATGTCGGAAAATACTCGGGAATTCTTCATACAGGAGACAGAACAAATGGCAAACGCCTGGAAACTTGATCTGTAGCTTTTTTGGAGTAGGCCTGACTAGCCTAAAAATCCAGATAAAACCTAGAGCATTTAGTGTTTTTGAGTGATCAAACCATTAAAATAGAAGATAGAAATTTCCGAATCTATACCCTGATTTTTTGGGGGATTGGAGCGAAAATATGTCGCGCAAACCGCTGATCGCCGGTAACTGGAAGATGAATCTTAACCATGCTGAAGCCGTTACGTTGGTTCAGAAGCTAGCATGGACTCTTGATGATTCGAATTTTGATTTTACAAAGACTGAAGTAGCGGTATTCCCTCCTTTTACCGATATTCGCTCCGTACAAACCCTCATTGAAGGTGACAAACTGAGTATTGAGTATGGCGGTCAGGATCTTTCTGTACATGAATCCGGTGCGTATACCGGAGAGATCTCTGGTGCTTTTTTGCAAAAACTTGGTGCGAAATACGTTCTCGTAGGACACTCTGAGCGTCGCACTTACCATCACGAAAGTGATGAACTATGCGCTGCTAAGGTACAGGCTGCTTACACCTATGATTTGACTCCGGTACTGTGCGTTGGTGAAGCTCTGGAAGTTCGTGAGGCTGGCACTCACGTGGACTTTACCCTTGAGCAGCTTCGCGGTTCTATTGCAGGCTTGAGCGCCAAGCAAGCAGAAACTCTCGTGGTTGCGTATGAACCTGTATGGGCAATTGGCACTGGTAAGGTCGCAACTGCTGATGATGCGCAGGAAATGTCTGCGGCTATACGTGCTGAATTTGAAAAGCTCTACTCCGCAGACGTTGCTCAGAAGGTTCGTATTCTCTACGGTGGATCGGTTAAGTCTTCTTCTGCGTCCTCTATTATGGGGAAAGAAGACGTGGATGGTGTGCTGGTAGGCGGCGCATCCCTTCAGGCTGAAGAGTTTGCAGCAATTGCGCGTTTTGATGCATAGCTAAGCAGCAAATCGTACTTAAAGGCGTCTAGCATACGTGTATTCGTGCGCTAGGCGCCTATCCTTTTGTGCAATGTTACGAACATGAACAGAAATATTCTCATTCCATATTTAGAGAGGCTGATATCAACGCAGGTTGAACTCACCAGATTCCGAGTACGTAAAGGTCAAGAAGAGCGAGCTGTAGAATGGATGCGTTTTCTTCGTCAGAATATGGATGCCGTTGAGCAGACCTTAGCGCCCGAAAAAATGTATGTCGAAACGATCTTTTCGGAGGTTCGTGATGAGCATATGTACTTGTACTGGTACAGCGTACAGGGTCAGGGAGCACAACCTGTTGAAGAATCAGAACACTGGGTAGATAAGGAGCATTTAAGGTTCTGGCACGAGGCTATTGACCCTACATTTCCGGGAGAAGATCTAACGGTGGAGGTTCTGATGATGCTACCAGATGTGCATAAAGTTGTCTTAGGGTAAGAGAACGCAGCCTCGGGGCAAAATATGTGGTACCGAAAATTTTTCTGTAAAAATGTGGAAAGTTAGCGATTTTCGGTATAGATCTACGGCTAATATTATTATAATAATATCTAAAATATAACAAAATGATTAAGGGTTTGAGTTATTTTGATGCAGTTAGCTTTGCTTTATTTAAATTTAATTTAATTAAATATAATTCAAATGGTTTTTGTGTGTTTAAAATGTGTGGTTTTGTGGAGTCTTCGAGATTTGTTACACTTATGCCTAAGCGTTTTAGGAGGGTGAGATATGAAATCACGCAAGTATACGTCTGTTTT
>ERZ772956.2148-NODE-2148-length-12793-cov-2.954545_pt1 | contig 12793 bp, 14 predicted proteins | sample MGYA00580683_ERZ772956 | MGnify/ENA primary metagenome ERZ772956 (study PRJEB29015, sample SAMEA2738077) | human oral metagenome | biome: human oral; feature: human-associated habitat; material: saliva | place: China | collected 2212 ... | reverse complement strand
GCAAAAAATACTATTTTATACGCGGTTATCGGTGTAGTTGTGTCAATAGCTGCTTATGCGATTGTTAGTTTTGTTGTTACTCAGTTTGTCTGATTCGGTTTCACTACCCGTTACTACCTCGTAATGAAGCGTAAAAGCAATCCCAATTATTTACCAAATGTTGTATAATAATCCGTATAAGACCAATAAATCATACAGAAAGGATCGATCGTATGAGAATTAAATTAAATAAAGACAGTATTTTCGGCTTGCTGGCAGTGCCTGCGCTGGTATTGTCGGTAGCTGGCGTGATGCTTCAGCCGGCGCCAGCATTTGCTGCTCCGACGAAATCCTCGAGTAGTGTGGAGAAGGATTTAACTATATCAGGCGGGGCTGGGGCTGCTAAAGGTGATGACCAATCAGCCTGTCTGTTTGGCAATGAGAATGGTTGCGACAAGGACCAGACGCCTATTTTCCGTATTGTCACTAACGTTTTGCTATTTATCATCGGTGCCGTGTCGGTAATCATGTTGATCATCGGCGGTTTTCGCTACGTCACCTCGCAGGGTGACCAAACGCAGGTGCAGTCGGCCAAGAATACCATCTTGTATTCAATAGTTGGTATTGTAGTGGCAATTCTAGCTTACGCGGCGGTCAACTTTGTGATCTCTAGCTTTGTTAATAAAGAGCAGTAGTATCAATACTATCAGGATGTGTAATAACCGCGCTAAGACCAGCGCGGTTATTTTTTGGCAATAAATAACCCGCTCACTTGCGGGTCATTATGCCCCAGACCTCTACCCTACTGGATAGCAATCTTCTTGGCTTGTTCTTGCTTGACTTTGGTGAAGCTAATAGTTAGAACACCATCCTTGAGTACTGCCGAAACCTCGTCTTCTTTAACAGCTACTGGCAATGCTAGCGTGCGGCTAAACTCGCCCCAATAGCATTCTTGGATATGCCAACGCGAAACGGCGGTGTCGTCGCCGCTCGATAGTGTGCCGCTTATAGTCAAGATACCGTCAGAGATACTAACATCGAGGTCTTCCTTGTTGACGCCAGCGGTACGAGCCTTAATCACTAGCAACTCGTCAGTCTCATAGACATCAACGGCTAGCTGGCCTGGAAAGTCTTCTTCCTGCTCTTGCCAGGCGCTATCATCGGCCTGCTGCTGAGGTGTCGCCGCGGCTGGCGAGTTATTATCGTTCGTTAAACTGTCATCGTTGAGAAATGCTGCAGCCAGCTCGTCTCCGATCAACAGATCGTCATCTTGTTTACGTGCCATTGATGTCCTCCACTATTCTCGTTGGCTGATTGAATTTATACTATCATTATAGACTATGCATAGCGTATAATCAACTGTATAAACCATAAGAGTGTAAAAAACACAATGATGATTTCCCTGTTCGATATACTAGCGCCCCACTACTGTTGTTCTTGCGGTGAAATTGGTAGGATTATTTGTGATAATTGTAAAAATAACATCATCTCGCGAGCTTCGCAGCGGTGCTTGCTATGCGCGAAAACTATTCGTAATTCCAGCAGTTTATGCCAGCGCTGCCAGCCGAGAGCGCCTTTTGAAAATGCTTGGTATGTTGGCGAACGAAGCGGCGCTTTGAAGCTGTTGATTGGTGCTTATAAATTCGAACGAGTTGGCGGTGCTTATCGCGAGATTGTTGATTTGCTAGATATGCGCGTATCAGAATTACCTGTCGAGACAATTGTGGTGCCAGTGCCGACGATTGCGTCGCACGTTCGCCAGCGCGGTTTCGATCACGCAGCGAGGTTAGCCAAGGAGTTTGCTAGGCGCCGAAAGCTCCCCTATCGTACGATACTGCATCGGCGAACCTCATCAGTCCAGCATACTGCCGATAAGAGCGAGCGCTGGCAGCAAGCGAAGCAGGCTTTTGTTTGCGACAGCTCAGAGGCCGCTAGCTGTTTGTTGATCGATGATATTTACACTACTGGAGCGACATTGCATTATGCTGCCAAAGCTCTGCTGGCTAGCGGAGTCGAAAAGGTGTCGGTAGCGGTAGTAGCGCGGCAGCCTACCCAGAGTAGCTAATCTCTGATATAATAGGTCCGCTGGAGAGGTGACCGAGTGGTTGATGGTACTGGTCTTGAAAACCAGCGTGGGGCAACTCACCGCGGGTTCGAATCCCGCCCTCTCCGCCAGAAAATGCCTTATTTACTTTTATAAAAGTAAAATTATTTTAGCGGCTGGAGGCGCCATAACCGCCAGTAGTAGTACCGCTGCCGCCAATACCGCTACCTGATGGGCTAGGTATAAAATTGCCGATGACGAAATTAACGGCCGCGTAGGCCAGAATTGCCACGATTATACCGACTAGCGCGTAAAGGATAGTGTTCTTGGCTGATTGAACTTTCGAGGCGTCGCCGCCAGATACGATATATTTTAGCCCGCCGATGATGAGCATGATTACAGCAACAGCGCCAACGATGAATAGCAAGACGCTACTCACTCGTGAAAATACGCCAGACTCGCCGAATAAGGTGGTTGGCTGGTCGGCACCGCGCGCCGAACTAGCGCCGTCTGCAATTGAGCCGATAGCTGCTACCGGCAGCGGCGACAGCGCAGCAATAGCGATGGTGATTGAAGCTAGGATTCTAATGATAATATTAGTGCTTTTCATAATGATTTTTGAAGTCCTTCTAGTTATTAGTATACATGGTTATCATCAAAAATCTATGCAGCAATGGTAAAATATGCTAAACTGGTAGCGATTGGAGCTTTACTATTGGTGATAGCTTCGTTCGGAGGAGTACCCAAGTGGCTGAAGGGGACGGTTTGCTAAATCGTTAGTACGGGGAGACCTGTAGCGGGAGTTCGAATCTCCCCTCCTCCGCCAAGAAAAGTAGAGGCCGTTTGTTGTCCTCTATTTTTTTTGTGGTAATCACTGCAGCCATGATATAATGCGGTTATGCAAGACGACTCATCGCAAGATTGGCAAAAACCAGCAGAGACAGCTTCTGGGGCGCCTTTTCAAGCGGCTGTTTCAGAAGCAGAGTTAAATACGAGTGCAGAATCGACCCAGCCAGCTTCAGTTGATGCTGAGGCGACAGATTCAACTGCTCCAACTGCTCCAACTGGTCTTAATTCAGCAGAGAGCGATACTTCAGCATTTGGCGATGATGCAACGCCAGCGGTCGAGCCTGACGATAGCGAAATTCTTGTGCGCTGGCAAGGTCCAGAACATCTCTATAGCGAGCGTTCGATGATGTGGTATGCAGCTTTGGCACTAGCGACGCTCATAATGATGGCGATTGCTTATTTTGCGTTTAATTCGCTGACATTCACCATTTTGTTGCCAGTGATGGCGGTGGCGCTGGGCGTGTACGCGCATCGGCCGCCAGAGATTATTGATTATACCTTGACCCGTAAGGGTCTGTATGTTCGCGACCGGCTAATGCTGTATGATCAGTTTAAATCGTTTGATGTTGTCACTATCAATAATGTTCATCATATTGCGCTAATTCCGCGCAAGCGCTTCCAACTAGGGCAGAATATTTACTTCCCTGAGGAATCAGGCGAGAAAATTGTCGACATGCTAGCGGCGCGCCTGCCGATGAAAGAAGTCAAGCCAGATTTTATCGATAGGATACTAGCCAAGCTTCACTTGTGAAAAGTGTTTGAGTATGCTATTATCAGCTAGTTAGCACCCGTAGCTCAGCTGGATAGAGCGTTGGTTTGCGGTACCAGAGGTCGTGCGTTCGAATCGCGCCGGGTGTACCACATGTTTTTATACGAGCCTGGATCGGATGGTTCGTGTCTGATGATTGAGAGCGGCTGCCCTGCTGGGCGGGCGCTTTTCGTTTGGTGGACAGTTGCTATGCTGCTGATGTTTGTGATTAAATAGAAGTATGACTAATGAGGAATTATCCAATCAGATACAAAAACTAAGTGATATCGTTGCCAGTTTGGCGAAAACGATGAACGAACGCTTTGAAAAAAACGACGAGCAGTTTGCACAGATCGACGAACGTTTCAACAGCATTGATGAGCAGCTCGCTGATATTCGCAACGACCATAAAACGTTGGTTGATATCGTGAAAGATATGGATTTACGAATGGATAAGGGCTTCAATGAGCTAAAAGCTGAAGACGGCAAAATTCATGCCGAGATTGCTAGTCTGCGACTTGAACTTTACCACGAATCTGGCAGCCGCGAGCTGGTGGACGATACTTTGTATGGTTCGTTAGACAAGCGCTTGCGCCGACTAGAGGCAAAGTTTCCTGATTTGGCGTCGAGCCAAGCGGTGTGATATTTGGCGGAGAGACAGGGATTCGAACCCTGGGTACGATTGCTCGCACACACGCGTTCCAGGCGTGCACCTTCAACCACTCGGTCACCTCTCCTTCGCTTACAATTCTACCAGAAAACGCCAGAAATATGAATTGCGCTTTACTCTGCGTCCGACTAATTAAAAATGTAGTATTTTACACAATCTTCATCGGTTGATTTATTAAACGTCACTTGTCTATAATAGATTAATATGACAGCGCGAAAGACAGCAAGGCCGATAATTCAACTTAAAAAACTTACAAAAATATACGGTATAGGCGACGCGGCGCACGATGCGCTCGATGAAATTGATCTGACCATCCGCGAAGGCGAGTTTATCGCCGTGATGGGGCCGTCCGGCTGCGGCAAGACGACTTTGCTTAATATCATTGGTTTTTTGGATCGACCTGACCAGGGCGAATATCTGTTCGAAGAACATTCGACCGCTCGCCTATCAGAGCGGCAGTACGCCAAAATTCGTTCTAACAAGATTGGCATCGTTTTTCAAAGTTTTAATTTGATTAATCGCTTGACGGTGCTGGAAAACGTTGCTTTGCCGCTGATTTACAAAGGTGTACCGCGCGTCAAGCGTCTGGAAATGGCTAGTAGCATTCTAAAGTCGTTCCATTTGCAGGAGCGTGAATATTACATGCCGTGGCAGCTATCGGGCGGCCAGATGCAGCGCGTGGCGATTGCGCGGGCTTTAGTGAACAAGCCGAGCATCATTCTAGCCGACGAGCCGACCGGCAACCTCGATAGCCGCTCTAGCCACGTTATTATGGAGGAGCTGGCTAACTTGCACAAAAAAGGCAACACTATCGTCATGGTGACTCACAACCCGAATCTGACTAGCTATGCTAGCCGTGTGATTAACATGCTTGACGGCAAGGTTGCTAGCGACCGTCGCGTAACGGTTGAATCGCATACCGAATCAAAGGAAGTGGCAATCCCGCTGCATAAATCAGACGTTTCTAAAGACAAGAATGACGCAGATGCCAAAGACGCCAAGGATAAGGACACTAAAAAAGCCAAAGAAGAAACAAAAGAAGCTACCAAAGATAAGCCTAAAAAGACAGCCAAAAAGAGCGAGGACGACGAAAAATGAGGTTAATGACAGTTGAACACATCACCGATGCTTATCAAACATTGCGGCGCAGTCGCGCGCGTACGGTACTGACGGCGCTGGGTATTGCTATCGGCGTGGCTAGCGTGACGTGTATTTTGGCGATTAGCGACGGTGCTCGCGGAATGATTTCTAATCAAGTTAATACCTATGACGGCAAGCTAATGATCGTCCGTCCGGGCGCGCAGACGCGCGATTTGAATGCTTATCTCAATCCGGCCGGGCAGCAGTTATTCGGTACTAGCTCGTTGGCCGAGGCTGATATTGAGGCTGCTAAGTCAATTGACGGTATCGACGCGGTGGTGCCGCTAATGATTTTGAATGCTACTGCTAAAACCTCTCGAGCTGAGGCAGCTAATAATGTTGTACTTTCTACTACTCCTGCATTTGTCAAGACGGCAGATATCAAAATGAATGCTGGCCAGTTTCTTGGTGAAGAAACTGACGATTCAGCGGTGGTGATCGGCAGCGAGCTGTCAACTAAACTATTCAACACCGATCGTTCGGTTGGCCAGATGTTCACGATGTACGGCCAGCAGTTTACGGTTATCGGCGTTGTTAAGACTGGCGCTAACCCGGTTAACTATAATACCGTTGATTACGGTAATGCGATTTTTGTCTCTTATAATCAAGGCAAATTGCTGCACAAAGGCAGTACGCAGATCCAACAAATTAACGTTTTGGCAAAGGACAAGAATAACATCTCTTCCATTAAAGACCAGCTGAAAGAGAAAATTCTCAAACAACACCTAGGCGAAGCCAACTTTACTATTCTAAGTGGCGCTGATATTGGCCGGCCGACTGGCGAATTGTTTAGTGCCTTAACAGCGGTGATGGCGGCCATTGCAGCGATTTCGCTGGTAGTGGGCGGCGTCGGTATTATGAATATCATGCTGGTTGGCGTGGCTGAGCGCACCCGCGAAATTGGTATCCGCAAAGCAGTTGGCGCTAGCCAGCGGACGATTATCGGGCAATTTTTAGTTGAGTCGCTGATGATTAGCCTGCTGGGCGGCACTTGCGGTTATCTGGTTGGTTGTTTGTTAGCTGTGATCATTAGTTCGCAAATGAGCTTTGGGCCGACAATGACCTGGTCAACGGCGATTGCGGCGTTGTTGATGGCGGTTGGCTCTGGCGTAATCTTCGGTACTTACCCTGCCCTGAAAGCGGCGCGCAAGAACACTATTGAATCGCTGCGGCAATACCACTAGAAGCTGAATTTCTACCGATAGACAATAAACAAAATAGACAGCATCAGACTGTCTATTTTGTTTTTACTTATCTTAACGCGCGTTTATTTTTCGAGGGCTTTTTTGAACTTTTCAATTAAGTTAACCTGGGTTGGGTCGACATTATTGAGAATTGCCACGTAAATACTGGCAAAATCTGCTAAAATACAACCCCACAGCATCTGCTGTAGCGGTGTTTTGCCTGCGAGTGGTACCACGTTTGATTTCGGGCGTTTGCCAGATAGCATCTGATCGCTGAGCGAGAAGCGTTTGAGGATGCGCGGGTGTTCGAGATCGCTTAGCAAATCAAATACCGCGAAAGGCTTCTCGACCGGGTGGCTAGTCCAGCCAATAAATTCGTTGTGGCTGAATTCTGGCAAATAGTTGCAGAATGCAACGTTTTTAGCATTTTCGTTCCAACTAATTTTCCACTTATAAGCTAGCGGCGCCATCAAACTACCGCCGTAGAAAACCGGTGTTTTGCCGACAGCGATTAAGGCCAGCTGTTTGGCATAGTTTTGCTTGGTCGGCACATCTTTGGTCCAGAGCGCACTTTCCTTCTCTAGCCAAGTGCTAATAGCTGCTAGTTCGTCAATGTAGGTGCGGTCAATCAACTTGAAAGCATTAAGCACCTCAAATAGCGCTCGCAGCGAATAAATTACGGCCATGCGCGGTTGGCAATCTTTGGGAATGAGTGCTGATAGGATATGTTCTCGTTGAGCAATCTCGTTAAGTTCTCCGCCAGTAGCAATGATAGCAATTTGGCAGCCGTGTTCAATCGCCTGCTTGAGGCATGATAGAGTTTCCTCGGTGTTACCAGAGTGGCTGCTAGCGATAACTAAGGTATTGTGATCGGCGTAATGCGGCAAATCGTAGTCCTTGACGACGTCGAACGGAATTGATAGCGTGTCGTTGAGCAGCGACTTAGCGAGGTCGGCCGCTAGCGCCGAGCCGCCCATGCCAGCGACGATGATGTTGCGCAGTTCGCGGCCGTCGTGCTCGGCGTCGCGCAATTGGCAGTCAAAATTTGCCTGTTGATAGAGTTTAGCTGCAACTTCGAGAGCACCTCCGTTGTCTCTTTGCTTCAAAATATTAGAGTCATCTAGCATGTAAAATCACCTTTCTCTTGCGATATTTCCTATAACTATGATACAGTATATACTAAATAAAGCATAAAAGTAATGAAGAGGGTGGGCACATGGATATAAAACCGCAAACAACGCAGCCAATTAGCGACGATCAGGATCTCGCTAAGGTTTTGGCTGGCGTAAGTAACGGCGCGAGCGCAACGAGCGCACAACCAGCAGCACAATTGCCGCCGCTGCCTGATTTGCCGCCAGAGCCAGCGCCGGAGCCGGAACCAGTTGCACAGCCAAAACCGGCTAAAACATCAGCTACAGTTACGCCAGTTGCTGACAACGATCTTGATAATGTCAAGAACGAAGCCATCAAAGAGCTTCGACCGCTGGTAGATAAGCTCAACATCTCTGCCGAAGAAAAATTTGACACTTATCTGCTATTGATCCGCTCGACGGATGACAAAACCTTGATTGCGCCGGCGCATGAAGCCGCCAAAAATATTGCCGATGAATCTCGCCGCGCTCAGGCTTTGCTTGATGTCATTAAAGAGATTGATTTCTTATCAAACCCGCAGCCGTAATAGATTTTCTCTGTTAATCACGCGATAACACCTCCGTAAGCCCTCCTCGGAGGTGTTATACTATAGTTATGACTATTCGTTTTGCAACTGATGATGAAATCAACCGCTGGGATAATCTAGTGGTTCATAATAGCGATCGCGGCAATATGCTGCAAGGGTCGGTTTTTTTAAATTTGAAGCGGCTAGCTAACTGGCGGCCGCGTTTTATCATCTGCGGCGAGTTAGCAATTGGCGCTATCGAAAAGCATATTCCCCTATTCGGTAAAGTATGGTATATCCCGAAAGGTCCGGGCGTAGCTAGCGCTAGCGAGTTAGCCTCGGTAGTGCCGATATTGCGTGATTTTGCTCGCCAGCAAGGTGTTTTTACTATCAAAATCGAGCCAGAATTATTGCGTGGTACTGACGTTTCAATGATTGAACTGTTGCCTACTCAACCGATTCAGTACAATGCTTCGACCGTGGTAGTTGATTTGCATAGCGATATTGATACAATCCTTAAGGACTTACCGCAAAAAGGCCGCCATGCTATTCGCCGCGCTGATCGCGACGGTGTTGTTATTGAGCGGGTGCCGGTCAATGATGAAACTTGCCAGGCGATGTATGATTTGTTCAAAGAAACGGCCGATGGCGCTGGCTTTACGATCCGCTCGCCGCAATACTACCGTGAATTCTATCAGCGATACATCGACGCTAACCAAGGCCAGTTATTTTTCGCCTATTATCAAGATCAGCTGGTGGCTGGTGCTTTTGCGGTGATTCTGGGTACTAAAAGTACTTACAAAGATGGCGCTTCGGTTCGCAAGCGTACGGCCTACGGTGCTAGTCACCGCCTGCAATGGGAAGTAATTAAATGGGCTAAAGAGCACGGCTCGCTCGAACACGACCTCTGCGGTACGCCAGCTTCCGATGAAATGAGTAACCCGAATCATCCGCGCTATGGTCTGGGGCGCTTCAAAACTAGCTTCAATAAGCATATCACTGACTATATTGGCGCTTTCGAGATTCCAGTTTCGCCTATTAAGTCGCGGCTTTGGAGCAAATATATCGAACGATTAGTGCGCCGATTATACTTCGCCCGGCATCATGAGTCATACTATTAGGCCGCTTAGAAGCATTCTCAGCCCTAATCGTCGCTACTTAGCTTTAATATTCAAAATAGCTTGCCGCACTGTCTCGATTTCGCTCCAAGGGTGAGCTCCGTCGGCGCGTTCAATGGTTTTTTCATGTCCTTTTCCTAGGAATATAACAGTATCTTTCGAGCTAGATACTCGCGAGACAGCGAAATTAATGGCCGCAGTGCGGTCTGGTACTAGGAAGAGATTTTTCTCGCGTTTTTTGCCGGTTTTTTCGGCGCCCGAAGCGATTTGCGACAGTATGGTATTGCCATCGATATCGCGATCGTCTTCCTCGGTTAAGACAATCTCATCGGCGTATTTGCCAGCGATTTCGCCCTGGATGGCGCGTTTAGCTTCGTCGCGGCGTCCAGCCGAGCCGAACAATACCACTAGCTTGCCCTTCGTTGTGTTTCTAACATCATTTAGCAACCGTTCAAACGAGTCTGGCGTGTGCGCAAAATCGACAATCGCCGAGAACGGCTGTTCAGCGTCGACCACTGTCATGCGGCCTTCTACGCCCGCTAAAGCGGCAATTCCGCGCTCGATCTGGTCCTTGGTCAAGCCAACCTCGCGGCCAACGGCAGCAGCCGCCAGGCTATTATAAACATTGAATTCGCCGGGAATATTGACGTGAATGTGGTAAGAATCGCTATCAATTAACGCTGTGTAATCACTGCCGTGGGCGCTCAAATTGATATCTTGCGCCCGCCAATCGCCAGATTTGAGGCCGTAGCTGACCGATTGTTTGACGGCCTGGCGAAAAGTTTCAGCAGACGGGTCGTCGGCGTTAATGATACCGACGCGGCTGGCTAGTTTAAATAGTTTGGTCTTAGCAGCTAAATAGCGCTCAAAAGTTCTGTGATAGTCGAGGTGTTCGTGCGTAACGTTAGTCATGACGGCGATCTCGATTGGTACGCCAAAGGTACGGTGCTGGGCTAGCGCGTGGCTGGTCACCTCCAAAACTACCCATTCGACATTTTGCTTCTTGAACTCTGCTAACCGCTTCTGCAGCAATGGCGCCGAAACAGTGGTCATGTGGGCTACCTGCGGCGTGATATCGTTACCTGCGCCATAAGCGACGGTAGTCATTAGGCCTGCTTTGAGGCCAGCTTCAGTTAGCATTTTGTGGATCATGAAGCAGGTCGAGGTTTTGCCATTGGTGCCAGTCACGCCGATGACGCGCATATTGTGCGCTGGATAACCAGCTTTGGTAGCAGCGGCAGTAGCTGTCAATAGATGATAAGTTGGCTCAATTGATTGGTATAAACTAGCGGGAATGGCCTTTTTCAAAGTTTTCTTGAGTGAATTCATACCGATATTATAGCATCGACCTCTTGGCGGTGGTACAATTAAGTAGATGAAGGTTTTGGGAATTGAATCAAGCTGCGATGAAACCGCGGCAGCTATAGTTGAGGACGGTTTTCGGATGTTGTCAAATGTGGTACAGTCGCAGATTGACATTCACGCGCATTTTGGCGGCGTGGTGCCCGAAATCGCAGCGCGCAGCCATATCGAGGCTATCGGCCCAGTCGTCGACGAAGCCCTCGCCCAAGCGAACTGTACTTGGGATGAGATTGACGCTATCGCCGTGACCTACGCGCCAGGTTTAATTGGTTCGCTGCTGGTTGGTTCGCTGGCGGCGCGAACGCTAGCGATTTTGCATCGCAAACCGCTTTACCCGGTGCATCACGTCGAGGGGCATGTCTACGCCAATTTTATTACCGAGCAAGCGCCCGGGCCTGTTCAGCTTGCCTTGCCAAAATCCCAGCCGCGCTTTCCTCTTTTGGCCTTGATTGTCTCGGGTGGACACACGCAGTTGGTGCTCTTTCGCGGCCACGGTGATTATCAACTGCTGGGGCAAACTCAAGATGACGCTGTCGGCGAAGCTTTTGACAAGGTGGCCAAAATTCTCGGCTTGCCCTACCCTGGCGGCCCGTCGATTGCGCGCGCGGCCGAGTCGGGTAATCCTGATAAATACCATTTACCCAAAGCTAAGTTCGATAATCCGTACAATTTTTCGTTCTCAGGCCTCAAGACAGCTGTTTTAAGGGCTGTACAGCGCGAAGTAGGCAAAGACTTCACTTTTCCGTCGCACGAGCTCCCAGGGCTTGTCACGAGCTTGCAGCAGCACGATTTTGCAGCTAGCTTCCAGAAAGTAGCCGTCGAAACGCTAGTTGAGCGTACCTTGCGCGCTTTTCAGGACTTTCAGCCGCAATCGGTAGTGATTGCTGGCGGCGTGGCTGCTAATCAAGAACTGCGCCGCCAACTGCGCCAGAAACTACCGATTAACATTGAGTACGCGCCGATTCAGCTGTGTACTGATAATGCGGCAATGATTGCGGCGCTAGGCTATCAGCAAGCTCGACTGAGTACTCCAGCCGATCCGTACACTCTCGAGGTGGTTCCTAGCCTGTCAATGGTCAAAACTGCCTGGAATAAGACCGGAGCGTTGTAAATGCAACAACTATTTACCTCTGTTGATAATGATGGATTGATTGATATTTTGAATGGCGGCGGTATTGGCGTATTGCCTACCGACACAGTTTATGGTCTTGTAGCACGGACCGCTGATCCAGCAGCGATTCAAAAAATGTACGACACCAAAAAGCGCGCTAGCCAACCAGGAACGCTAATAGCTAGTTCAATTAATGATTTGGCGAAATTAGGGCTAGATTCTAATCAGCTATCATTAGCAGCTAAGTTTTGGCCCGGCCAAATCAGCGTGGTTATTAATGCTGATGATGTCGCTACTTATCTCAAACAAACGCGGGATAACTTAGCTGTGCGCATTCCTGACGACCCTTCGCTGTCGCGGCTTTTGGCGCGGACTGGTCCGTTGATGACTACTAGCGCTAATGTGCCAGGCCAGCCAATTTCGTCGACAATTGCTGAAGCTAAAGCCTATTTTGGCGACAAGGTTGATTTTTATGTCGATGGCGGCACTATAACTAATAATCAGCCGTCAACTATTATTGGCCTCGATGAGCATGCAAATATCATTGTATTTCGCCGCGGGGCTGTCGATATTGATCGGTTATTTACCAAGTAATTTTTTGGTGCTGCGGATGGCTCTTTTAGCTAGCGGTAACCCGTGCCGCCAAACTGGATAAAACTGGCTCATTGGATAATCGTAAGTACCAGCTAATTTATTCTCATGGCTAGCGAAGCCGCGCTTGAAGTTGCTCACGCCGTCGTTGAGCAGGCCGTTCATGTCGTAACGCTTAATTCCCTGCCGCTTACATTCGACGATAGCGTGCCATTTTAGCGCGTAGTTAGCGCGCAAAGCTTGGCCGCGATCGTTCATACCGCCGTATAGCTCGAATGAAGTTTCGCGGCTAGTCGCCAGCCAAAGAAATGATATCGGGCGATTGTCTTCGTAAGCAGCA
>ERZ772956.2144-NODE-2144-length-12806-cov-2.113089_pt1 | contig 12806 bp, 16 predicted proteins | sample MGYA00580683_ERZ772956 | MGnify/ENA primary metagenome ERZ772956 (study PRJEB29015, sample SAMEA2738077) | human oral metagenome | biome: human oral; feature: human-associated habitat; material: saliva | place: China | collected 2212 ... | reverse complement strand
CCTCCATCATCAAACACCGCTGTACGATCTCCCAAAACACTTCTCATTGTTTTTCCTCCTAATCTTATCTTGCATATCCCTTATACATTTTGTAAACTTAATTTGTTTATAAAATAATATTCATTTTACAAAATATAAGTTAAAAATAGCAAGAGGAAAATCCATGAAAATTACCAAAATCCAATGTCCAAACTGTCAAGGTGAGCTATCCATTCCGGAGGGAATGAAGGAAGGCTTTGTGCAGTGTAAATTCTGTAATACCAAGGTCTATTTGGAACCACACAAGCCGGATATTACCCAAAATATCACCATAAAAAATGTGAATTATAATAAGGAAAGAACTGCCACAAACAACGTACGAGGCAAATACCTTTTGCAAAGCTGTGCAGTGGGCACTGTAGTAGTGGTAATGTCAATCCTTCTGTTTGTTTTACTAAGAACAGTCTTTTCTCCTAGCGGTATAGAGCTTCCCACCGACCAATATCGTAGCACGGTGCAGGATCCGGTAGTGATTTCCTTTGTGGAAAAAGCATTTTCCAAAAATCACTCCGAAATCACAAGGGAAGACTATAATTCCTTAAAATTCCTGTCCATCTCAAAAGATTTAGATGAAGAAAACTGGTGTTTTTCTTATGCGGAGAAGCTGGATGAAGAGGGAAATCCCGTGGATGAAAAGACTCTTTATTTTCCTGCTACGAAAAGTATTCCCCGGCAGGAGATTCAGCCCTTCACCGGTTTGGAGAATCTGGCACTGGGGCAAGGCCTGGACTTCGATAGTGACAGTAGCGACAATCAGGATTTAAAAAATCTAAAAGAGTTAAAATACTTTTCTGCTATAGGAAACAATTCGGAAAGCTTCCGAGAGCTTTTGCTAAGCTTGGCAAATCCGGAACAGATACTCGGTCTTAGCGGTATTTACCTCCGTGATGACGTTGTTCCCTACAGCATTTCCTCTGACAAAACAAAAGATATCACGGATATTTTCACACCCTTTTCTTCCCTGAAAAGCCTTTCCATCAGGGTGGATTCTGACTATGAGGGAGGACTGCTTTTTTTAAGACACTTTCCTAACTTAGAGAATTTATCCCTTGATACCTCTGCGGATTTAGCTCCTTTAGCCACTTTAAGCAATTGTAAAACTCTGAGTCTGTCGGGTCCCTCCGATACCCCCTTGGAAAATATCTCCGTCCTCTCCGGCATGCCCCAGATAGAGAATCTCAGCTTATCCCATGTAATGTCCGTAAAGGATTTAAACTTTACCCAAAATATGCCTAAGTTAAAGTCTCTTGAACTCGAGAGCGTACCGATACTCTCTTTAGACGGTTTAGCCAACCACCCCTCATTAAACACGCTTTCCATTGACAGCTGTTATGAATTAACGGACGGAAAGGCCATTGCCGGTCTCAGCGCTTTACAAAGCCTGCACCTGGGCGTTCTCCTTTACGACTTTTCCCTGCCGGATTTGCAGAATTTAACTGCCTTGGAAGAAGTCCTTTGTAACTCCAGGTATCTCAGTCATTTTGCTCATATGCCCTCGATTAAGAGTCTCTACTGTTTTCTGGACGGTGACGAGATCAGCGCCGAACCCCTTCGTGGAATGAACTCTTTAAGCACTCTGATAATTTCCGGTTCCATGGATTATATTTCTAACGACTGGGAAAATGTTTTAGAAGACTTACCAAGCCTTGAAAAACTAAGTATTCTGGGAGATTCTTTAGATACTTCGAGAGACTATCGCGGGCTATTCTCCGGTATCAAAGTAAAGGAGCTGATTTTTGATAAAAATCTTATTGGCCCACCTGAAACGCCTCAGATTCCCCTATCCCTTAGTAAGATGGAAGATAACAACACTACGGAGACCTTGATTCTCACCCAGGCTGAAATCAAAAACCTGGATGATGATTCCGATAATTTTACGGCCAACGCCAAAGCCTTTCTCTCCCATTTTAAAGCGATAAAAAAACTTGGACTTCGTGGAAATAAGCTGGAGAATCTGGATTGCTTAGAGGGACTCAGCACTCTGGAAGAGCTGGACATTTCCGATAACTATATTACCGATATCAGCGCATTACGAAATTTACCCAATCTGAAAAAAGTAAAGCTATCCGGAAACTCCATTGTGAATCTGGAGCTCTTACCGGATAGCGTGGAAATTGTGGATCAGTTTTAATGAACTCCCCTAAAACTTAATACAGTAAAGCAATCGCCTCTTTGATGCAATCTTCGCAGTTGCAAAGAGGCTTTTCTTTACCTATGCCTCTTAAGTCTTTGCAAATGCTGGCTCCGCATCGCTCAACAAAATCCTGAAAAAGATGGGCGGCCTCCACCTGCACCATTGGATTTCCCTTATTTTTCATAGCTAAAACCAAATTAGCTCCAATGAGAGCGCCGCAGCTTCCTTCCAAGGTTCCTAAGCCCTCAATAAGCCCCGCTGAGAGAGAAAGCAGAAGCTCCTCGGGCAGATTTAATTCCTCTTGATAGGCAAGCAACACCAGCTGTCCGCAGTTCTTCCCTGCCGCTAAGCCTTCCATCGCTAATGTCTGTTTTTCTTCTAAAGATTGATTCATGATTTCTCCTATTCATTTAAAGGATGAACGATTGGAAATTTATTTTTCCTTTGATGCCAAAATACTTTGGCTCATACCCGGAATACTATTCAAGTACAAAGTTTCCTGAATGGCTTTCCAATCCTCTTCTCCAATCAACACCGCATTTTTACCTCTATTGTTGGTAATCGTGATTGGCTGAGAAGATTCATTTACTTCTGAAACAATCTGATTAAGCTTTGCTCTTGCCTTGGTAATACCGATCGAAGTCATTGCTTATCTCCTTGTATTCTTATCTCATCATCCACCTCTATAAGCTCATGCGCCCTGCCTTTCCCCTCACGCAATTCCTTTATAGATTTTTTCAGTGAACGCATATTGCTTTCTGAATAGAATGGATCCACACTGGCAGATACTTCAAAAGGGATTCGTCTTTCTCGTAAAACTTTCTTCGTATAAATACTGTAAAATGTGGAATAATTCAAGCCCATCTCTTCTACCACTCGGTCTAATACTTTTTTATCCTCGTCATTAATTCGTACTGTAATTGTAGCCATTGTTTCCACCTCCTATCTACATTCATGTATATATGAAATATACCAAAAAATGAATGCATTTTGCAATTATTAGCATTCATTTCTATAATAAATTTAGTGCTATGTAAGTAAAAATCAAAACTATAGAGCGGTTTTAAATTAGAATAATCCATTCCAATGGAACAAAATGCAATATCGTATTATGCAATAACATACTTTTGCATATCATACTGTTGCATTTCTATTTTTAATAAATGGTTTCAGTGAATTATAAGATAAGGCATTATCCTAACAGCGCTCCCTTCGGGCAGACCTTGACACATTCCATGCATAGGATGCAATCCGTACCGTTTTTTCTCTTCCTTGAATTATCTGTCATCTCCACATCCATGGGACAGACCTTCTTACATTTTCCGCAAGAAATGCATTTCGTCTTATCACAACGAATCCGTACCAGTGAAAAATAGCTCATAGGCTTTAGGAATACGGTAACCGGGCAGATATATTTGCAGAAAGCCCGATTGTCCTTGAAAAGAAAGGCCAGCGCTATACCTACAAGATAATAAGCAAGATTTCCAAAGAGAAATGCCCAAAACATAATCCTTTCCAGATTCCCCACTTTCATCAGAAACAGGGCGGAAACAAAGAGGAAAGATAAAGCAAAAGTCAGATAACGAATCCATCCGATATTTTTCCGGGGAAGGGCTCTCGTCTTATAGGGCAGAAAATCCAAAACCATGGCAGTCCAACAGGCATAGCCGCAGAATCCTCTCCCGAAAAGCAGAGGTCCGAAAATTTTCGCCACCGCATAATGAATGGTAGCCGCTTCGAAAACACCGGTAAATAAGTAGTACCAAAATCCCTCAATTTGCATATTTTCCCGGTTGATAAACCCTAAATAAACGAGCATATAGAGCCCCACCAGAAGCTGTACCACACGACGGGCATGGGGATATTTTCTTCCGAGCAGAAAAATTCCTAAGGATAAGGAGATTCCGATATAACTAAAGTTGAAAAGATAAAAAAGATTATGCTTCGTAAGCCAAAGGCTAATTGCCACAGCTTCGAAAACGCCGCCGATCAGAAGTACCAAAGCATATTTTTTCAAGAAATCGCGCAAATAAAAGCTCCTCTCCTGTGTAAATCCATTTTTATTTTCGTCCTAAAGGCCAAAACCGAGCTATAGGACTAATCTGAGTTATAGGCCAAAATATATTGCAGAAAGTTTGTCTCGATAAAGTGTATGCCTATCCTTTCTTATTTTCAAGTTCTACCGAATAAACACCGGAATCCTCAAGCTTCTAAATCCAAATCCTTACAATGAGTAACACTACTATGTCTTGACGAATATTATCCTATTTCATAGAATTTATGGACTGGGGAATATCTAAACTGTATAAAAGTAATCTTTTGAAAAATTTTTAAAAGTAATAAACAAAAAGGAGTGTAAGGGGTATGCCATTATTTTCAGGAACAGACCTAGTCTTATATTTTTTCTTTTACGGCTTTTTTGCCTGGATTACCGCCACTATTTTTGTAAGCCTAAAGGAACAGTGCTACAGAAATTTTGGAATTTTAAATCTTCCAATCTTGGTTCAACCTGCACTAATCATGATTTTCTTGATTTTCCTATCCTCCGGAAAAAGGGTCAGCACGCCGGGATTACTGTTTATGACCTTTCTTTATGGTATTTTTACAGACAACATATCTTTATTTTTTCTACATAAATTTTATCAAAATAAGAACAGCCGGGAAATTTTCCCAAAGGGAAATCTGAAAATCTCTGCTGCTTACTCTATACTCCTTACTATTCCGGGATATGTCCTGCTAAAGAGCTTCCACCCGCTTCTTTTTTCTGTGGTCTCTTTGCTTCCACTTTCTCTTGTTCACCTCCTTGCTGCTCTCCTCTTGCTTTCCCTTGTTTCCGATATTGTTTTGCTCTATCTTCTTCCCAGAAAATACTACATAAAGCGGGAAGAAATTTTGGCTCACAATAGAAAACTGCGATTAGGAGAATGGATTTCCCGAGGTATTTGGAATAGAATTTACCGCCAATATCCAAGTCTTTTAGCAGAAAATGAAGAAAACTCTGTAGAAAATGGAACTTCTCCATCTGCAGGAATTGCCGCCTCCGATCAACGCCTGCAACAACAAGGAATTATTTTTGCCGAAGGAATTCACTTTTATAAACTGATTTGGATGCTTCTCATTACCTCTTTTATGGGAGATATCATCGAAACCGTCTATGTCTTTCTGACAGCCCACGTCCTGATGCGGCGTTCCAGTTTGGTGCTCGGTCCATTCAGTATTGTCTGGGGTTTAGGCGCGGTTATCCTAACACTGGTGCTCAGTAAGGTCAAAAAGCAGAATAATCTTTCCATCTTCATTGCCGGATTCTTCTTTGGTGGAGCATTTGAATATCTCTGCTCCGTATTCACTGAAGTTTTCTTCGGTATGAAGTTTTGGGACTATTCCTACATGCCATTTAACATAGATGGAAGAACCAATCTCTTGTTTATGATTTTTTGGGGTATTGTTTCCGTGCTTTGGTTTCATTACGCCTATCCCCCTATTTCCCGATTTATTGAAAAGATACCGCCTATCTTAGGTTCCGTGTTGGCAATAGCCATTACCCTATTCTTCCTTTCCGACTCCATGGTTACCGCCATGGTCATGGTAAGAGCCACGGACCGAAAAGAACATCCGGAGCCAAGAAATGCTATAGAAAGCTTTATAGATCAGGAGTATCCGGAAAATGTAGTTCGTGCCCTCTGGCCTAATATGAATTTTCTTGGCGAATAGCCAACGGCTGATACCGAAGTAGATGTTCCTATCCTAATGGATAAGCTAGAAAGCGGACAGACAAGAATCCTATCCAGAGTCTGCAAAAAAGTTCTGACTTCGCGTGGAGCTGATGCAATCCAGAAAATAAGGAACAAATAGAGATGAATTGCAAAACAGTTACGAGGGGTTGTGCTTATGAATATTGAGTATTATGAGAAAACCATGCAAAAGATATATGAAGCAAAAGATGTTTTAGAGGGGCTGAAGGATCTAAAAGAGGGAAATACCGAAGAGGGAGCCGAGACCATACGCAAATTAAAGGAGAAATATAATCTCTAATCATGTCTTCTCTAAAAGATATAGAAATTGTCTCCGGCAATGCGAAGGGTGCTGATGCATTCGGTGAAGAATATGCTCTGCAAAGCTAAGAACCTAAAACTAACAATGTGCAATTGGAATGGAGGTTCCTTCAATGGCGAACACAAAACTAAATAACGAAAATAATAAAAAAAATCCTGAACAGGCGAATCAGCTTTTTTCTGAGCTTAGACTAAATGATGTGACTATAGCCGCCATTAAAGAGGGGCGGCGTATTGCCTTAGATAATCGCGTAAAATCATATAGTACTATGGATAGTCTAAAAAAAGCTTTAGGCGTATAAACACGAGGTAGCAGTGATTCTCACTCTATTGTTCTCCTTTTACACAAACTCGGAATTATGTAAGGAATGAACCGGAAAAATAAACTATTTTACGGTCTTAATATCTAATTCATTTCCTCTCCCCACTCCTTCAGAAAATCCTGCATGAGCTTATCCCTTTTCTCCGCCATCTTCTTGGCTGAAGGAGTATTTAATTCCTTAGAAACCAGTAAAAGCTTGTCGTAAAAATGCTCTATAGAATTCTCCAAGCTTCTTCCGTGGCTTCCACCAAACTGAAAGCAGCGAGCAATACCGATAGCGCCAATTGCTTCCAGCCGGTCTGCATCCTGCACAATTTTTCCCTCAATAGTCTCCGGAACTTTTCCTCTATTTTTGCTAAAAGAAACAGAATTGATATTCCTGCATATTTCCTCAATTCGCTCTTCGGAAAGTCCCTCCTGCTGCAAGAAGTTTCTAGCATTGGCATTGTTTTCTGTATGGAAAAGCTTATGATCGTCGCAGTCATGTAGGAGGGCGGAAAGCGCAATCACTTCCTCTTCTCCCTGCCCTTCCATTTGGGCAATCATCATGGCATTGTGATATACCCGCAAACTATGGGCTAGGTCGTGTCCATCTCCATTTCCCTGAAAAAGCGTAGTGATATAGTCTATAGCCCTTTCAATTCTACTTTCTTCCATAAATTCGCATCTCCTCTATCAAATCATACACCCTCTCTCCGGAAAGAATCGTGCTCTTTCTGTCCTGAAACAGGGTTCCGTAGCGAGCCTCCAGTTGCTGCCAGCGCTCTTCCCTCTCTCTTTCTTCCCGTTCTTTTTCTTCCGTGAAAATGTCGGAAAAGCTAAGCTGTCTTCCTTCATTTTCCTCCAAATGATAAAAGCCTTCCCCGATTAGCCGAACTCTTCGCTTAGGAATCTGCTGCAAGAGGGCAGAGGCATTTTTATACAAGGAAAATGCACTTTGGGTGCTTTCGGAAATGAGGGCAGATCGGGTAATAGTTTTCATATCCGCAAAAGTGATTTTCAAAGAAACCCCTCTTGCATAGAGCCCGTAACGTTTTGCTCGATTTTCCACACGGAAGGATAGGAGAAACAGCACATCATCCAAAAAGGAATAGTCCGTCACATCCTCCTGAAAAGTCATTTCTTTACTGATGCTTTGGGTGTCCTCCGGACGGTAGGGAACCACCTTCCGATGATCGATACCGTAGGAAAGCTCCAAAAGCATTTTCCCCTGATTCCCCAGAAGGCGAAGGACCTCCTTCTCTTTTTCCTGCAAATCCTTCACGGTATAAATCCCGAAGGAATGAAGCTTTTCCGCCGTTTTTACTCCTACCGTGAAAAGCGCCCGAACATCTCTGTCCCGTAAAAGCTCTACATAATCTTCTCTTCTTTGAATCATAAAGAAGCCGTTGGGCTTCTTCTCTTCACTGGCAATCTTTGCCGCTGTTTTCCCATAAGCAATTCCTACAGAGCAGGTCAGACTCAGCTCTTCCGCAACCCTCCTTTGAATTTCCCGCCCGATTTTTTCCGCTTCGGAAAAATCCTTGGCCACCTCCGTTAAATCAAGATAGCCCTCATCCAAGGCAATGTATTCCACTTGCTTGGTATAGCTTTCCAGAATTTCATGGAGCTCCTCTGACACCGCCTTATACTTTTCAAAATCCGGATATAGAAAAACAGCCTTCGGGCAGAGCCGAAAGGCTTCTTTACTGTTCATGGCGGAACGGACACCGTATTTTCTTGCTTCATAATTGCAGGTTGCCACCACTCCCCGCTCCGTGGGTTTTGCGCCGATAATCAGAGGCTTATCTTTAAGAGTCGGATTGTCCCGCATTTCCACGGAAGCATAAAAGGCGTCCATATCCACATGAAGAATGATTTGATTTTCTTGATATTCAGCATACAAAGATTCTGGCATTTTATCAGGCTTTCTTATATTTTACTTCTTTGTTTCTTTAAGTCCGCATTCAATTTTTGACTTCCATTCCATACTTCTTTAAATCCACTTTTCCGTCCTTCACTTCCACTCCATCTTCTACCAAGCGTTTTCTCTGCTCATCCTCTCCCCCGAAGGCAAAGGCGGGAGCAAGCTCCCCCTTGGAATTCACTACCCGAAAGCAGGGGATATGCTCCGGATCCGGATTTTTATGCAAGGCATTTCCCACTGCACGGGACATCTTTTTATTCCCCGCCATCTCCGCAACCTGAGCATAAGTGGCTACCCTGCCTTTTGGAATCTTCTTCACTGCCTCGTAAATTCGTTTTGTGGGGGAATCGGAAATAAGAGCATAGCTTTCTGATATCATTCTTTTCAGCTCTTCCTCCGGAATACTGCCGTCTAAAAGGATCGTATTCCAATGCTCTTTATTCTGGTGATACGCAGGCTGCACCGCAGGGTAAACTCTCCTCCAAAAATCCCGCCATTCCGGATGTACCTTCACGTTCAGGTTCACAAAACCATTTCTTTCGTAGATAAGCAAAAAGGCTTTTTTATTTTCCCGAAAACGAATCAGCTCCCAATCCGCCGTTCGAAAAGGACGGTCTATATAGCTATCCGGAAAGGATAGACCGAAGGCAATCGCTTCTTCTTTTGTTCTCATACTTTACAATTCACTCCTATTTGTACTACGATTTTATACTTGTACTCGCATCAAGGAGGCGAATACTCTATTCAGATTTTCTATCTATTTTTTCCATCTCCATAAAAAATGCAGTCAGAGCCCTGTAATCCAAGTACTGCACTCCATCTTTTCCCTCCTGAATCATCCTGGCCAGCTTACTCTTATAATAACAATCCATTGCCTCTTCTAAGGAAAAGTGCAGCTCTTTAGCAATATTTTGAATCAACCTTTCTTCTAAATTTTCTTGATAAAACTGCTCTAAAGCTTCCTCTGTCATGGTGTTAACTCCTCTGCTGAAACAAATTTTAAAAGTTCATCAACTGCTCTTTGAGAAATAAATGCTATCTGATCATAATTTGGATACACACGAATTTCCTTTATCGCTCTTTCTTTATCCCATATTCCTTGATGATACATATCAACCACTCGAAAAACTTTATCATTTGCAACTTTTCCAATGATAATGTCAAATTGCAAATAGTCCCTTTTCCCTTCTCGGCAATTACACACAAAATCGATCCAAGAGTCCAAATCCTCTCCGAAATCTTTCACATTAAAATCCGTCTTAACCAAACTAAGCTCATACTTATTAATAATAGGACTTCCTGTCATCAAGTCCGCTCTTCGTTTTGCCCACTTCTCTGCCTGTTCTTTTATCGTAGTTACATAAAATCCGGAACCAAAATCTAAATTCCGAAGGCTATGTTTTACGTCAGGCTTATCCACAAACTGATTAGAACCATGATACACTATCATACTATCACCTCTTTTTTAGAAAGGTATTCTTCAATATCCTTCACAACAAAATCCGTACTTTGTGTATGTAAAATATCATAATTTGGAATCAGGTAATGATTAAGGCATCCACTCTGTTTTAACGCAAAATATACCTGTGCAGCCGTCTTTTTCCATCGATTTGCACAAGCATGAATCATGTAAATAATAAAAGAAAATACCTCTTGATTCAAAATTTCCTCCTTCAAATTAATTCATTTTCTACCGATTTCATTTCTCTGCTTTGTTGAAATGCTTTTTCGGTCAAATCTATTTTATCAATCCTCTTTCACCCTTTCTATAATTATGTTAACCCTATATTTTCTTGAATTATCTACATCCTTACATAAAGCGGTTCCTCAGTTCTTGCCCCCTTTGCAAAATCTCCTCTCTGCAAGGTCACAAAATCCATATAGGGAACCCGATGCAAAAGATCCCGACAGCTTTCATAGATTTCCTTAAAGCATTCATGACAATGCTCCTCCGGCATGTCCACAATAATCAGATAAGAAGTCGTTCCACTTTCATCCCTTTTTAAAAGCATATCCAACATTGCAATCTCGGAATGTGTCTTTGCAAAGGATATAAGTCTCCTATGCAAGGCTTCCACTTCTTCATTCTCCTTTGGATATCCCAGTAAAACCTCCGCATCCTTCTTCACTTCCACGGACTGTACCTTCGCTTCCCCAAATTCACTTTGGTATCCCGGGGAACTCATCAGGTTATGGATAAGCTCCGGGCTTACATAGAAGAGCTGTGGTCCATAGGGATTGATCACAAAGCCTTCTCCCTTAGTAAGCATGGAAACAATTTGGGGGAAACCGGCAATCATGGTTTCTCTTTTCCACCCCGCTTCCATTTGCCGATCCATGGCGCCTAATGCAAACCAATCCGTAAACACCGGAAGGGCCGATTCTCCCCGATCCATCGTCACATGAGGGATGGTGAGCTTCATCCCCGCCTTTAGGGTTACAGAGCCATCCTTTCCTACCTGCGTCAAGTTTCCGTCTGTCTCTATCGCCACAAGGTAATGGCTCCGTACCAGCTCTCTAAAAAAGAGATTCAGAAACTCTCCCTCTCCTTGTCTTTCAAAAAATACGCAACTTAAGCCCAAAAGATAGGGATTCTCCACCGCTTGATGTACATTTGCTTCAATCTGATAGGGAATATCCGTGATTACCGCATATTGCCAGTCCGGAGAAAGGGCTTCTTTTCGAGAGAAGAAGAGCTTTACCCTTCTCTGCCCTTGGGTTTCCTCTTGTTCTGCCTGTTCCGCTAATGCATCTATTTCCTCTATCTTTATAATCATTAGATGAGAAATCGTTCCATCACGATGCAGAGCATAAACCTTCTCCCCTTCTTTAGCATTTCCAAAGAGTTGGCCTTCTACAGAAAAACAATCTCCCTCTACAGCTGCATAGCTTTCCGCCATCAGCGTAAAGCGGGTTCGCTCGGCTCTGTCATAGTTTTCTTGCTGCTCTACATTGTCATTGCTATGCTTCTCGGAATCGACTCCACTCCCACTATTCCTTTGATTTTCAGATTTAGACTCGTCTTTCCCGGTAAAAAACTTCTTTAACCCTTCTAACATTCTATCCTCCCAAAACTACATCAGCTTTATCCAAAACATTTTATCTCAAAATCACCTGATTGCCATCTACTTATTTAACTTTGTCACCAGGACTCCGACCACTTAATATTTTTCACAAGAAAAACACATCTGCTATGCCTAAAGAGGTCTATACTATCCTGCGAAGAATAATATAGATCTTTCTTCCTATTACTTCAAAAAGAAATAAGAATTTTCAAAAAATAAGATGATAAACATATAGTCGGGGGCTGCAAAATGGAATTTTATTGTAAAAGCGGAGAACGAATCCATGTGGATATTCTGGGAGAAGGCTTCCCCATTGTCTTTCTTCATGGAAATAATTTGCAAAGCGGCTACTTTGCAAAGCAAAGGGTTCTCGAGAAAAGTTTTAAGCTCCTCTTTGTAGATAGTTTGGGGCATGGAAAATCCGGAGAATTGCAGGGAGAGGCAAGCTTTGCGTATCTTTCCGACAGTCTGGAGGAACTTCTTTCCTCCCTTTCTATAGAGAAATGCCTTTTGGTGGGGCACAGTGACGGCGCAAACCTCGCCCTGGAATACGCCGGTCGCCACGGCGAAAGAGTGGCCGGGATTCTTGCCAACAGCGGAAATATTTCCTTTTCCGGCTTAAAGTTTCTTCCCCGCTATGCCTGCTATCTGGAAGAATGGCTCTACCGCTTTTTGGGGCTCTTTCTTCCCGCCTTTAAACGAAAGTCCAGGGTTTCTCCCCTTTTACGGGAAAATGTGGATGTGCCGAAGGAGCTTTTTCAAAAGGCGCCTTACCCTGTAGTGGTTTTGGTGGGCGATAGGGATATGATTAAGCGAAAGCACAGTATGGCTATTGCAAAGCTTTTTCCAAAAGGCAAATTTCTGGAAAGAAAAGGACAGGGACACAATATCCCGAAAAAGGATAGCGTTTACTTTAATCGCTTGATAGAAAAAATGGTGCAGGGCATACAGCCTTGATACTGCCTTAATCAAATAGCAAGATGCTGATTATACAATACAAGCATCGATTATCAGCACAAGTTGCTGATAAAGTAAGGTAAAAATTGCAAAACAAAGTTCGTATAGAGTAAAGAAACTTCGGTTTCCCTAGTAAGGAGGAAAATTTGAATAAGCTGATTTCTTTTTTCAAAAAATGGCAGAATGTTTTAAAGAGCATTCTTTTCCTAAGCATTTCTATTTTGGTGCTTTTGGAACTTGTTAAAATGGGAAAGACCATTTCCCCGGAGGCGGTAAAAAGCATATTGAGCGGCTTGTCGCCTTTCCAAATTGTAAGTCTCCTTGTTCTCGG
>ERZ772956.2137-NODE-2137-length-12835-cov-3.631142_pt1 | contig 12835 bp, 8 predicted proteins | sample MGYA00580683_ERZ772956 | MGnify/ENA primary metagenome ERZ772956 (study PRJEB29015, sample SAMEA2738077) | human oral metagenome | biome: human oral; feature: human-associated habitat; material: saliva | place: China | collected 2212 ... | reverse complement strand
CAGCAACATTGATGTGCTCTGGGCTGGGGATTGTCGTACCAGGAAGGCTCGCTGCAGCCGACCCATACGCAACAGCGTTGGCAAGTGCTGTTGCGTAGTCAGCCCCCTGCTGTCGTGCCATCACATACCCAGCCAGTGTGCTGTCACCAGCGCCGACGGTAGATACTGCGATGGTCGGCGGGGGAGAAGCAATCCATGTGCCCTGTTCGGTGACAAGTGCTGCGCCAGCGGCACCTAGAGTCACAAGGACCTCAGCGATACCTCGTGTGTTCAATTCTCGGGCAGCCTCTAAAACCGGCTCAAACTCGCCGCGAGCTGCGGCTGCTTCTAGCTCTTCGCCGTCAGTGCCCACAATTTGCCCCAATTCTAACCCGTTTGGCTTAATTACCGTTGGGGCTGCGGAGTCTAGGTTTTCTGCCAAAGACAGCAAAGGAGCATCGGAGGTATCGACCGCAATGTTGATGTGGGGATAAGCGTTCCGCAGCTGTGCGGTGAGTGCGGAATACCAGTCAGTTGGGGCACCTGGAGGGAGGGAACCAGACATGACAACCCACGTTGCTTCTTTGGCGGCGGTGATGAGTGTGCGTTCGACCTCTGCGCGCGCGGCGTCGGAAAGCAACGAACCCGGTCCGTTGAGTTTGGTGGTCGTGCCATCGGGTTCGGTGATGGTGGTGTTAGTGCGAACGGCACCATCGTTCTGAATTGCCTGGTGGCGAATATTAATTGCCTTGAGTAACTCAAGGAAGAGGTCGTTAGCTGCGGCGGGGAAAAGCGCCAAGGTGTCAACGCCAGCCAACGTGCAGGCGTTGGAGACGTTGATTCCTTTACCGCCAGCAACGCTGGTTACGGATTGGAGGCGCTGCACACTGTCGCGTTGCAGCTGTTCCCCAAGGGTAAGAGTGAGATCGGTACTTGGGTTAGGGGTCAGCGTGAGAATCAAGAGATCACGACCTGGATATCGTTGTTACGGAGGGTGGATAAGAAGTGTTCACTTGCATGGGCATCGGTAATCACCACATCAATGTCGCTCAAATCGGCGAATGTGACGAGGTAATCCTGCTCAAATTTGGAGGAATCACACAGCACTACTACCTTGTTTGCGCTGGAAATCATTTCTCGTTTGATCGCAGCCTCGGAAGGATCGGGGGTAGACAAACCATGGTGAACGCTGAGGGCATTGGTGCCCATGATGGCGACATCTGCGCGAAGACTCTTTAACGTGGTAACCGCCTGTTCGCCTACCACTGCTTGGGTGTATGCCCGCATTGTTCCGCCCAAAAGGTTGACTCCTGGGATTCCTGCGGTGGAAAGCAAAATACCAACAGGCAGTGAGTTCGTGACGATAGTCCACCGCTGACCTCGGTAACTGTCCGCCATGAGCAGTGCGACAGCCGCAGTCGAGGTGCCGGCATCAATTACGATGCTGCCTGATTGTGTTGGAATAAAAGGCATTGCCGCTTGCGCGATAGCCTTCTTTTCCGCAGAATGTGACTTTTCGGACACCCAAAAAGGTTGCTCGTCTGACCTTAGGGTGTGATTTGTCACAGCACCACCATGAACGCGGTGCACCAAGCCGGAGGATTCCAGATACTTCAGATCCCGGCGAATTGTCTCAGGTGTCACCGAGAAACGTTCAGCCAGTTCAGCGACACTTGCGTGACCTTGATTAGAAGCTAATGCTGTAATTTCGGCACGACGCTCGTGCACTGTGAGCATATTCACCTCCATGAGCTGGGTCTCGAATGAGCATGTTGTTTCTTGTGAGATGCCGCAGCTCAATGGGTAAAAACGGGCAACTATAACGTGGAGTTGCTGCATCTACAATTGTGTTTACGCCCATTTGTGTGGGTTTGTCAACACTTTCATTTTTGGTTTGTGTGTTGTTGCCTTGAGGAACATGGTATCTTCGACGCTGAACCAAAAACCGTGAGGCAGGTACCAAAAAATGAGTAAAGTGAGCGATGACACAGTCATCACCGGCACCGGCGTCGTGCCTGGTGTCCGTTACGCAGAAGCTGTATGGATCCGTCCCCGCCCGGCACTTCCGACCTCTGGGCCGGTTGTGGAAGCTGGTGAGCGTGAAGCCGAATACGAACGATTCACCACCGCAGCCGACACAGTTGCAGAACGCCTCAGTTCACGTTCGGAAGCGGCTGATGGCGCTGCGAAGGAAGTGCTCAACGCAACAGCCGGTATGGTGCGTGACCGTGGCTGGCGCAAAGCCGTCAACAAGAATATCAAGAGTGGTCATCCGGCTGAATATGCCGTCGTAGCAGCGACCACTAAGTTCATTTCCATGTTCGAAGCCGCTGGTGGCGTCATGGCGGAGCGCGTCACCGACCTCCGTGACATCCGCGATCGCGTTATCGCTGAATTGCGCGGCGAAGAGGAACCCGGCCTTCCGCAGGTTAACGGCGAAGTGGTTCTCTTCGCCGACGATCTTTCCCCAGCAGACACTGCCGCCCTGGACACAAACCACTTTGTTGCCCTAGTCACCGAACTCGGCGGCCCTACAAGCCATACCGCTATCATCGCCAGGCAGCTCAACGTTCCTTGTATCGTCGCTGTAGGATCTAACCTCAACGACATCAAGGCGGGCGACAAGGTGCTTGTCGACGGCGCGTTGGGCACCATCACTCTCAACGCCGACCCGGAGATCGCTGTTGCTGCGGTTGCCGAATCAAAGCTTCTCGCCGAGCGCATTGCACAATGGCGCGGCCCTGCAGAAACTAAAGATGGTCACCGCGTTCAGCTTCTCGCCAACGTTCAAGATGGCAATGCAGCACGCATTGCATCTGATACACAGGCCGAGGGAATTGGCTTGTTCCGCACGGAGATGTGCTTCCTTTCGGCGCTAGAAGAACCTTCCGTCGATGAGCAAGCCGAGGTATACAAGAAAGTCCTCGAAAGGTTCCCCAACTCCAAGGTGGTTGTTCGGTCCCTTGACGCTGGCTCTGACAAGCCCGTTGCCTTTGCCACCATGGCTGATGAAATGAACCCGGCTCTTGGTGTTCGCGGTCTGCGTGTTGCTCGTGCCAACGAGCCGTTGCTCACGCGCCAGCTTGATGCCATTGCTAAGGCCGTCAAGGAACTTGGACGCGACGAAAACGCTCCGACATGGGTCATGGCCCCCATGGTGGCCACCGCCCGTGAAGCTAAGTGGTTTGCAGGACTGTGCGCCGAGCGTGGACTTGTCGCCGGTGCCATGATCGAGGTTCCGGCCGCTGCTCTGATGGCAGACAAGATTATGCCCCACCTCGACTTTGTCTCCATTGGTACCAATGACCTCACGCAGTACACAATGGCAGCTGACCGCATGTCCCCTCAGTTGGCATACCTTACCGATCCGTGGCAGCCTGCCGTTCTCCGCCTGATCCAGCACACGTGTGAAGAAGGCAAGCGTACTAACACGGCAGTGGGTGTGTGCGGTGAAGCCGCCGCTGATCCGCTGCTGGCCTGTGTGTTGGCCGGCCTGGGTGTGAATTCCCTGTCTAGCGCATCTACGGCCATCGCCGGCGTCGGTGCTCAGCTTTCCGCCATTGACTTTGACACCTGCGTGAAAGCCGCCGAAGCTGCCATCAACGCAGAAGGCGCGACAGAAGCGCGACAGAAGGTACGTGACATTCTCCAGCCATAGTTGCTGTTAGTGGCTAGAAAAGAAAGGTCGTATCCCTCGCCTTAGAGGTAGGGGATACGACCTTTTTATTGTGGTTTTCCCGATACTTACTGGGCAATGACCACCTGAATTTCGCGGTCGCGGAGGGAATCAACAATGGATTGTGGGGCACCGGAATCAGTGATCACGACATCAATGTCGTCAATTCCAGCGAAGCTCACAAGGTAATCGCATCCCATCTTGGTAGCATCGCACAGCACTACGACCTTACGGGCATTAATAATCATGGCGCGTTTTACCGCAGCTTCCTGCGAATCTGCGGTAGAAAGACCGTGATCCAAGGTAAGGGCGTTGGTGCCGATGAACGCGACGTCGGCACGCATGAGAGCCAAAGTGCGTAGTGCCGTATCGCCCACAACGGCTTGGGTAATCGCTCGAACGCTGCCACCCAGCAGCTGTACCTCGTCAAGCCCCGCAGAGGCTAGGCTCATAGCGATGGGCAGGCAGTTGGTGACGATAGACCACTGCCGGGCATTTGGATGGTCCGCGATAAGTTCTGCCAACGGTGCCAGCGTTGTGCCCGCGTCTAGGAACATGCCCCCCTGAGCTGCCGGAAGAAAATCAAGTGCCGCCCGGGCGATAGCTGACTTTGCTGATGAGGCTGACTTTGCACGCGCATCGACACTAAGCTCCGCAGTTTGGAAGTTTTGGCTTGCCACCGCACCGCCATGGACCCGGTGTACTGTGCCTTCATTGTCAAGAACGGCAAGATCGCGTCGAATCGTCTCGGCAGTAACATCAAACCGTGCTGCAAGCTCAGTGACATTCACTCGCCCCTCAATCGCAGTAAGAGATGCGATTTGACGACGGCGCTCCTCGGCGTACATGAAACTCCTTAAGTCAGAAGCGGCAGGGCTTGTTTATGCCCGATTCACGTACCTATTTTGTCATGTCTTCCCCCCAAGGCAGACAAAACGGGGGTAGCGAAAAAATGAAAAACAACACCAGCATCAAAAAATAGGCACCGTCGGATGTGTTCGACCTGCGAAAATTGGCGAATATCGGGCATTTGCGTTGCTCTCGTCACGTTTAGTCAACAAACCAAAAATAGGGGGACTGAACCGGAAGCACCCCCGCTTATCTTTCGTTGTACACACGACAATAAGCGGGGGCGCGGCTTACCCCTTTTTAGAGTTTCCGCATCAGAGACACGACTTTGCCCATAATCTGAGCGTTCTCACCGGGGATGGGGGAGAACGCATCGTTATGGGGCAGAAGCCATACTCCGGTGGAATCCTTATGGAATTCCTTCACTGTCGCCTCACCATCAATCATTGCGGCAACAAACTCGCCCTGTTCAGCGACAGGTTGAGAGCGTACTACCACCCAGTCACCGTCTAAGATGCCTGCATCGCGCATGGACTCGCCCACGACTTGCAGCATGTATAGCTCGCCGTCGCCCACAATCTCTGCAGGTAGCGGGAAGTAGTCCTCAACATTTTCTTCCGCAAGAATCGGGCTTCCTGCCGCAATGGAGCCAACCACAGGAATGTAACTAGGTGTGGGTATATCCTCAGGAAGGTCCTCAACTTGGGTAACCGGCCTGCTGGGCTTCGGCCCAGTTTTGGGGGCATCAGCATCTGGCAGGTGTCGAACATCAACGGCCCGAGGTTTCTTCGGATCGCGTCGCAGAAAACCCTTTTTCTCTAATTCCTTCAACTGGTAGGCCACCGACGAGGTCGATTGCAGGCCAGCGGCATCGCCGATCTCGCGGATGCTTGGTGGATATCCGCGGAGCACAACAGCATCCCGAATGACCTCCAGTATTCTCCGCTGACGTGCCGTCAGATTCTTCGGATCAGGCTTGTTAACTGGCTTGTTCACAACATCCCCTTATTGACTGTGATCATTACGATCACAACGTTCCGGTAACAACGCACGAATCCATGGTGAGGAACATGGCGCAACGCTCATTCAGCTTGGTAGGTGTGAGTCGCACATAAGCTGCACATACGGCCAGCGCAGGGAGCAAAAGATTCGAACAGTGCGCTATAGCTGATCTGCAGACAACCATGTTCAGCCTGGATTCATACACCCAACAATACACAAGCGCAGGGAAAAGTGGGACGAGTGTTCGAGAAATTACCCCCGCACTCTAGACAATGTCTGGGGTGGGTGCTATATATCGAACATATGAATCAATGAGTGCCGCGCCTTGTTGGATTCGTTCGATAAGGTTCAGTGTGCACTGACAAAGCGTTGTGCAGGTAAGTTTGGGAAAGGACTTTTTCATGACTCTTACATTTGATGCCCTTTATGCTGGTGATATTCTGGATTTCTCGCATCCGGAGATGTTTGGTGAGCGTGGCTATGATATGGGTTCTTGTGATGGCTACATGCAGCAACCTACGCCTCATGTTCGAATGGGATCCGTCCACATTCGAATGGAAGAGCGTGAATTATATGACGTGTATGACGCAGAAATGCAAGGTAATAATGGCGGTTCGCGAGTGTGGGCAACTGTTCGCACCGTCGCTGTGGGAGGTCTTGCGGGGCTGATTTTTGTGGCGGGTGTGTGGTTTGCGAGTAGCAAAGAAGACACCGTGTCAGACTCAGCTATCACGGATGCAAAGATCACAGTGCGTAGTCACCAGTAGTTTTATCGGATGAAGTGAATGATGAGATGTCAACCTTGAGGTGAAACCCTGCTTGAGGATCTCAGACTCGTGGGGGTAGCGTCAGCAGCTACTATAAGGGTATATGTGCCCCTATTGCCTGTATCACAACCGGGGGTAGCACATTACCGTTACCTATGATGGGACTCTGCCATGTATTGTCCGTTCTGCCACAAAGATCAATCTAAGGTTATTGATTCACGCACCATTGAATCAGGTGCGACTATCCGTCGACGCCGTGAATGTACCAGCTGTGGTGGACGCTTCACCACAGTGGAAAAAGCGCTGCTTATCGTCGTGAAACGGAATGGTCTGACGGAGCCCTTTAGCCGTGACAAGGTAATAGTTGGTGTGAAACGGGCGTGCCAAGGGAGGGACGTGTCGGAAGATGCGCTTAAGCGTCTTGCGCAAACCGTGGAGGAGTCTGTGCGATCGCATGGAGGTTCACAGGTTCACGCCAACGATATTGGCTTAGCTATTCTGGACCCGTTGCGAGAGCTAGATGAGGTGGCGTACTTACGTTTCGCGTCTGTGTACAAGTCATTTGAAAGCGCGGAAGATTTCGAGTCGGAAATTCGCATGATGCGTCGACAATCCAGAATGGCTGCACGAAGCTCTGAATCACACCGTTCACGCAGATAATACTGCTAGCGAAGCTTGTCCACCGCTTTCTGTATCCTGCGTTCGGACACTGCATGGGCGGTGCCAAGGCGCTGCGCGAACAAACTCACTCTGAGTTCCTCCACCATCCACCACACGTTTTTGACCTCCCGGGACTTTGCTCTGGAAGACGGTAGTTGTGCCAGACGCTGGCGTATGTAGTCTGTCACGTCCGCGATAATGTCCTGGTTATCGGCATCACGGTCTGGGTGGGTCTCCATGTCCTCTAACCGAATGAGCATTGCCTGCAGGTAGCGGGGAAGATGCTTGAGGTGTGACATGCCATGGACAGAAATGGCATGAGGCGGAAGTAAAAACTCCAGCTGGGCAGTCATGTCATCAATGGCATCGCCTGACCAGCGTTTTAGTTCGTCAACGACATTGTGATAGTCCACCAGTGCTGGTGCTAGTTGGACAACAATCTGTCTCACCGTTGCTGGAACTTTTGGCGCGATGGTAGCGCGTAGCTGTTCAAACTCGTCTGGTGATCGTGCTGGTCCACCAGCTTCCAACATGGCATCTCGGATTGCTGTCACCCGGGCATCATCAACGAGGCCAGCTGCACCCCCATGGGGGTAGTGCTCTACCGCCACTCGTTGTTTCAAAGGGAGACCATTTAGCATTCGTTGCACGCTCACAGTAATGTCCCGCATGAGTAGCGTCAGCGTGGCCGTCATCATTGAAGCATCTGCAGCGGCTTTGGTCGGAAGCACCTGGATACTCACACCCTGCGGTGTGACCGCTAGGGCGGGGTAGGCCACCACTTTTTGCCCATCTACCGTGGTGATAACCTCCTCATCGATTGCCCCGAGAGTATCGTTCGTCCATGCTTCGACCACCGAGGACCCGGAGGATCCAGCCACGCGACCAACTGATGAGGTAACTTTCTCGGCTTGACGTTCCTGTAAAGCGGTGAGGTCTTTGTCATGATCAATGATGTCGCCACGTTTGTCCACAGCTGCAAATGACATTCGAAGATGAGGGGGCAGTTGTGACAACTGGAAGTCAGAAGCATTGATTCCATGGCCACCGAGGGTGCGCAGGGCGTCGGCAAGTTGGCTGGTGAGTGTGGTCTCTGAATCGTTGTCCCCCTGGTAGGGGTGCAGTAGCGGGAGCGCCCGGGCGGCAAAATCGGAGGCCGGTACAACTGTGCGGCGCAGCGGCTTCGGAAGAGTCCTAATGAGTTCCGTAACCAGTTCTTTGCGTAAACCAGGAACCAACCAATCAAATCCGTGGGGTGTTAAACCCGCCAGAAGTGGCATGGGAATACGAACTGTCACACCATCGTCTGGGGTTCCTGGTTCAAATCGATAACTAAGTTCATACTCCACATTGCCCTGCCGCCAAACATCGGGAAAAGCGACCTCAGACACATTATGAGTGTCACTGACAAGCTTGGATGGATCAAAGTCAAGGAGTGTTGGTTCGGTACGCTGTTTCTTTTTCCACCAACTATCAAAGTGACGACCAGTGGTCACGGACACAGGTATACGGGCGTCGTAAAAATCAAAGAGAGTTTGCTCATCTACCACGATGTCGCGCCGCCGGGCTTTATCCTCTAATTCGGAGGCAGACTGCAACTTTTCCATGTTATTGTGAAAAAAAGCATGATAGGTGTTCCATTCACCTTCAACCAGTGCGTGCCGTATAAATAAGTCACGCGCTATGCCTGGATTGACTCGATGATAAGGCACAATACGATCGGCCACAATAGTGACGCCAAACAAGGTAGATTTTTGATGAGCCATCGCTGCCGCTCTTTTTGATGACCAATGTGGTTCCGAATACTGATGACGTAACAGGGATGAAGCTGCTTTTTCTACCCATTCTGGCTCGATTTCAGCACAGTCCCGAGCCCACAGCCGTGATGTATGTACTAGTTCTGCGGCCATGACAAAATAAGGCGGCTTTTTTGCTAATGACGAACCCGGAAAGACCATAAAATGCGTTCCCCGTGCACCCGAAAATTCCTTAGACTCGCCATTGCGCGAGCCAATATGCGACAACAACCCGGTCAACAGCGACTGATGTATCGCTTCACTATTGTTATCTGCGGAGACGCTATTACGGGTCAGCCAACCAAGATCTTGTGCCACCTGTTCCAGTTGCTGCACCAAATCACGCCACTCTCTAATGCGCATATAGTGCAGAAATTCCTGCTTCATGCGACGACGAAAAGCATTACCGCTCAGCTCACGGCGAGTGCGTAAAATATAGTCCCACAGTTTCAGATAACTCAGAAAATCACTGCTCGAATCCTTGAAGCGGGCGTGTGCTTGATCGGCCTGTGCTTGGAAATCAAGTGGTCGCTCCCTTACATCTTGAATGGTCAGCGCGGCGACAATCACTATCACGTTATGTAGACACCCCAGTTGTTGTGCCTCAATAAGCATTCGAGCCATGCGTGGATCGACAGGAATACGCGCCAATTGCTTGCCGACGTCGCTCAGTTTCGGTGCCCCATTGTGCTCACCGTCGTTCAACGCCCCCAACTCGTGAAGCAGCAGCAAACCGTCACGAATAGAACGCTGATCCGGCGCCTCTACGAATGGGAAATCTGCTATATCCCCAAGGCGCAGTGATGCCATGCGCAAAATCACGCTGGCAAGGTTAGTGCGAAGAATTTCTGGATCAGTAAATTCCGCTCGAGCCAGAAAGTCCTCTTCCGAGTACAGGCGAATCGCAATGCCGTCCGCCACGCGGCCGCAGCGCCCTGAACGTTGATTCGCGCTGGCTTGAGAGATATTTTCTACAGGAAGATGCTGAACTTTTGTACGGGTTGAGTAGCGGGAAATGCGCGCTGTGCCAGTGTCCACCACATAACGGATACCCGGGACGGTAAGGGAGGTCTCTGCAATGTTTGTTGCTAGGACAATCCTCCGACCTCGGTGCGACCGAAAAACACGGTGTTGTTCCTGGTTGGACAATCGTCCATACAGCGGAACAACCTCGATGTCACGCCACTTTTTTGCTTTAATCACTTCAAGTGCATCACGAATTTCACGTTCCCCGGCGAAGAAGCACAGAATGTCGCCTGGTCCCTCGTGCATGAGCTCAATCAGGGCGTCACATAAACCATCTAGCGGATCAACATCAATGATGGAATCACCAAGGTTCTGCTGAAGTGGACGGTAACGAATTTCTACGGGATATGTACGTCCAGACACTTCAATAATGGGAGCAGGTTTTCCGTCACTATCGCTAAAGTGTCGCGCAAATCGCTCGGGGTCGATGGTTGCCGACGTGATGATAACTTTGAGATCGGAGCGTCGAGGAAGTAACTGTTTGAGGTATCCTAGTAGGAAATCGATGTTCAATGAACGTTCATGGGCTTCATCAATGATAATAGTGTCGTAGGCATTCAAAAATCGATCTTTTTGCATTTCCGCCAGCAAAATGCCGTCGGTCATGAGCTTAATTGCAGTCTTAGGGGAAACACGATCATCGAAGCGAATGGCATAGCCAATGCTATTTCCAACATCTTGTCCCAGCTCGTTTGCGATTCGCTCTGCGACGGTACGGGCGGCTAGTCGTCGAGGTTGCGTGTGTCCAATCATGCCGCGGACACCTCGTCCGAGTTCTAGGCAGATTTTCGGAATTTGCGTAGTTTTTCCCGAACCAGTTTCACCAGCGATAATAACCACTTGATTCTCCATGATTGCCTGAGCGATGTCATCGCGTCTCGCACTCACTGGGAGCGAATCTGGGTATGTAACTACCGGTAAATTTGCCTTTTTTGCGGCTAAGGAAACGCGTGCGGCGTTGATGTCCTGAGCGATGGCGGCTAGCGCCGATGATGAGCGTGCCTTGCTAAGTCGGCGGCGGAACGTGCGAGCGTCGCGTAAAGAGACGTCGTCTAACAGCGGGTAAAGATCTTTTTTAAGTGGTGTGTCAGTGGTTGTATTCATAACTAGCCAATCATCGTAGCGTATGTAATGTGATTTACGCGCACAACGGCGGTGAAGCGATATGCATATGTGCTGTAGCTGGTGGTGGTGATGGGCTGCATGGTGCTTTCATTTAAAAAACTACAAGGTATATTTGGTATGAGGTTTCATACGTACGACCATATGTTAAAGACAGGAGTGTAGCCGTGGCGCAGACACCAGAACATCCTGATGGGCAGAACTCGCAGAATTCACAGCAGCCTCAGCAAGGATACTACTATCCTTACGGACCGCATGCGCATCCTAACGCTCAGCAGGGAGGACAGTATCAACAACAACCATACGGCGCTCAGGGGTATGGGCATCAGTCCTATACTGAGCAGGGAAGTAACTCCTATGCGTCATATGGCAACCAGTACTATCATGCTCAGGCGGGTCCCCCTCTGACTTTCGGGCAGGGGGATGGCAAGCTAAGCGTTGCTGATGCGCTTCAGTACGGTTTTTCTGCCGTAATGCGGAACGGGACTTCGTGGCTCATTGGTGCATTATTGTTCGTGGGTATCTACGTCGTGTACCGGGGAGGGATGTTTTTGAGTTCACTTTTTGCCCCTCTGGTGGGTAATATGTCGACGAGTGTCGTGCTTTTTGTGTTCACCCTTCCTTTGTCCTACGGGGTAGCTTTAGGCGTCAATGGCGCGCTACAGCAGATGGATAGAGGGATTGTTCCTTTTGGGGACTTTATGCGTGGCCAACGGCTGGTTATTACTACCATGCTACTTTTCCTATGGTATTTGGTGACGATCTTTGTGCCAGTAGCAGCGATGTTATTCATGGTCGATACAGCGGCCACCCCACCACCGTTCATGGCAATCATTATTGCAGGTTGCTTAGCTGTTGTGGTCGTGGCGGTGATTTCTATATTGGTGTCGATGGTCCCGTTTTACCTGCTTGATGGTCGTGGCACTATTGTGTCGTGTATTGGTCAGGCGCTGTCTGATTCTGTTCGTAACTTCTTTCCTCTTCTACTGCTGTGGATTGTTATTGGTCCTGCTAATGTAGTTGGTTCTCTTCTGTGCGGGATTGGGCTTATCGCTACGCTGCCTGTCTCTTTTCTGGCGTTGTCATATGCGTATCGCCAGATGAGTAGAGGACAGATTCAACTACTCACTTCATAGAAGTTAGTTAACTTGCCAGTGTCGCTGGTTTAACTACGTCAGCAATGCTGTCTTGGTAAGCGCGTGTGATCAACGTGCCAAAAGTAGCAAACTCGTCGGTCCGCGAGGTGGAGCCTCGATAGACTAGGCCGATGGTGCGGGATGCGTTGACAGCGGGGTTGAATTGAGCGATGGCTAGGCTGTCGCGCTGGCATTCTGCTGCGACAGCGCTTAGCGGGATCAGTGTAGATCCTAGCCCGCCTGATACGCACTGGGTCACTGTGGCTAGGCTGGCTGCGCGGGTGACAGCAGTATTGCGGTTATCGGGGGTGAAATCGGCGCTTCGGCACAGATCAACAACCTGGTCGCGTAGGCAATGCCCATCGTCAAGAAGCAGTAGGTTGAGGCCACGAAGAGCGTCGATAGTCAAGTCGTCTCGTCCCGCTAGTTTGTGATCGTGAGGGACTACTACTACAAAATCCTCCGTGTATAGCGGTATTTCAATGAGTCCAGGTTGGTCGGTGGGCACTGCTAATACTGCTAGGTCAATGTGGCCGTCACGAAGTTGTTCAAGGAGATGCTTGGTTTGGTCTTCAACGATGCGTGGCTCTAGTTCGGGCAGCTCCGCGTTAATGAGGTGCAAAAGGTTAGGGAGGATGTAGGGAGCAATGGTCGGAATCATGCCGATGGTGAGTGGTCCGCTGAGATTGCCGTTGGCACCGCGTGCATAGGAGAGGAAGGCTTCAGCGGCGTCGAGAGTCGCTTTGGCGTAGGGGAGTAGCGCCTCACCAGAGGGGGTGACAATGACGCGCCGTGTGGAACGCTCAATGAGCTGCACGCCTA
>ERZ772956.2126-NODE-2126-length-12883-cov-3.267150_pt1 | contig 12883 bp, 15 predicted proteins | sample MGYA00580683_ERZ772956 | MGnify/ENA primary metagenome ERZ772956 (study PRJEB29015, sample SAMEA2738077) | human oral metagenome | biome: human oral; feature: human-associated habitat; material: saliva | place: China | collected 2212 ... | reverse complement strand
GAACAATGATACTGAAAAGCTCACTTTCACACTTGCTAAAGAACAAGCAGCGTTCATCAAAGCTCAACTTAAGATTGCTCAATATGGAGATAGCGATAGATTTGGAAATACCAACGATAGTGGAAATGCCTTATACTCAATCGTTAAGCAGTGGGCAGAAATAAGTTAGACAATACCTAAAATTCCAAAAACACAATAAAAAGCAATGACTAAATTTAACAAAACGATAACAAAAGAGTGTGCAGATTGGGTAGAAGCACACGGACTGATTGATTATGGAGGTGCGATGTTAAAAGACTTCTGTAAGCGTTTTTCTATTGACTATAAGACGTTCTACCATTGGATGGAGAAGCCCGACTTTAAGAAAGCAGTAACAGAAGCCAAAGAGACGTTTAAAAAGCGTCTATCGCACGACCTTTCAGTGTCGCTTGCAGAAGTGGCAAAAGGCTATTCGAGAGAGGAAACAGAGACCGAATATGTCCCAAATCCTAAAGATGCAAGTAAACCTGTAATAAAGAAGTTCAAGAAAAAGACAGTTTACTATCAACCAAATGTAGCAGCTGCTATCTTCTTGCTTACTAATATCGACCCCGACAACTACCAAAATAAACAGCGTACAGATGTCGCAGTTAAGAAGTTAGAGGAGAAAGAAGAGATGAGCAAAGAAGAGATAGACAAAGAGATTGAAAGACTAGATAAATTGATTTCTCAAGAGTAAACTCATGGCAGGAAGAGGAAAAGACACAACGGAAATTAAGCGAAAATTAATGGAGCTAAAGAAGCAACGACTAAAGCTTGAAGCACCATTAACTTTTTCGTGCTTTCTTGGCTATTCCAATTCAAAATATGAGCTTAAATGGTTTCATAAAGTCATTGCTGACTATTGTCAAATGCTCTTAGAGGGTAAAATTAAAAACCTTATGGTGTTCGTCCCCCCACAGCATGGTAAAAGTGAGATTATTTCACGTAATTTCCCAGCGTGGGCATTGGGTAAAAACCCTAACTTAAAGATAGTAGGTAGCTCTTACTCTGCAGATCTAGCAGAGCAATTCTCAAGAGCAATTCAGCGAACGATTGATACCAAAGAATACCAAGCTATATTCCCAAATACCTATCTCAATGGCTCGAACGTGAGAACCGATGTAAAAGGCTACTTGAGAAACGTTGATATTTTCGAGATTGTCAATCATAAAGGCTTTTACAAGGCTGTCGGTGTTGGTGGATCTTTAACAGGTACACCTGTCGACATTGCAATTATCGATGACCCTGTAAAGGATGCGTCAGAAGCCAACTCTACAACCTATCGTCAAAGAGTGTGGGATTGGTATAACACCGTGCTCACAACACGTTTACACAACGATTCTAAGCAGTTGTTTATCATGACGAGATGGCATGAAGATGATTTAGCAGGTAGGATTTTGAAAGCTGAACCGCAAGAGTGGACTGTGCTATCAATACCCGCTATATGCGAAGAAGACCACGATGGAGAGATTTACTCTCCAAGAAAGGTAGGAGAGGCTCTGTGGGAGGAAAGGCACTCTTTAGCAAAACTTACAAAGCAAAAAGGACGTGCCCCACGTGAGTTCTCTGCACTTTACCAGCAACATCCAACGATAGTAGGAGGTAATATTGTTAAGAGCAATTGGTTTGCGAGAATTTCAATGAATGAATTCATACGCTTACATCATTCAGAACCTGTAATATTCTTCATGGACACAGCTTATACCGAGAAGAGCAACAATGACCCAACGGGTATCATTGCAACGTGTAAGATTGGCAATGATTTATACATCATTCATGGTGAAAAGGTGAGAAAGGAATTCCCCGATTTAATCAGGTTTATTCCAAACTATGTGAAATCACATGGTTACACTGCAAAAAGCACCATAAGGATAGAACCAAAGGCTAACGGCTTATCGGTAATCCAACAGCTCAAAGAAACAACAGGCTTAAATGTGACCAAAACACCTACACCAAAGGAAAGCAAAGAAACACGCCTTAACACAGCTTCACCAGCGGTTGAATGTGGAAGAGTTATCTTAGTTGATGGAGCGTGGAATACAGATTTTATAGATGAGGTTTGCGGTTTTCCATCGAAACCCCACGATGAGTACGTGGATATTCTTTGCTATGCTATTGATTATCACCTTAATAGCACGCATAAACCGATAGATTTAGAACGATTATCAAATATTGCATTTTAAAATAAATTATACACTATGACTTTTGAAGAAATAATCAATAACGCATCATCAGCAAGTGAGATTGTAGTTGCGTTGCAAGAGAAAAACATAAGCCTACCACAATGGCATGGTAAGGACGGCTTAAAGGCTGAATATGAGCCTAAAGAGCACCCTGTAATGAATAAATCCATTTATCCCGATATTGTGAAAGATGGAGAGGTTGAGCGAGTTACTCGAGTGACATTTGATTTGCAAAGATTAGCAGTTAAGCGTATGACAGAGCTTTGTTGTGGAATTCCCGTGAAACGTATTTACAAACCTGAAAACGACAAGCAAAAAGAAGTAGCAGCACTTCTTGAAGCTATCTATCAACGCAACAGAATAGATAGTGTTAACATCGAGCGTCTAAATATGCTTTTTGCGAGTTGTGAGGTCGCAACGTTATGGTATGCAACTGATACACCAAATAACCATTATGGACGTCCAAGTGAGCTTAAATTGCGCTGTCGAAACTTCACACCAATGAATGATGACACATTATTTCCTTTATTCGATGAATATGGAGATATGATTGCATTTTCAGTGGCTTACAGGCGCAAGGTTGGCAAGAAAACAGTAGATTTCTTTGACACTTACAGCGAAAAACGACACATGAAGTTCTCTAATGCAAATGGAGAGTGGGAGATTATCGAAGATGAAGAGATTACACTACTAAAGATACCAGCTGTGTATATGTATCGTTCAACGCCAATTTGGGAGGACACTTCTAAAATCGTTTATGAAATGGAATGGGCACTCTCACGCAATGGCAATTACTTACGCAAGAACAGCAAGCCTTTGTTTGTGGTATCTTCTGATGAAGATGTATTGTATGGCGGTGAAAAAAGTAGCATTAAAGAGTTTAGAGCAGTGTTACAATTGCCCAAAGAAGCTACTGCAAGCTATGTTACATGGACGCAAGCGGTTGATAACTTGAAGTTCTATATCAACGAGCTAAGAGCAATGTTTTTCACGCAGTTGCAACTACCTGATTGGAGCTATGAGAAGATGTCACAGCAAGCCTTATCTGGTGAAAGCCGTAAGCAACTATTCATTGACGCTCAAATGAAAGTCAAAGATGAGAGTGGAAGAGTTTTAGAGTTCTTAGACCGAGAAACAAACGTGCTCAAAGCCTTTGCAAAGATTATTCTTGGTGAAGCCTATGCGCAAGACATTGACGCTCTAAAGGTGGAAAATAAAATTACCCCATTCTCTATCTCTGATAACCTCGAAAACGTGAACATGCTACTTGCTGCTAATGGTGGTAAAGCTATCATGTCGCAACGAGAGAGTATAGAGAACTTTGGCTATTCTGACGATGTCGACAGAACCTTTAAGGAAATTACAGAAGAGCAAGAGATAGATAGCTTTTCACTTGCTCAATAACGATGAACTAATACCAAGATAAAAGACAATGCCCAAGCCAAAAGACAAACACGATGAACAGCACTTGAAAAATGTGCAGCTGTATCTCAAAAGGATTCAAGAACTTTATAAATTAGCATCCGATGAAGCAAGTAAAATCGGTTGCTCGATTAATGGTGTGGATAGCTCAAAGCCTTTCAATTTTGACGATTATCCGCAAACCAAAAAGAAGATGGACGCACTTCTATCTAAGTTCAAGAAGTCTCTTGAAGTCTCTATCGTGAATGGAATTGACGCAGAATGGGCATTGTCTAATAGCAAAAATGATGAGATAGTAAATAAAGCTTTTGGAAGCAAGAAAGACAAGCTTACAGACGAGCAGAAAAAACGCTATTTCAACAACAATGAGGACGCAAAAGACGCCTTTATTGAGCGCAAACGCAATGGTTTAAGCCTTTCAGACAGCGTGTGGGATTTTACCAAACGCTTTAAGAGTGAAATAGAAATGGGTTTGGACTTGGGCATACGCAGTGGCAAATCTGCAGACCAGATGAGCCGTTCATTGAGAGATTATTTGCAAAACACTAATAAGCTTTTTAGACGCTATAAGGATGAACACGGCATTTTACAGCTATCAAAGGCTGCTAAGACTTTCCATCCTGGACAAGGTGTTTATCGCTCATCGTACATGAACGCACGAAGATTGGCAGCGACAGAAACAAACATTGCCTATCGCACTGCAGACCACTTGCGTTGGAAAGAAATGGACTTTGTCGTGGGCATTGAAATTCATTTATCAAACAACCATACTTGCAAAGGTAGGGATGGCAAACCACATGATTTTCACGACATTTGCGATGAATTACAAGGCAAATATCCAAAGGATTTCAAGTTTACAGGTTGGCATCCTCACTGCAGATGCTTTGTGACTTCCATTTTGAAGACACCCGATGAGCTAAAGAGTGGAAAGCCAAGCAAGAATGAAGTAAAAGAATTGCCAAGCAAGTTTAAAGAGTGGTATGAGAATAACAAAGAGCGCATCGACAGGGCAAAGTCATTGCCTTACTTCATTAAAGACAATTTCAAAGATGGTGAGTTTATAGGGCAAAAGCCACTCACAACTCTTGAAAAAGCTAAGATAAGACAATCTCAAAGAACAAAAGAGCAGATAGCAGATATTCAAAAGAGATGGAATGAGAGAAAGAAAAACCAACTTATAAGAGTAGCAGCTAGCAATGTTCTTAATGTTGCTAAGGATTATAGTGAGGTAGATTATTCTAAATTAGAAGCAGTAATAGGAAGTGGAGATATAAAGAAAATATCAACCCTTACAAGAGAAATTGCAAAGGCTGTTTCTGACATGAAGAAGCAAGAAAAAGCTCTTTCTACAATTATTCCAAATGTTCACGAGTGGCATAAGAAATTTACGATTAATGAACTTAATCAAACTTTTAGCGGTGTAGTTAAAACTTTAAAATCTATGCCTACAGACCTAGAGGTTAGAAAAGTAAAATTAGATTTTGAAATACAGTGGGTTGAAAAACACAAAAAATACCCCACATGGGAAGTTGCAAAGGCTTCATATCAAAAAGAATTTAAGCGTGTAGAAAGAATTCTTGAGGAAATAGAGATAAAAGAATCTGTAATTAAAGCTTTGGGGATGGCAGAATCGTCACGCTCAAGTGTATTTAAAACACTTGCTCTCGAGATGCACTCTATACTTTCAGCACCAAATTTTGATTTAAAGGTAGCTCGAGAAAAAGCTGATGCCCTCATAAAGAAACAGAAAGAACTTGAATATAGAAGAAAAGGAGCTGTAAAAGAAGCTAAAATAGGTGCTTCTGTACCTTTGAAGCGTGAAACGTTAAAGGAGATGTCTTTGCGCTTAGGTAAGGATTTACCTAAAACTCTACCCAATCTAGATAAGGCAATCAAAGCTTATGAAAAAACTTCAAGCTATGGCATGAAAGCAAAGAAATACAAAGAAGACATTGAGGAACTTATGAGGAAAGTTTTTGATAAGCATGATTTAGGAATGAATATTGAAGAAGAAACTATTGAAAAAGTTTTAACTTCATGGTTTAAGAATACTTTTGAGGTCGGTGGAGGAAATGGCTATGTTGGATCATTGAAAACAGAGGGAAAAATTGAAACTGACCACGGAAGATTAATAGCTGCACACCAATTATTTGGGATATCAAAAGACTTGAAAAATAAACAATTAGAGCGTAAACAATACGAGAAATATGGAAATCTCCTTGACCATAATGTCATAGAATCGTTACGACATAATACGGCAAGGATGTATGGAAATGTTGAAGTGCGATTTAAAAAAGATAAAGTTCTTGCGACATGGACTGCAGGAGATAGCTTATGTAAAAGGTGGCAACCATCCTTGTGTTCTGACCCTAAATCTTGCTCGTTCGATGATTTCTACAAAACACCAACGACTAAAAATGAGAACATTATAGACCTTTCAATTTTTAAGGAGAACCACATTTATGACTACCTTGAGCTACAATTCCACGGAGATTTAACCATTGACTGTGTAGATTCATTAGCTTTTCCTTATGATTTGACAAATCCCAGATATACAAAAGAGTATTCTACAGCTTTAAAATGGAAGAAAATAGGTGTAAAAATTTACTTTATAACAGAGAGCGGAAACTTAGGCCAATTGTAAGCGTACGTCAGGACACTTCTCAAAGTAGGTTTCCATCACTTCATACAAAGAATAAGGAGCCCATTTGCCTACGTAAGCTGCCACAGCTTTTGCAAAGCTGACACGGGGATTTTCATCATCAACAAGCTCGGAGAGGTGTTCGCAAATCATTTTCTCTGCAAACCATAGTTTCCCCTCGTTCTTATCGTATTCTAGCGGACACAACACCTCACCTTTAAAAAAATAGCAAAGTGGTAATAATTGACTGTATAGCATATTTGTTAATTTTATCCTTGTTATTTATCTACTCTTCATCGTCTCTCTTGCTATTATCTTCGTCTCTAACTATCTTAGTTAAATCCTTATCGAAGTAATATACACGATGGCTTATAACTTTGTGACCCTCAGGGTTGTTTGCTCTAAATGTATGTTCAAGTTTCCAACCTATAAACTTAGGGACGAAAAGCGAATCCATCTCTTGACACTTCTTTAGATAGTGCATAGCGTCACTTAGCAACTGAACTGCTTCTTTTGCACATTTTGCTCGTTCTGCTTGTAGCCCAAACATGTTATATTCTTCGGCATATTCTTTTTTCTCAGAAGCCTTTGCTCTTAACTCGTCTATTTTTTCAGAATAGTTCTTGTATTCTTCGAGGTCTTCAACTTGAGAAAAAGCAGAATCCAAAGTGCCAAACTCTACACTCTCATAGCTATTCATGTCGTGCAATGATGTTTCAAGTTGCTTTTTAACGAGGCTTTCAGCCTGTTTTTGTGGGTTTTGTGTGCAACTTGTAATTGCAAACATCAAGCCAATAAGTAATAGCGTTGCTAGTAGGTTTACTTTCATCGATTTTTAATCTTAATTATTAGTGAATAAAAATGCAAATTACACATAGTGTAAAGTCTTTGTTGCAAATATAGTGCTTTTCTGTAAATAATTCACTTAAAAGAGGGATTTATTTGCTCTGACGGAGCATAATTTGTTCTTAATCTGTTAAAAATAACAAAATTCAGAGCTTAGAAAAAACACAATTCCTTTAATATCTAATTTTGGGTATTCTATAGAACAAAAAACAAGAAAAATGAAAAAAGAACTTTTAGCAGCGTTGAAAGCCAAGTTTGAGGGGGTCAACGAAAGTATTTTAAGTAGGATTGCAGACAAACTAGCCAAGACTACAACTAAAGAAGAAGAAGATGTTGCAACCGCAGTTTCGGGGGTAACGATTCAACAAATCATCGAGGGTTATGGCGATAGTCGAGCAACAGAAGCTCAACAATCTGCTGTACGCAACTATGAAGAAAAGTATGGTTTAAAGGACGGTGAAAGAGTTCAAGAGCCTAAGCCAAAGCCACAAGAGGAAACAATGCCTGAATGGGCAAAACAGCTTGTAGAAGAGAACAAAACACTCTCTGAACGCTTAGGTAGAATGGATGGCGAAAGAATCACAGCAGAAAGAAAGCAAAAACTATCTGCAGTGTTCAAGAAATTGCCTGAAAACCTTAGAAAACCATACGAGCGTATGTCGGTTGATAAGCTTTCTGATGAAGAGTTTACCACTCTTATTGGAGAAATTACAACAGAAGTAGAGGAAATCGCATCGTCTGTGAAGTCTAAAGGTGCTGTTTTTGGACGTCCTGCAGCACATCAAGGCGGAGATAACTCTCAAGAATTATCTAAGGAGGAACAAGAAGCTATTGCATCGAGAAACGTTGCTCTAAAAGATGGTGAACAACCTTTTTAATTAACATTTAAAACCAAACGAAAATGAGTATGACAGTAAAAAGACGCAAAGAGACAAGATTTCCAAGCGTCATCATGCACAAAGTTGCCGATGTAAGAGGTGGCGTTTCTGTGCAAACAAAAGAACTTGGCGGAAAGTATCTGCTTGAGGGAACTGTTCTTTCAGCTCCAATTGAGGGCATTTGCCACGTTGTGAAAGTTGCAAAAATCAATGAAGATGTAGCGGATAGCGGTCTTGCAATCAAGGTAGAGAAAGGACATCACTTTGTAGTAGGTGATATTCTTTGCGCTAAGCTTGGCAATAAAGCAACTACTATCACAGCAATTGACGCTAGCGACAAGAGCGTTGACACTTTGACTATCAAAGCAGCGTTGGGAGAGCTTAAAAAGGGTGCTTTTGTGTTCTTGGCGGAGAAAGAATCTGCAGATACCAAATCGGCATTGAAGTATGCTCCTTTTGCAATCAACGGCACTACCAAACCTGTTGTTGCAGGTGACAATTTAGATACTGATGCTTGGTTAATCGCAGTAACTAAAGGTAACAACTTGCCAACTGAAATTGAACAAGCACTTAAGGGTGTAATCAACTACTAAGGAGGAGGAATTTAAAATATGATTAGACAAACATTAATCGAGGGATTGAACGATAAAATGGTGCAAGCACGCTTGAATTCAGCTGATGCTTCGCAGTTCTATTTTGGTAAGCATTTCCCCGTAAAAAAAGTGACAGGTTTCACTTGGAAAACTCTGTCAAATCAATTAGCAGCTAAGAACGTAGCAGCTGATTTGCACACAGACAATGGAACAACCATTCGTAAGCGTAGACCAACCTTTGAGAGTGCAAAAGGAGACATTCCTTTTATCTCTATTTCACGTGAAATGACACGTGCTGAAATCAAAGATTATCAAACCGCTCTTGCTCTTGCAGGTGAAGCAGATGCTGTGAAGCTTGTACAATATTGGGGCGAGGATGTCGATTTCTGCTTCAATGGTGTGCAGTCAGAGCTTGAATACATTGCTCTTGCATTGGTATCTAACGCAGGTAAGTTGGATTTCACAACTACCAACAACGCTACCTTTGCTAATGAGTTCTCACTTGACTATGATGTAGACGAAGAAAACAAAGTTTCAACATCTACTGATTGGGGTAACGCTTCAAGTGCTGATATTATCGGTGACTTAGTTAAGATTGTGAAGCAAGCAAAAGCAAGAAATCTCAATCCTAAGTTTGCATTCATCAACTTGGATGAGTTGTACAAGATTTGTTCAAGCGAGCAAATCATCAAGATGTGTGCATCTTACATCCAAAATGCAGTTGGAATGGCTCAAACACCTGACTTAGCAGCGGTAAACCAAATGCTTGCAAGACAAGCTTGGTTGAACGGCTTACAATTGAGAGTGATTGACCAAACTATCTCACGTGAGTTTGCTGATGGTACAACCACTAGCGCAAATCCATTCGCTGATAGCCGTATGGTGTTGTCTGAAACTGAACGTTTAGGAACAACTCAATATGACGTATTGAGAGAAAACAGCGACCTTATCTTACGTGCTGAACGTGCTCATACTGTGGTTAAAAAGTATGGTACTATCGAGCCAACAAGCGAGGTAACTATCGGTCAATGTGACGCTGTTCCTGTTCTTGATTCAGCATACCGCAACGTGTATGTGAGAACCGACAAAAAGAAGTGGTAAGAATGCTCATTTAACCTTAATAATTAAAGTTTTATCATGATTACAATTCTCGAAGTTTTGAAAGGAATAAACGCCTACCCAATACCACAAAGGACAATAGGGGAGATTGCAATAAAAAGAAGTCTAAACTTAGATGCTGACTTAACAAGTGACATCGCAGTTTCAAAGGGTTTTCTCTTGGCAAAAGCTGACCTTTATATGTGGCTCTCCTTTGCTCCTGACGTATCACAAGGTGGGCAGTCTTATTCTTTCTCCGAAGACCAACGTACATCGTTTAGAAACCTATATACAGCGACTTCGGAGAAACTTCGGGAGCTGTTAAAACTAAATTTGGATACAAGGGAGATACCTTATGATTATTGAGAATGGCACTATAAGAGTTAAAAGCAAAGCGCAATGTTATATTGACAGAGATACAGGCTTTGTTGAGAGTTGCGAAAAGGCGACATGGAGCAACCCAATACCATGTCAGTATGAAATAGCATCTTACAACAGCCTAGCGAAGTCAGATAATATGCCTTACACTGAAAAACACTATACTATACTTATCGAAATGCGCAGTTTCAAAGGCGAGCAGATAAGTTTATTTGATGCGTTTGGCAATTCTCTTGGTGAGTTCTCAATTATCCAAATTAAGCCACTAACGGCAGTCGATGAAATCCAAATAACCGTCTAATAATGAAGCAAATAACACCACAAGAAGATATAGATAAGTACCTAAAGAGTAGCGTTGAAGAATTAATCAATGAGACTATTTACAAGCTATCTTATATCGGTGAGCATGTAGTAAATACAGCTCGTTTATCGGGCGAATATTTAGACCAAACAGGTAACTTAAGAAGTAGCATTGGTTACATCATATCTATTGATGGTGAGATTATTAGACAAGGTGAATTTAATGTAGTAAAAGATGGTGAAAATGGAACGAAGAGCGGTGAAGCTTTGGCGCAAGCTTTAGCCAAAACAAGCAAAGGAATAACCTTAATAGTCGTAGCAGGTATGCACTATGCTATATACGTTTCTGCAAAAGGTTTAGATGTCCTAGATAGCGCAGAGATAGAACTTGGAAAACAACTACAAGAACAATTCAAAAATGGCTAAAACAAGCAAAGAAATACTTCAAGATGTCCGCAGACTACTTTTAGGTAGTAGGCTTCAACAAAACTTATCTGGCAATATCTTTTTTAGTCGTGAAAACAGACCAAAAGATAGCATGCTTGAAGACATCTTGATTATTTTCACAACAGGTGTTCCTGATCAAGTAGAAAAAGGCATTATAACCATCAATATTTTCTACAATGATCACGACCCATATAGTAGTGGAAATTTCATCGAAAACGAAAAGCGAGGAGCAGTAATAGAAGCACTTGCTAAAGAGTGGGTTAGTTCACTCACAGCTGGCGTTTCAAACTACAAATTCAAGCTTTCAAACACAATAACTAGCTTTAAAGAAGATAATACCAATCAACACTTTATCGTGGTAAAACTTGGTTATGACTACTTCGAAAATGAATAATATTAATCACTAAAAAAAGAATAAACTATGGCAGTTTTATCATGGGGAAAACCCACAATTGAATTTTGTCCATCTGTAGGTGGAAATCCTGATGGAAGTTGGAAAAAGACAGCAACACCAAAAGAAGATACAACTAAGTTGTCGCAAGCTCAAGGCGAGGAAAAAACCGCTACCGAAGAGGGAGGCGATATTATAGATTCTCGTGTTGGTAAATCAACTTTCACATTTGAGTTTGACCATTTCGTAAAGAAAGGTGAAGAGCCTTTTGTAGAGGACGAAGACGGTGTTATTGCAGGTGAGTTTGCGTTCCGCTTAACCCCCGAAGATGAGGGTGGAAAAGGCTTCCTTATTGAGCGTGCAACCTTACGCTGTGAACAAACTTACTCATCTGCGGAGGGTATTTTGCTCCACTATGTGGCAAAGCCTTTGAAGCCTGCAACAGGTAAGATTATTAAACCTTATCAAAAGAATGCGCTAACGCTTTCAGGTGATAAGCTTTACTTTGGTGCAGCCGCAGATAACACAGGTAAGACAATCACTGCAACATCGAGAGGTAACATCGCTGTTAGCACTTTAAATAGTGATTGGATTACAGCGACAGCAAATGCAAAAGTAGCAACTATCAAAGTGTCTGCAAATACCACAGGTAAAGTGCGTGTAGGCAAAGTGACAATCACCGCTGACGGCTTAGCATCGGTTGTAGAGGTAACTCAAATCCCTTAATGAAAGAAATAGCAGGCTAGCGTAAAAACTAGCTTGCTATTATAAAACACACACATAATATCATGATAAACGATAAAACTATTGAGCAAAAGGCAGGCGATGCCATTTTGCAAGTACCACAGAATATATTAGTGGGCACTAAAACTTACAAAGTTGCTTCACCTAGCGTTGCAACGCTCATCAAGGTTTCACAGTGTATTTCTACACTACCAAACATCGCACTAGACAAGGCAGAAGTGGTAAAAGAATCTTTGTCTTTTGCCAAGCATTGCGAGCCTTTTGGAGAAGCCTTAGCAATCCTTATTTTAGGGGCAAAAAACCTTACTGAAAAACGCACAATCCAAAAAGAAATAGAGGTTGAAGAGGAAAAAATCGTTTACAAATCATACCTATTTGACTTGTTTAAACGCCCTTTAAAGACCATTCAAACAACCACAAAAGTAGTGACAGAAACTATCGAAGTGGATAAAAAAGCAGAGCTAGCAAAAGAGCTTTTAGAGAATTTCTCACCTAGTGAGCTTTACAACGTCACTGCAACGTTAATAGGTAATTTGCAGTTAGGTGATTTTTTCGGGCTTTCCATTTTCCTAACAGAGATAAATCTTCTTCGCCCAACGAAAATGGATTAAACAATAGCATTTGGGCAATTGTCGCAGGCACGGCAAAGATTTATCACCTACCATTTGAAACCGTGCTTTATGATATGTCTTACGTAAATCTCACTATGTACAGCGCAGTTTTGCCTACATACGATAACGAGAAAGACAAGAAAAATGAAGAAGTAATTGAAACTCTCGGTGAACGCGTATTGGGTCGTGTAGCACTGAGCGATATTATTAACCCTCTTAATGAAGAGATTATCGTTCTAGCAGGCGAAGAAATCCGCGAAGATGCCGTAGATAAGATAAACCAAGCCCCTATTGAGGCTATCGAGGTACGCTCAGCACTCACCTGCGAGG
>ERZ772956.2121-NODE-2121-length-12905-cov-57.678599_pt1 | contig 12905 bp, 9 predicted proteins | sample MGYA00580683_ERZ772956 | MGnify/ENA primary metagenome ERZ772956 (study PRJEB29015, sample SAMEA2738077) | human oral metagenome | biome: human oral; feature: human-associated habitat; material: saliva | place: China | collected 2212 ... | reverse complement strand
TTCATCTATTTCGCAATTGAGACCTCTTAACATAGTTGGGACTATACGATTTAAAATATTATAGAATAGAAAGGACATGAAATAATGATTTTGTTAACTGATTGAGAGGGGTAAATAATATTAATATTTAAGGAAAATATAAATTTAAAAACAGATGAACAAAGACTTTGGTTTAAAAAAATATTGGTTTTATCTTGAATCACATATTTACGTGAGCATTAAGGAAAATCAAATGCTTTTATATGATACACATACAAATATTAATTTTTTTGTGAAATCATTAAAAGTAATTCATCTTATAGAGTCAATTTACAAAGATGAAAATATTGGGTCAATTGAATTGGATCAAACAGAACTAAATGACCCTGTTGTTAAGAACTTTATCGATAAAGTAATTTTAGCAAAGATGGGTAGTATTCTGGACAAAGAGACACATCCTATTAAACCCGTGATTTTACTTCCAATTCTGTCTTTAAATTTTGATATGGAAAAATTAAAAGATAAGGAAAACTTATACTTATTCATGGCAAAAGATATAAGCAAATATCTATTGGATGTGAATCTTGTTTTAAATAATTCTTGTCAACAAGATTGTTTGCAATGTCTAAGCTACAGCAAGCAATTTTTCTGTTGTAGCAGAAATAAATTTTCAGAAGAGTTAGCCGAAGATACTCTAGAAAATCTTTTGCGACAGATTAGCTATTTCTCTTTACGTACAATAAATATAACTGGTGGAAATATCTATCAGTACAAACATCTGAGCTTCTTCGATCTTCCTTCTGGAGAGAATACTAAGATATTTAATTTTTATGTAAATTATCTGAATTATGAAAGTAATTCATATATCGATAAGCATACTGTTCATCTTATTATTAATACTCCAATAAATTATAATAAGCTAAGGAACTGCATACTTCTTAGTAAAGGGAAAGAAGTGAAGTTTCACGTTATAATTGAAGATACCGAACAATACGAAGATATAAATGCAGTTTTAACAGAATTCGGTATTAAAGACTACAAAGTACACCCTTTCTATAATGGGCATAATATCAAGTTCTTTGAGGAGAACGTGTATCTTTCTCAAGAAGATATAGTTACGAGTGTAATTTCTATGCGAGAGATATTTAGGAATCAGAAACTGAATGCAAATAATTTTGGAAGTTTGTATATTTTTCCCAATGGAGAAATTAAGGCAAATATAAACGAGGAAACTATTGGCGTGTTAGGGGAAAATGAAATACTAGATGTCATTAACAATGAATTATCAAAGAATACTGCGTGGCGACGCGTACGCTCATCAGAGCCTTGTAAAGACTGTGTCTATCAGTACTTATGTCCTCCTCCATCTAATTATGAAAAAGTAATAAATAGACCGAACTTATGCAACGTCTTTAAATAGTAAAAAAAATGTTAAGAAAAATTCCAGCTGGTCTTATTAATTATTTAGCCCTACAATCTGCCCAGATGACCGATAATGGACTATTTCATGGGAGGATGGGGATAATTCTTGCATTATATTGTTATGGTTTAATATATGATAATCGTACTTTAAGTGATTATGCTTGTGATATATTGCAGTGTACATCCGAAAATTATAATGATGCAGATATATTCTTAGAAAATGGACTTGCAGGAATAGGACTTGGATATACCCTGTTATATAAAGCGGGGATGTTCCAAGATAATCTAAATGAGTTGTTATTTGATATTGATAAGAGGATTATGACTGTTGATCCTAGAAGAATAGACAACTATTCCTTGAAGAATGGTGCTTTAGGACTCCTATATTATATTGAGCAACGGCAATCCTTAGAACAAGTTTGTGAGTCTATAGAAGACGATTTTGTACAAGAGCTTAAAGAAAATATTAAGAAGAAAAATATAGATAATACAAAAAAATATCAACTCATAAGTAATATTCAGAAGCCCAAATGGGAGGTATCAGATTACTTATGTAGGAATGTTGGTATTGACAATGGTAGTGCTTTTTTTTTAATGGAAGAATCCTATGGCAAAGTATTTTCTAATAAATAATAGAAGCATTGCCTCTGTATATGGTATTGGTACATATACAGAGCAGCTGACAGAATGCTTGCAGAATACTAAACTTCTGTATGAACTGAGCTTTATAGATATTAACACTGATATAAAAGAGTTCACTGTAAGTACAGATAAATATGGTTTATTACACTACAATATTCCTTCTCATAAAGGGAATAATTATCTATCAGCTTATTACCGATATATCCTCTACATACTCAGTTTATACGTAAAATCTGATGAAGAAGTGGTTTATCATTTTAATTATTGTCATCATCTGGAATTGATTAGTTTGTTAAAGGCAAATTACAAGCATTGCCGTGTATTTTATACGATACATTATTTAAGGTGGTGCTTCATTTTAAATGGTAATCTTTCTCGCTTTAGAAAGATCATTAATAAAGATGCTGAAAATGAAACAGAACAGATTGTTCAAAGTGAATATGAGGATTGCAAGCATTTACTTGCCCTATCAGATAAAGTAATTGTTCTATCTAAGTTTACCTATGATTTAATCTTGTCGGAATATAATATAACTAAAGAAAAAGTACACCTTATACATAACGGTATTAAAGAAGTTCCATCTATTCCTCCTAATGTTGGCGATGTAGAAGGTACAATAAAAGAAATTTTGTTTGTAGGTAGATTGGATAAGGTAAAAGGAATAGAATACCTTATTAAAGCTTTCAAAATCATATTAACTCATCTTGACAATGCTAAATTGATATTAGTAGGGGATGGTGATTTTAGCCGATATATGCCTCTTTGTGATGGGATATGGAATAAGGTTACATTTACAGGTAAAATTGACAAATTGCAAGTAGAACGTTTTTACAATCATGCAACAATAGGTATATTACCGTCATTTAATGAGCAATGTAGTTATTCTGCAATTGAGATGATGGCCCATGGCTTACCTTTCATAGCAACCGACTCTACTGGACTTAGAGAGATGATGGACTTTACTCCTGAATGCTTAATACATATAAACGAGGAAAACTTCGAACCAGACGAGTTTATTAATCAACTAGCAAAGAGGATGGAATTGCTGCTGTCCAATAGTAAATTAAGAAAACAGTGTTCACAACAATTGCAACAACTGTACAGAAAGAGATATACACGTGACTGTATGAGAAATGCAATGGAAAAGCTTTTAAATAGTCAATGGAAAGCTGGAAATTATCTCTCAAAAGATTTTATTCATTATCTAGATAGAGAGGTGATTCGATTAATTAATAGTCAGCCTATCCTTGATATAGACAATATTGGATTAACAGGAATAGGATGCTATCTCTGGTGGAGAATAAAATCATTGGAAGAGCGAAGTGATGCCCATAGAAAATGGCAGTTGCAAGAGTATTTAGTATACTACATAGATTGGGTATCTGAAGTTATTGATTTAATGAGGAAGGAAGCATTCTTAATAGAGCCAGGAATGGCTTCTTTACAGTGGTTGTTGAATGAACTTAAAATCGCTGGATTCTATCCAACGAAGGTGGAGCAAGTTTGTAAACAAGTGACTGCATTTGGAATAAACATGGTAGGTATTCGCACTAAGAGCCGAGAAGAGATAGATATTCTACAGACCATGCTGAAGATTTACAACTTACAATTATAATTATGGATGAATTAAGTTATTGTACTTTTATTATACCCTTTCGCATAGATTGTCCAGAACGACAAAGGAATTTATCCTTTATCCTTCATTGGCTTGCTCCTCTTAAAGCTAAAATATTCTTGTTAGAAGCAGATGCGATTTCTAAAGTTGACAAAGCGGATTTTACGGGGAATGTTAGTTATCACTTTGTGGAAGATCATAACCCTATTTTTCATCGTACTCATTACATTAACACCCTTTTAAAACAAGCAAAAACAGAGGTGGTTTCAGTTTGGGATACAGATATAGTGACAAAATATAAACAGATAGAAGAAGCTATTCAAAATATTATGAATGGTTGTACTCTCGCCTATCCATATAATAGAGAATGCATAATGCTCTCTGATGAAGATACAGAAAAGTTTATAAAGACAGAAGACTTTACCTGTGTTAATTTGAAAGAGTTAAGCCCTGTCTTAAAAAGACCATTTTGTGGTGGCGCATTTTTTGTAAATCGCCAAAAATACTTGTCACTTGGGGGAGAAAATAAGCATTTTATTGGTTGGGGACCAGAAGATGCAGAACGATTGAGACGTGTTGAGATAATGGAACATTCTGTAAAAAGGACAGAATATGGCAAGGCATATCATCTATATCATCCTAGGAATGAAAACTCTCGATATTTTGATGAAGATACAGCTGTTGAGCTAAGAAAAGAGTTTGTGAAAGTTTGCTGTATGAATAAAAAGGAATTATATTGCTATATACAGGAGTCTTTATATTAAAGTTGCAAGATGAATATGGATATTAAAAAGTTTCCTCATTTTATTCAACATGATGTTGCAGATTGTGGTCCGACTTGCCTTAGGATGATTGCAAAGTATTATGGCAAGGAGTACTCTGCAGAAATGCTGCGCCAACATAGTTATATTACTAGAACTGGTGTTTCAATGTTAGGTATTAGTGATGCCGCAGAATTTATTGGTTTTCGCACGATTGGTGTTCGAATTTCATTTGAGCAATTTGCAAAGGAGGCTCTATTACCTTGTATATTACATTGGAATCAGAATCATTTTGTTGTTTGTTATAAAATAGAGAAGAAACAGGATGGAAACTATAAAATATACATTTCTGATCCTGCTTCACAACGATTATGTTACACAAAAGAAGAGTTTTTAAGGTGTTGGCTAAGTACGAAATCTAATAGTATCGAAAAAGGAACAGCTTTATTACTTGAACCTGGTGTTGAATTTGGTGCCCGCGAGGAAGAAATTGATGCTAAAAAGCATAGCTTGGGCTTTTTTCTTAAATACCTTTTACCTTTTAAGGGTCAGTTTTTGCAATTACTTGTAGGTATAGTTGTGGGAAGTCTGCTGCAATTGATTCTCCCTTTTCTAACTCAAGCGATGGTAGATGTTGGTATTGGAGAAAAAAATCTCAGTTTAATAACATTAATACTGATTGCTCAACTTATATTATTTCTTGCTCAATTAAGCGTTGGATATCTCCGTAGTTGGATACTTCTGCATATTAATTCACGAATTGATATTTCATTAATTTCTGATTTTCTTATCAAATTAATGAATATGCCACTACACTTTTTTGATACCAAACGAACAGGTGATATTATGCAACGTATTGGGGATCATGGGCGTATTAAAAGCTTCCTGATGGGGAATTCTTTGAATATCATATTTTCCATTACCAACTTTATTATCTTTGGAGGGATTTTAGCATATTATAATACTAGAATCCTGACTATTTTTCTTATTGGTAATACCTTGTATGTTTTATGGATTTCGTATTTTATGAAGTATAGACGCGAACTTGACTATAAGCGTTTCAATCAGGCTTCAACTGAACAAAATAAGATAATCCAATTAATCCAAGGAATGCAAGATATTAAACTCAATAATTGTGAGAAACAGAAAAGGTGGGAGTGGGAACATATACAAGTTAATTTATTTAAGATTAGTGTTCGCAGTCTAACGATAGGTCAGGTACAGCAGGCAGGAACAGTATTCTTTACGCAATCTACGAATATCCTTATATCATTTATTGCTGCACAAGCAGTAGTTAGAGGGCAAATGTCACTTGGTATGATGATGTCTCTTACTTATATCATAGGGCAGGTTTCTGCTCCCATAGGCGAATTTATAGGATTTATGCAGGCTCTTCAAGATGCTAAAATTAGCTTGGAAAGATTAAATGAGATACATTCACAAGATGATGAAGAATTCAATTTAGTGAATAAAATATCAGTTCTTCCAAAAGATAAAAGCATTAGTATAGAAAATGTGCAGTTCAGTTATGATGGTGCAGAACGAAATTATGCTCTATATAATATTAATCTTATGATTCCTGCACACAAAGTGACAGCCATTGTAGGAGAAAGTGGAAGTGGAAAAACAACGCTTATTAAACTTCTGCAAGGATTTTATGAGCCCAATAGGGGTGTTATTAAGATTGGAAATATCCATTTGAATACCATCAACCCACATTTATGGAGGAGCAAAACTGGTAGTGTGATGCAAGACAGTTTCATTTTTTCAGATACAATAGCAAATAATATAGCACTTAATACTGAAAACATTGATGTTGAGCGTTTATATCATGCATCAATAATGGCTAATGCAGATGATTTCATCTCTGCTCTACCATTAAGTTATAATACAATAATTGGAATGGAAGGCTCTGGACTTAGTCAGGGACAACGCCAGCGTCTATTGATTGCCAGGGCTATATATAAGAATCCTGAATATATCTTCTTTGATGAAGCAACAAATTCCTTAGATGCAACTAATGAACATCAAATAATGGATAATTTGCATGGGTTCTATATTGGTAAAACCGTAGTCATTGCAGCACATCGATTAAGCACTGTCAAAGATGCAGATCAAATAGTTGTGATGAAACAAGGACAAATTGTAGAAATTGGTACTCATGAAAAGCTTATAAAGAATAAGGCATATTATTATGATTTGGTTAAGAATCAACTTGAATTAGGAAAGTAATGACTACAAAACGCAATAATACAAATATAGAATTACGTAACGAGGAAGTGCAAGAATTGATGGGAAAAATACCACCTGCAATCTTGCGTTTCGGTATTTTTATTATATTCTTTTTTTTCATCACCATAATACTAGTAAGTTCTTTTATCAACTATCCTGATATTGAAAAAGTTCCGATTAATGTAAAAAATGTAACAAAAATAATTGGTATAAAGACAAATTGTTCTGGACAAATTTTAAAAATCAATCTTAAAAGGCATCATGTATATAAGGGAGACACATTAGTATGGTTATTAACAAGCAAAGAAGATGAACTTGATACAGTCTGTATAGTATCGCCTACAACAGGTATAACTTATCCTTGCAATAGTTTTAGTAAAGGTAACTATATAGAAAAAAATACTATTCTTTTTGTTTTGGCAGATTCCATTCAACAAGTAATTATATCAAATGCCTTTGTTTCGAATAATCTAAGAAAAAAAATAAAAATTGGTATGCCGATAGAAGCAGACATAGATGGCATTTGTTTTTATGGTAAAGTAAATAATATAGCTAAATATGCTAATCCAATTAATAGAACCTATGCTATTGCTTTGAAATTTGACACTCCAAAGGAATTCAATGATATAATCTTATGGAAGATTCCTTCAGTGGCTAAAATAAGAATATCAAATCAAAGTATATTTGATAAATTCTTTAGGAGCAAGATAATGCATGATATGTAATAAACCATTCTATAAAAAATAAAATGAATATAGCTTTCCTTTCTTCTTTAAATCCCATAGATATTCATAGTTGGTCTGGTACACTTTATTATATGTATCAGGAGTTATCCAAGAGGCATCACGTAAAATGGATTGGTGGCAATTTGTATGCTAAAATGAAAGCCTACCATAGTGATTTGCATAAAGTTGAGAGTCATTTCAATGCGGAAGAATATGCGAAAGAGTTTGGAGCCTTGATTTCTATTGAACTACAATCAGCCTATTATGATGCGGTCATTTGCAGAGACTACTTTTATCTTGCATATCTAGTAGCGGAAATTCCTATTATATATATTGGTGACACAACCTTTCATCTATTCAAGGACTATTTAGGCATAACAGATGAATGTATTATCCGTCAATACGACGAGCTGGAACGTCTTGCCATAGCAAGAGCTACTAAGATTTGCTATCCTACTCCTTGGGCAAAGAAAAGTGCCATGGAGCATTATGGTAAAAATGCTAGCGATGTTGAAGTAATTGAATTCGGAGCTAATATCCCAGAGAAGATACCTTATATACAGAAAAAAGATACTAAATGTTGTAACTTACTTTTTGTGGGAACAAACTGGAACATGAAGGGTGGTGACAAAGTGTTGGATGTTTATAATAAGTTGAAGCAAAAGCATCTAAATTGTAAGTTGACAATAATAGGCTCTATTCCAGATTATACTATAGATGACCCTGAAATAAAGATATATCCTACATTGGACAAGGGACAAGAAGATGATCGCGATCGCTATAATTCAATCTTGGAAGATGCTGATATTCTGTTAGCTCCAACTGTATTTGATTGTTATGGAATTGTTTATTGTGAAGCTGCTGCTAATGGTATAGTAGTGTTAACTAACAATGTTTGCGGTATTAATCATGTTGTTAAAGATGGCATCACTGGATATTTGTTTGATAGCAAAACAGAACCAGATGTGTGGGCAGAAAAGATACAAGAGATTATCAGTTCTAAAAAAATGAAAGAACTATCTTGCAATGCGCGGAAAGAATATGAAAAACGCTTGAATTGGAAAGTTTGGGGTGAGAAGATGGAAATGCTCATAACTAAAGTATGTCCTTGTGTAGATATGTATATGCCTATGTATGCAATCAATCTTCCTGAGCGAAAAGATAGAAAAGAACACATTCTTTCTGAGTTTAATAAACGTAGTGAGTTTGAACTACATTTTGTCAATGCAAGTCGCAATAGTAATAGCCGTCTGGGGCTATGGCAAAGTATTGTAAGAATTGTCAGAATGGCATCAGAAATGGGTGAACAATTTGTAGTTCTATGTGAGGATGATCATTATTTTACGAAGAATTATTCTCCCAAACTATTAATGGCTGAGATGCAGTTGGCATTTCAGCTGGGAGCCGATATACTTTCTGGAGGTATCGGAGGGTTTGGAAGAGCTGTTAAAAGAGGTTTCCACCTTTACGAAGTAGATTGGTTTTGGTGTACACAATTCATTGTAATCTACTCTTCTCTATATGAGAGAATTCTATCATATGATTTCAAAGAAGAAGACACTGCTGATGGTATACTATCTACTATAGCAAAAAAAAAGATGGTTATATACCCTTTTATCTCTGAGCAAAAAGATTTTGGGTACTCTGATGTAACAAGAAGTAATCAAGAAAATGAAGGAAGAATAAGGGAACATTTTAAGATGGCTAACCATATGTTTGAATACTTAGAACACTTTTCGTATAATCAATTATTCTAAATCAATTCCATAGCAATTGTATTTAATGAGTTTCTAAGGATTTCATTCTTTAAACAAGCCAGATAGACTAGGGGTACTTTTGATACGTTCAATCTCTGCATCAACTATAGATAGAACTTGTTGCTTAACACACTTATAGTTGGCTTCGATAGTCTCTTTGAGATTGTCGGAGCCATCTTCATTTATGAAGTTTGCGATTATGGGGATGGGCTGGTAGGCTTTCATTTCTGCAGAAACCTTTGCACTATCAACTATTATCTCTGCATGGAAAATCTTTTGGTCAATACGTTCGTCAAAGTTATCGGAAACAGCACCCACAAACATACCCTGTGTAAGGTTGCTGATTTTGGAAGCAGGGATGAGACTGTCCATCTGTGTGGAGATAGATGTCGATTTGTCATTACGATTAATGGTCATAGACTGGCGCTGTTGGAGAACTTTGCCAAAGCGTTCAGAAAGGGTCTTGGCGGTTTCTCCCACTACTTGCCCGGAGAACACGTTACCTACAGTGTTCTGTATCACTTTGCTTTCCTTATCCCCATAGTCACGGGTAAGCTGCGAGAAGTCCTGAAAGCCCAAACACACCGCTACCTTGTTGCTTCGGGCAGTGGCAATGAGGTTATCCAAGCCACGGAAATAGATAGTTGGCAACTCGTCGATTATCACAGACGATTTGAGCTGCTTCTTCTTATTGATGAGCTTCACGATACGGCTATTGTAAAGTCCGAGTGCAGCCGAATAGATATTCTGGCGGTCGGGATTATTACCAACGACAAGGACTTTTGGCTCATTAGGGTTATTGATGTCAAGTGAGAAATCATCGCCCGTCATCACCCAATAGAGAGCAGGGCTTATCATACGAGACAGTGGTATTTTGGCACTGGCTATCTGTCCCTGCAACTGGTCCTGCGCTCCGCCCTCCCATGCGTCCATAAAAGGGGAAAGGTAGTTGGCAAGTTCATCGTAGGAGGTGAGTATCGGGAATATCTGTGCGTAGGGACGGTTAAGGAACTCGATGGCATGAGGAAAAGTACAATACTTTCCGTTCTCATAGATTTTCAGAAACCATATAATGGCTGCCAACAAGATGATGGGTGACTCCACGAAGAAATCCCCCTGCTTCTGTATCCACGAGCGGTTCAGGTTGAGCATAATCGTGTAGGCACTCTCGTAAGCATCTGATATATCCGTCATAAAGGCTGGATTGATGGGATTGCAGCGATGTGACTTTCTCGGATCATCGAAGTTGATTACATAGAACTGTGGCTTTACCTTGTAGGCATCTAAGTGATGAAGCAGGTGATTATAAGCTATCTCTGAAAGGTCGGGGAATTTATAGTCGTAGATATACATGGCAAAGCCTTTCTCAATCTGCTGCTTGATGTAGTTGTTCACGATAGCGTAGGACTTACCCGAACCTGGTGTTCCAAGTACCATTGAGGCACGAAACGGATTGACCACGTTAATCCAGCCCTTGTTCCACTTCTTCTTATAGTAGAAGCGTGTAGGAAGGTTTACCGAGTATTCATTCTCCATCAATCGTGTTTCCTGCATGAAACTTTCGTTCTCCGTGTTGAAAACATCGTCCATCATGTTGTTTTTAAGCAAGCGGCTCATCCATACGCCACCCATCAGCAGACAGATATAGCCAATGGACAGCGTAAATATATAGAGGGAAGCTGCTCCGACTTTTCCAATGGGCAATACCAACAGCCACCAGTTGAGAAAGAAAAAGACGAAGCCTGAGAAAAGTACCGTCCAAATCTTTGGCCAAGTGATTTTCTCCTCTTTCACGCCTTTTGTCCCAAGGCAGGACAAGGCAAGAAAAACCACGCAAAAGAGTTTTGTCCAGAGGATAGACGAAAATAACCCTGTGGTACGCTGGAAATTCATCAGTATCTTATCAATGATTCCAATCGTAACCCCCCAGACATGAAATGCCTCGTAACAGAACCAATAACAGTTAACGAGGAGGAATATCACGGATATGCCCCTCATAAAGTCCATAACCTTACCTAATGCCCTTAAATCATCTTCTTGTGCCATAATCGTATTGTTTTAAAGCCTCCCCCAACCCCTCCGAAGGGAGGGGAGATAGAAATGCTCGTTTATTTAATGTTTTCTGCGTCTAATATTTACCTTACTTAGTTTTCGGAGCTTACGCTGCCATGCAGCTTCTTTCCAATCATCGTTGCCCGTAGATAGGAAAGAACCATCTGCCATATCCTCAAAGAGTTCATCAATAAGGTTATCGCTTTCCTCCGTATTTTGCTGCGAGGGTTGAACGGTTGCCGATTGTTCCAAACGGATAGACGGACTGCCATACAAGGTTTCGTCCAAGAATGGGTTATGGGCAGGATTGGAGAAATAGGCATTAAAAACATTGGCGACATATCCCTTGCCCAATCGTGAGCCATTAAGAGCAATGCCCTCCTTGTCGTCAATGAACGTGATGCCATATATTCGCCCGCTTTCGTTCTTTCGGATAAACACACGCAAGCCTTGTTCTTCCAGTCTTTGCTGAAGTTCTTCCTCTGTCTTTGGAGAGGTACGCATTGTTTGTAACACCCTGTACCTTATGATTGATATCAATGGCTTGATAGCTTGTTTGGACTTCTGCATCCTGTTCTGCACGGCTGTATAGCCCACACCACGTCCAATGTCCGATGCGTTGATGGGTGTGCTTACTTTGCCTCCCTTGTCATCAGTCGGAACATAGACAAGTCCGTCGTATTTCCTTCCTCGAAACTCCGTCTTGATTTCCTCCACTGCAAGATTGTATGTGGAAAGAATAGCATTTAACTCTCCCAGAGAACAGAAACGATAATGCTTCAGAACCCTGTGAACAACGCTTGCCACCTGCTCTTTGATATTTCCTCTATCAATATCCACCTTGGGCGTTTCTGCTGCATGCTCGCTGACCTTTGAACTAGGAATGAGGTTATACTTTCTTTCCAAGGCATCGGTAATCTGCTTGCTTCTCCGCTTCTCGAAGCGATCGTTAATCTTTCTTCCTTTACTATCCACCCGAAGCGATACAATATGTATATGCTCACGGGAGATGTCATTATGCTTGAACACAATATAGGGCTGGTTGCCATAACCAAGTGCTTCCATATACTCCTTGGCTATCTGTGTGAGTGTTTCATCGGATAGTTTCTCATCCGGGTGCGGATTGAGCGAGCAATGGAACACTGTTTTCTTGGTGCGGCGTTTCTTTGGTATAAGAGACTCCATATCGGCAAACACCTCCTCCATCGTATAACGACCTTCCTTGCTCTGATACAATTCAGCGGCAAGGAGAATGCTTGCTTCCCCTTTCTCCACCTTTTTGAAGTTATAGCCGAGTGCCCCTCCAAGGTTCTCCGTTGCAGAAATCTTGGCAATCATTTCTTACGGTAATCTATGGTAAGACTGAGAACCTGCTCCTGCAAGGCGATGATTTGAGCCGACAATTTCTCCAACTTCTCAAGCATAATCTGTGCAGTCTTTATGCTGTGATAGCTGTTGATAGCACGTACGGTCTGGTTATACAGCACGCCAATCTTATGGATTTGTGCCGTCAATTCCGAGAGTTTTCGGTAATATTCCACAGCGGATTTATCCACCGTTATTACCTTGAAATGCTCTCCAAGAATGCGAGCGCGTACGAAATCCGACTTCGTTTCTGCCCCTGAACGCTGAAACAAATCAATCGCCCGTTGCTGGTCTTTTGGCTTGGGAAGACGGGTATCCCATCTGTCCCATCGTTCTATCTTTTCGTTCATTGTTT
>ERZ772956.2119-NODE-2119-length-12909-cov-3.973860_pt1 | contig 12909 bp, 10 predicted proteins | sample MGYA00580683_ERZ772956 | MGnify/ENA primary metagenome ERZ772956 (study PRJEB29015, sample SAMEA2738077) | human oral metagenome | biome: human oral; feature: human-associated habitat; material: saliva | place: China | collected 2212 ... | reverse complement strand
TCTACATCGCCTGGCGTTAAAATTTGATTAAAATCAGCCATTTTGTTTCCTTCATTTTATCAAGTTAAAAAACGTGACAAGTATAACAGTTTTTCTGCTGACTCGCAGTCTCATTTGTAGAGAAAATCAGCAAATAGATTATTTCATAACTATTCATAATTTTGACCGCACTTTATCCTAAACAAAACTCACGCAAACGTTTACTTCTCGTTTTTATGATGTAAAATAGCGCACCTTATTCACTTCAATTTTTCACTCAACTTTAAGGAACACTATGCCAACTTTAGAAAAAACATTTGAGCTCAAGCAACGTGGTTCAACTGTTCGTCAAGAAATTATCGCGGGTTTAACCACGTTCTTAGCAATGGTTTATTCTGTAATCGTGGTACCCAATATGCTAGGTGCTGCAGGTTTTCCCGCAGAATCTGTCTTTATTGCCACCTGTTTAGTTGCAGGGTTAGGCTCTATCTTAATCGGCTTATGGGCAAATGCACCAATGGCAATTGGTTGTGCAATTTCTCTTACAGCTTTCACGGCATTTAGCTTAGTAATTGGTCAAAAGGTTGCCATTCCTATTGCCCTAGGCGCAGTATTTTTAATGGGGGTTGTGTTTACCTTAATTTCTGCCACAGGTATCCGTGCATGGATCTTACGTAATTTACCATCCAGTATCGCTCACGGAGCGGGCATTGGTATCGGACTCTTTTTACTTTTAATTGCGGCAAATGGCGTTGGTTTAGTCGTCAGCAACCAAGCTGGCTTACCAGTAAAATTAGGTGATTTCACCTCATTCCCAGTCATGATGTCCTTAATTGGTTTAGCGCTCATTATCGGCCTTGAAAAAATGAAAATTAAAGGCGGTATTTTATGGGTAATTATCGCTATTACTATTGTAGGTTTAATTTTTGATCCAAATGTAAAATTTGGCGGAGAGATTTTCAAAATACCAACCTTTGGTGAAAATTCTCTTTTCTTACAATTAGACTTTATGGGCGCACTACAACCCGCAATCTTACCTGTAGTATTTGCTTTGGTGATGACCGCCGTATTTGATGCAACGGGCACTATTCGCGCAGTTGCAGGTCAAGCAAACTTACTTGATAAAGACGGTCAAATTATCAATGGCGGTAAAGCTTTAACTTCTGACTCAATCAGTAGCTTATTCTCAGGCTTATTCGGTACAGCACCAGCTGCCGTTTATATTGAGTCAGCAGCAGGAACAGCAGCGGGCGGTAAAACAGGTATTACTGCTATCGTTGTTGGTGTGTTATTCCTATTAATGCTTTTCTTCCAACCATTAGCATTCTTAGTGCCTGGATACGCAACTGCCCCAGCATTAATGTACGTTGGTTTATTAATGTTAAGCAATGTAAGCAAATTAGACTTCGATGATTTCGTTGGCGCGATGAGCGGATTAATCTGCTCAGTATTTATCGTACTTACCGCGAACATCGTAACAGGTATTATGTTAGGTTTTGCGGCATTAGTAATTGGAAGAATCGTGAGTGGCGATATTAAACGCTTAAATGTAGGGACTGTGATTATTGCAATCGTACTCGTTGCATTCTATGCAGGCGGTTGGGCGATTTAATAACAGAAATAAAAAAGGGAAAAACTATTCCCCTTAATTTTAATCTCAAAAGAGCGGTGAAATTTCACCGCTCTTTTTTTATGCTCTGCACTACTCTTTCTTCAATAAGAAAATACCGTGATCAGATAAATTGACATAAGCTTGTTTTAAATCGGCATTAAAATCTTCTGGCTTACAATTCACCAATAAATCTTTTCCTGCCCAATTTGCGACGACCTCCCAATGGTTGCCCATATAGACCGCACTTTTAATCTCGCAACGCTGAGCATCACTGCCCTCTGCAGCAAGATAAATTGCTTCTGGGCGAATACCTACTAAGCATTCACCATCGGGTAAATTAAACTGTGCAGCATCTTTTAAAGACACATGATAGCCATTAATATCCACCACGCCATTTTCTAATTTTCCATCGAAAATACTGGATTCACCCATAAAGTTTGCTAAAAACAAGGAATTTGGTCGGAGATAAAGTTCTTTCGCTGGCGCTTTTTGCATAATTTTACCTTTATGCATAACGATAACTTCATCAGATACAGCAAAAGCCTCTGTTTGGTCGTGTGTCACATAAAGCGAGGTAATGCCTAAACGTTGTTGCAATTCACGGATTTTTTCACGCATTGAACGACGTAAGTTTGCATCCAAATTACTTAATGGTTCATCAAACAATAGGACTTTTGGTTTCAATACCAAAGCACGAGCCAATGCTACACGTTGTTGTTGACCACCCGAAATTTGATCCACGAAACGATCTTCAAACCCCGCTAAGTCCACTAATTCTAACGCTTCTTTTACACGTTGAGCTCGTTCTTCTTTGCCAATGCCTTGCATTTTTAAGCCGTAGCCCACGTTATCGCCAATGCTCATATGCGGGAATAGCGCATAAGATTGGAAGACGATACAAATATCTCGATTTTGAATAGAAGATTTTGTTACGTCTTCGCCATCAATAAATATTTGACCTGATGTTGGATTTTCTAACCCTGCAACCAAACGCAATACGGTGGTTTTACCGCAACCTGACGGCCCTAACAATGTCACCATCGTGCCACGTTTGATCGTTAAATCTAAATTATCAATGACGACCGCTTTACCAAATGCTTTGGTGATATTTTTTAATACTAAGAAATCATTATTACTCATAATATTTACCTACAACTTAACGAGTTAATTCATTTTTTTCGCTTTAGAACGAGAGATACGTGTATCACCTACAATCCAGTCGAAGAATAAAATAATTGCCATCATGACAACAATTAGGATTGAACCATACGCAATAGCAACACCGTATTCACCATCTTCAACGCGATTTAGGATATAAGCTGTTGCGACTCGAGTATCTGCTGTCACTAAGAATATAATTGCGCTCACTGTCGTCATTGCACGAACGAAGCTGGTAACAAGCGCTGAAAGCAATGCTGGTTTTAATAATGGCAAGACGATATACCATAAGGTTTTCCACGAACTCCCTTTTAAAGAAAGCGATGCTTCATCAAGAGACTTATCAAGCTGACCTAACCCTGCAATAGCTGCTCGCATACCAATTGGTAAGTCTCGCATAACCATTGAAATAATCACGATAATGCCAGTACCCGTAATATAAAGTGGCGCATTGTTGAAGGCTAAAATGTAAGACACCCCCGCCACAGTCCCCGGCACGGCAAAGCAAAGCATAGTTAAGAACTCAAGGGATTTTTTACCTTGGAAATCTTTACGCACCACAATGTACGCAATCAATAATCCAAAGAATGCGGTTAATGGTGCGGCAATACCTGCATAGATTAAGGTATTGATTAGTGACGGCCACGCCCCATCGCTCAATCCTTGCCCGAATAACATGGCATAGTTTTTCAAGGTTAAAGTGTAATCTACGCCCCAGTTTACCGTGAAGCTTCCGTAGAAAATACTTCCGTAAAGCGCCATATTAAAGATTACCCAGAATCCAAGCATACCGATGATGGTATATTTCAAACCAGTTGGAAGATCTTGCACATCACCACGATAAGATTTACCTGAAACGGTGACATAAGAGCGGTTACCAATCCAAATGTATTGAATGATAAAAATCGCTAGAGAGAAAATTAATAATATTGAACCTAAGGTACTTGCCGATGCGTAATCTAACTGTGACCCCGCAATATAGAAATAAATCTGTGTTGCAATCACATCAAAGCTACCACCCAATACCAATGGGTTACTAAAATCTGCAAGGGATTGGATAAATACAATTAAAAATGAGTTTGCCAATGCGGGGCGTAACAGTGGGAAAATAATGTTATAAAAAGTTTGATAGCGATTGGCTCGTAACGTATAAGAGGCTTCTTCAATAGAAGGATGTACCGATTTCAATGCGCCATCTAAAATCATAAAAGAAATAGGAGCAAATGCGAGAATTTGAGCAATTGCAATCCCATTAAAACCATAAAGCCAGTTATGATTAGTGAAACCAAAATTAGTACTTAAAAATTCGGTTACATAACCAGAACGACCAAGCATTAAAGTCACCCCTAATCCCACAACAAATGGTGGCGTAACAATTGGCAAAATAGAGAAAATTTTTCCGATAAATGCCGTTCTACGAGCGATACGCGTGGTATAAAGCGCAAAGGCTAAACCAAATACAGTCGAAACGACGCCCACAAAGCCTGATAAGAAAAGAGAATTGGTAATTACGCGAACAATATAGCTCTGCGTTAAAATACGCATCACTTGCTGTGGTGCAAACGTGTCTCCGTCATAAAACATTGAAACGAAAATCGCCAATGTTGGATAAACGATAAAGAAGAAAATGAGCAAAATAATGCAAAGCAAAGAAACGATGATAAATTTATCACCTTGCATCACTTTTAGTTTTGCCAATGAAAGTGTTGCTAATGCGGTATATCCCACAAGCAACACAATCACAGAATAGCCCATGCTGATTTTGCACACCGTCGCACTGATAAACATAAACAGTACAGAAAGTGCGGTCAAAAATAGCTCTGTTTTTGCTTGGGTTTGCTGTGGCAATCTAAATAACGGCAAAGCACCATACACAATAACGGGCAGGAACCAAGCCCAAGTTAAATTGAAAGAAGCCCACCCCATTGCATCTAAATATTCATCTGAAGTACTTTCAAACAAACCGTAATCAAGTGCATTGGAAGGCAGAAGAGCAAACGCTAATAAGGATAAAATAATCCAAAAATAAGCAGAATGCATTATGGAAAGTTTTTTTGCGTTCATACAACCTCGCATAAGGTAAAAAAACGAAGCGATATGCGACATATCACTTCGTTAGTGACATCATTATTTAGCTAATTTTACTTCATCAACCCATTTTGTGATTAAGCGTTTACGTAAATCAGTCGCACCGTATTTATCAAAATCATAGTTAATTAAATTAATAGATTTAAAATCTAACGCATAAGGCGATTGTTGTGCAGTGGTGTTCGTTAAAATAGAATACGCCTCACCTTTTTGCCAAGTTAATTCTTGCGCCTCTTTGGATAACGCCCAATCAACAAAAAGTTTCGCATTATCTAAATTACGAGCACCTTTAATGACACTCACACCACCAATTTCATAGCCAGTACCTTCACAAGGTACGACTAATTCTACTGGTGCGCCTTTCGCTTTTTCTAAAGAATATTCATGCAAGAAACCAATGCCAATTGCTGTTTCCCCACGCGCTGTATTACGTGTTGCCGTATTACCAGATTTGGTATATTGCGATACGTTTTTATTCAACTCTTTTAAGAATTTAAACGCTTCGTCTTCTCCCCAAAGTTGCATATAAGTGGCTAGCTGAGTGTAACCCGTACCAGAACTTTGTGGATCTGCGGCTTGAATTTCATTTTTGTAAATTGGGTTAGCTAAATCCTTCCAGCATTTTGGAATAGGTAAATTCAATTTTTTCAAACGTTCTGGATTCACACCAAAACCTAACACGCCTAAATAAATCGCCGAAGAATAATTCCCTTTCATTTTGGCTGGATCACGGAATTTTTCTACGATCTGAGGAAGATTGGATGATTTATAAGGCTCCAACAAGCCCATTTCTCCTGCTTGAGAATGAGGATCCATCGTTCCACCATACCAAACATCACCTTGTGGATTATCTTTTTCAGCATCTATTTTTGCTAAAATGGTTCCCGTGCCACCACGAATAAAACTTGTTTTAACATCAAATTTTTTCTCAAATGCCATCGCTTCTTGCTCACACATCGTATTTTGCGCACTGCAATAAATGACTAGACGTCCTTTTGCAAAAGATGGATTACTTAACACTAATCCACTTAACATGACACCCGATAGGGTTACTGCGATTTTTGATAGTTTCATCTGACTTATAACTTCCTTATGAATGAAGGTTTTGCAATCTCTTAGAGGGAAAACGAAATCACATTAAAAATACGAAAAAGTGCGGTCAAAAACTTCAGTATTTTTTGCCGCACTTATTCAGCGCTATTTCGCTAATTTAACTTCTTGTACCCATTTTTCAATTAAGGCTTTACGTTGTTCTGTTGCACCGTATTTTTCAAAGTCATAATTGATTAATTTGAGTTTATTTGGATCAAATGCAGTTGGTGATTGTTCTGCGGTCGTGTTAGTTAAGATTTGTAAAGAATCCCCTTGTTTCCAAGCTAATTCTTGGCCTTCTTTTGATAAAGCCCAATCGACGAATAATTTTGCATTATCAATATTACGCGCACCTTTTAAGATACTCACACCACCTAACTCATAACCGGTTCCTTCACAAGGCACGACTAATTCTAACGGTGCACCATTGCGTTTTTCTAATGCATAATCATGTAAGAAACCTACCCCAATTGTCGCTTCACCGCGCGCAGAGTTACGTGATGGCGTGATACCCGATTTGGTATATTGAGAAACATTAGGATGCAAGGCTTTTAAGTATTCAAACGCCTCTTTTTCACCCCATAATTGGACGAAAGTTGCCAATGCTGTGTAAGCTGTACCTGCACTTTGAGGGTCTGCAATTTGAACTTCGCCTTTTAAGCGTGGATCTGTTAGGTCTTTCCAGCATTTTGGCACTTCTTTAATGCCTAATTTTGCCAAACGTTCAGTATTCACACCAAAACCTAAGATCCCCATATAAATTGGGGAAACATAGTGACCTTTTGTTTTCGCAGGATCGCGGAAACGTTCCACAATTTCATCAATGTGTTTAGATTTATAAGGTTCAATTAAGCCTAATTCAGCCGCTTGTGCTTGAGGGTCAAAGGTACCACCAAACCAAACATCCGCTTGAGGGTTATTTTTTTCAGCTTCAACTTTAGCAAAAGTGCTGCCTGAACCATTACGAATAAAGGATGTTTTCACATCATATTTTTCGCCAAATGCTTTTGTGGTGGTTTCGCACAAAATATTGGTTGCACTACAGTACACAACTAAACGACCTTTAGCATTAGCAGAGCCAGAAATGGCCAAGCCTGCAGCTAAAAGTGCGGCAGAAACAGAAAGAGAAATTTTGTTGAACTTCATAATAAATACTCCTTATTGGATAGAATGGTACGAATCCTACGTGAAAAAGGCGAATAATACCGTGATGAAGCTCACACTTTTTAAAATTCAAGTGAAAAAATAAACGTGAAATTCACCGTACTTTTACTTATAATTGCCGAAATTTCCCTTACATCAAAACACAATTATGTCAGATTCTTGTATCATCATCGCCATCACTGGCGCATCCGCATCAGGAAAAAGTTCTATCGCCTCTACCGTTCACAAAGAACTCTGTAATGAATTAGGCTGCCAAGAAATTGGGATTATTGCCGAAGACAGTTACTACAAAGATCAAAGCCATTTAGAAATGAGCGAACGTATAAAAACAAATTATGACCATCCAAGCTCAATGGATCGCGATTTGCTCATTCAACATTTAAAAGATTTAAAATCAGGAAAATCGGTTGATGTGCCTGTTTATAGCTACGTTGATCATACTCGTACAGGTGAAACCACAACATTTACACCAAAACGTATTGTGATTTTAGAAGGGATTTTACTGCTTACTGATGAACGTGTTCGTCAACTTGCGGATATTTCCGTATTCGTGGACACGCCATTAGACATTTGTTTTATTCGCCGTTTACAACGCGATATGGAAGAACGCGGTCGTTCCCTACAATCGGTTATTGATCAATATCGTGCAACCGTGCGCCCAATGTTCTTACAATTTATTGAGCCATCTAAACAATATGCAGATATTGTCATTCCTCGCGGCGGCAAAAACCGTATTGCAATCAATATGTTAAAAGCTCAAATCCTTCATTTATTGAATCAAAAATAGGAAATCTTATGCGTCTTTGCGATACTGATATTGAATGCTATCTCGATGATGGCATTATTTCTTTAACGCCTCGTCCAAATAATGACAAAATCAACGGCGCGACGATTGATGTTCGCTTGGGTAATTCTTTCCGCGTATTTCGTGAGCATTCCGCGCCTTTCATTGATTTAAGCGGCCCGAAAGAAGAAGTATCTGCCCAGCTTGAATCAGTAATGAGCGATGAAATTATTGTGCCTGAAGGTGAAGCATTTTTCTTACATCCAGGTACTTTAGCGTTAGCAACCACACTTGAATCAGTAAAATTACCCGCCAATATTATCGGTTGGTTAGATGGTCGATCTTCTTTAGCGCGTTTAGGTTTAATGGTGCACGTCACAGCACACCGAATTGATCCGGGTTGGGAAGGAAAAATCGTGTTGGAATTTTATAATTCAGGGAAATTACCATTAGCATTACGTCCAAATATGGTAATTGGTGCATTAAGCTTTGAAATATTAAGTGGCGAAGCGAAACGACCATACAGTAGCCGCAAAGATGCAAAATATAAAAATCAACAAAGTGCAGTTGCGAGTCGAATTGACGAAGACAAGGAATAATCAATGAAAAAGCTCGCGCTTGTCGTAGGGATCGTCGCTTTGACGATCTTTTATTTTTTGTATATCCAACTTTATCGAGTACAAAGTGCCATCGATGAACAACTAGCACAACAAAATATTGCGGTTCAATCAGTCAATTTATCTCTATTTCCACCCGCACTTTCCCTTAAAAATATAAAAACCACGCAATTTTCAGTTCAAAAACTTGACGCTAAACTTAATTTTTTGCCTCTTTTTTATGGCAACGCCAAACTTCACTCACTCAATCTTCAACAAATCACTCTAAATCAAAACGCACAAAACAGCGCAAATATCTCAATGGATTTAGCGCCGTTTTCCTTAAATCAACTTTTATCCCAAAAAGTAATGTTGAATGATGAAAGCCATATTCGTATTGAATTTGATAAACCTATATATGGAAATAAAACATTCAATTTTGCTTTCAACAAAGCGAATTTAGATTTTTCAAAAGTGAAATCAGCTCTAATTCAATTTGTAGATGCAAGCCTAAATAACCAGCCTCTTGGTTATATGGAAACCCACGCAGATTTTACGTCCCCACGCCAACACATAGTGACTTATATAAAACCGCAGTGTAATAACGATTGTTTAGCCGTATTGAAATATCAACAAATAGACAATCAAAGTGCGGTAAATTTTTCAGGCAAAACTTTCCCTGTTAAACGCTTATTCGCACTATTAAATTTGCCAGAAGTGTTAAGTGGGCACGCAGACTTTAATATAGATTTAGCGTTTCTACATTCACAACCTATTCAAGGAAAGTTAAATATCCTCGCTCAAAATGGTGAAATTCTTGGTTTAAATTTATTGGATATGGTCAGTCAATATTTCCCTATCAATTACAACGGTGATCTGTTACAAAACAAAGAATTAAACACTCGCTTTGAACAATTTTACTTACAATTATTTCTCCAACAGAACCAACTTATTGCTGAAAAAATTGAATTAAAAACCCCTGCACTTTTAGGGCAAGGAAAAGGCATCATTGATTTAAACCGAATGGAATGTAATGTGGATATCAATTTACATTCTACTGATCAACGCTATCAAAATTTAACACTACCAATCAATTTTTTTGGTAACTGCAATTCACCACAATATAAAATTAATTTTACAAAGAAATTCCGCCATCAATTAATTGATGCGATTAAAGAAAAGTTACGTTAATGTCGTTATATTTAAAAGCTGAAAAAATCCAATCATGGCGCGTACTTATTATGGCTTGCGCAGGATTTATTTTTAATACTACAGAATTCGTGCCTGTTGCAATGTTAAGTGACATTGCACAAAGTTTTAATATGCAAACCACCGATACCGGTTTAATGATGACAGTTTATGCTTGGACGGTGCTAATTATGTCTTTACCGGCCATGCTTGCCACAGGCAACATGGAACGTAAAAGTCTGCTTATTAAGCTTTTCATTATATTTATTGTTGGGCATATTTTATCGGTCATCGCATGGAATTTCTGGATATTACTTCTCGCTCGAATGTGTATTGCATTAGCACATTCAGTGTTTTGGTCAATTACTGCCTCACTTGTGATGCGCATCGCACCTAAACACAAGAAAACTCAAGCATTAGGAATGCTCGCTATTGGAACCGCACTTGCTACCATCTTAGGCTTACCGATTGGACGAATTGTCGGACAGCTCGTCGGTTGGCGGGTCACTTTTGGCATTATTGCGGTACTGGCATTATCCATCATGTTTTTAATTATTCGATTATTGCCAAATTTACCCAGTAAAAATGCAGGCTCTATTGCAAGTTTACCCTTGCTTGCTAAACGCCCATTATTACTTTGGCTTTATGTAACAACAGCAATCGTCATCTCAGCACACTTTACCGCTTATACTTACATCGAACCATTCATGATTGATATAGGGCACTTGGATCCAAATTTTGCCACGGCTGTATTATTAGTTTTTGGTTTCTCAGGTATTGCCGCAAGTCTATTATTTAACAGATTCTACCGACTTGCTCCTACAAAATTTATTGTTGTTTCGATGAGTTTATTGATGTTCTCTCTCCTGTTACTCCTCTTCTCTACCGAAACAATAATAGCAATGTTAAGTCTTGTATTTATTTGGGGGATTGGCATTTCTTGTATCGGGCTATCCCTACAAATGCGCGTACTAAAACTTGCGCCAGATGCAACAGATGTAGCCACGGCTATTTACTCGGGCATTTTCAATGCAGGAATTGGAGCTGGCGCATTATTTGGAAATCTTGCGACAACCTATTTAGGATTAAACGAAATTGGCTATACAGGCGCTACATTAGGTTTAATCGGTTTCATCATTTTTATTACAACGCACTTAAAATATCGCCATACATTTCTTCTGCAAAACAATTAAAAAATAACCGCACTTTAATGCTCAAGAGAGTTCTAAAAGTGCGGTTAAATCTTGCTAAGTTTTATCTATCTCACATTTAATGTTTCGCTTTCTTAATAAACTTCATCAAACGCTTACGTTTACGCAATTGGTTCGGGGTAAGTTTATTTTTACGCCCTGCAAATGGATTCGAACCTTCTTGGAAAAGAAGACGAATTGGTGAACCAATAATTTTCAAACTCTTACGATAATAATTAGATAAATAACGTTTATAAGAATCGGGTAATTTATCCATTTGGTTACCGTGAACGACAATAATCGGCGGATTATAACCACCTGGATGAGCATATTTTAATTTAATTCGACGACCGCCAATCATCGGAGGTTGGTGTTCATCCGTTGCCATTTGCAAAATACGAGTTAAAAGCGAGGTCGTCATTTTTTGAGTCGCACAAGCATACGCCTCTTTAATCGAATCAAAAAGATTACCTACACCACTGCCGTGCAATGCGGAAATAAAATGCACACGAGCAAAATCAATAAAATCTAAACGACGATCAAGCTCAGATTTAACGCGGTCTTTCACATCTTGATCTAAACCATCCCATTTATTCACGACGATCACTAGGGAACGACCCGCATTTAAAATAAAGCCGAGCAAAGATAAATCCTGATCAGAAATGTTCTCTCTCGCGTCAATAGTCAATAACACAACATTAGCATCTTGAATCGCTTGCAAGGTTTTAATCACGGAGAATTTTTCCACTGCCAAATGCACCTTACCGCGTTTACGCACACCAGCTGTATCAATCAACGTATATTGCTGCCCATCACGCTCCATTGGAATATAAATACTATCTCGTGTCGTGCCTGGCATATCGTAAACCACCACACGATCTTCACCTAAAATACGATTGGTTAAAGTGGATTTACCGACATTTGGACGACCAACAATGGCAATCTTAATATTTTTATCTTGCTCTTCTTCCGATTCCTCTAACGCCTCATCAAGCAATGCTGTATCTTCTTCTGAATCAAAATCGAATTCTTGTTCCCATTCGTCTTGTTCTTCCTCAGAAGTGCGGTCATTTTCATCGGAATTTTCCATTTGTTCCGCAAAAGGCGCAAGGACTTGTTCCATTAACTGAGTGACACCACGGCCTTGTGAAGCTGCGATTTGCTCGATTTCCCCTAAACCTAACTGATAAAATTCAGCACAATGAGAATCTGCGTCGATACCATCGGTTTTATTTGCCACCACAATCGTCGTTTTGTTTTGACGTTGACGTAAGTAATTAGCAATACCAATATCGGCTGCCGTTAAACCAGCTCGTGCATCCACAAGGAAAAGAACAATATCGGCTTCATCAATAGCAAGCAAAGATTGCTCCGCCATTTTTTCTTCTACGCCCTCTTCGGTTCCATCAATACCGCCAGTATCAATAACAATAAACTCATAACCCGCAATATGAGCATGGCCGTATTTTCTATCACGAGTTAGACCAGGAAAATCAGCGACTAACGCATCTCGTGTACGAGTAAGGCGATTAAATAATGTGGATTTTCCCACATTCGGGCGACCGACAAGGGCCACAACTGGAGTTGCCATAAAAAATCTCTTATTTTGTCAAAAATGGCGGCTATTATATCGGAAGTTAAAGGATTGGTAAAAAATGATTTCATAAAGAAAAGAAAAAGCCACAGGATACAATCCCATGGCTTTATAAACACTGTTTATTTGTCTATAACTTAACGTTATAATAATCTCGCTTTCAAGGATTCAGCTTGAAAGCGAGTGTTGCGCTTTTTCGCAACGTTTGAAGAGGATAAGAAAATGATGAAACTCATTATCCTTGTTGTCGTTTTATTATTAGTGAGCCACCCCGCTTACTAATAAGACAACATACTAGGGAGTTGCAGCTCCCTAGTTCTTCAAATCTTAAAAGTTTACTTTATTTTTGTCAAGGATGAAGCAAATTTCAGATACAAAAAAAGCACCATTAGGTGCTATCTTTATTTATCTTAATTGGCGGAATGGACGGGACTCGAACCCGCGACCCCCTGCGTGACAGGCAG
>ERZ772956.2117-NODE-2117-length-12914-cov-8.904192_pt1 | contig 12914 bp, 8 predicted proteins | sample MGYA00580683_ERZ772956 | MGnify/ENA primary metagenome ERZ772956 (study PRJEB29015, sample SAMEA2738077) | human oral metagenome | biome: human oral; feature: human-associated habitat; material: saliva | place: China | collected 2212 ... | reverse complement strand
ACCTCCTAATATTTTTTATTATGTTCATATTTATTTCCCTTAAATACTTCCTTTACTTTCACTTTATAAAAAATCTTGAATTAGCTTTTACACAAGAATAGCGCTATTAGCGCCTACTTTAATCCAGATTTTTAATTATTATATTAAGTACTATTACTTTATATTAGGAAACTTAATACCAAAGTAATTTCACTTATACAAGATTACATGATTGGTCCAAACTTTCCAATCATAATGAAAATAAAAAATAAAGTAAATCATGCCTATTAATTTTTTATAGCTAATATACTTAGACTCATTAAATTCTAGTGCTTAAGTTGTTGTATTTATAATTTTTTAACAACTATCTTGCTTCTAAAACATAATCTTGCTTATACAACATTGTATCATATTTTTTAATGACTGTCCAATTATCTCCTGATTCCTTATTCTTCTACTATATATTCTACATTTAAACTTCTTAATTCAACTAAAAAATACGAGACACTTTCCCTCGTGTCTCGTATCTCTATAACAAGCTTATTTTAAATTAGTTAGTTTTATTCTTTCTTCTAGCTAATACTAATCCTGTTAATGCAGCTAAAAATCCTAATCCACCTAGTTCAGTTGATGTGCTTCCTGTATTAGGTAATTTTGGTTTAGGTGGGATATAAGTATTTTTCAGATTATAACCATCTATAGTTTTCTTATATCCAGCAACTGCTTCTTCATCTATAGTGTATGTGATTAGCTTACCATTTTCATATTTTGGTAGATTTTTAAATGAGTAGCTCCAATTATCATCTTTTGTAACTGTTGCTTCTATTATTTTACTTGTTTTTCCGTCTACCGTCTTGTTTAGTATTACTGTGATTTTTTCTGGACGTTTCCCATATTTATTATTCGCATCATCCCATGTTTTTGTTCCTTGAACATTAACAACTTCTGGTGTATGACTATTTTTAAGATTGTAGCCTGTAACTTCTTTTTCGTATCCTGGTACTGCTTCTTCATCTATACTGTATGTGATTTCTTTTCCGTTTTCATATTTTGGTAGATCGTTAAACTCGTAGTTCCAGTTGTCTTTTGTTACTTCTTTTTCTGTTACTTTACTTGTTTTTCCGTCTACTGTTTTGCTTAGGATTACTTTGATTTTTTCTGGGCGTTTTCCGTCTTGGTTGTTTGAGTCATCCCATGTTTTTGTTCCTTGAACATTAACTACTTCTGGTGTGCGACTGTTTGTTATCTTAAAGCCTGCCGCCATTGAGCCTGTTACTATTCCTACGTAACCTTCTCCTACTGCTTCTTCCTCAACTGTGTATTGAATTTCTTGTTTATTTTCGTATTTATCAAGATTTTCAAATTTCCACTTCCAAGCTTTGTCAGCACCTTCTGTAACTACTTTTTCAGTTACATATTCCTGATTATTATTTCCAACCTTTTTATACAACTTAACCTTAATTGACGTTGGGCGTTTTCCGTCTTGGTTGTTGTTGTCGTTCCAAATTTTTTGCCCTTCAATTGTTCTTTTCTCTGGTTTGTGTGTGTTCTTTAAGTTGTAGTCTGGACCATTTGTTGCGCTTGTTGCTGTTGTTTCTTTTGTATACCCTGGCACATCAACTTCATCTACACTATATGTAATTGGTTTCCCATCCTCGTATAATGGTAGATTTGTAAACTCATATTTCCATTTACCTTCAGAATTCGGAGTAATATCTTGGCGTTTTACTTCACTTGTTTGTCCATCTACTGTTTTCTTCAGAATAACTGTTATTTTTGGTGGACGTTTTCCGTCTTGGTCATTATTGTCATCCCATGTTTTTTCTCCTGATACTTTTTCCTTTGCTTCAGGTTCATTTTTGATATTTTTTAATGCGATTTTATCAGAACCAAAATCAGCAGGATTAACAGTGATAGGCTCTGTTAATTTTTGGTAACCTTGTGGAGCTTCAGTCTCAACTAGTCGATACTCATCCCTAAGTAGTTTCCCAATCTCACCACTTCCATCTTGTCCTGTTGTGATTTCTCCGACTTTGGCATTGTTACGCACACGAATAACATCAAACTTAGCACCAGCTAATGGTTTATTATTTTTACCTGTCTTTAAAACTCTAAGTTTAAAGACATATCCTTCACCAGTACCACCCGCATCTTTAATTTTATAATTACCCTCTTTTTCAAAACTTTTGTCATCGTAAGTTAAATTCGCTTTGTTTTTAATTTCTTCACCGGCTATCGGTGCATAACCTAACTTAACTTCATATAAAATTTGGAATCCTCTTTTTTCATTTGCTTCAGGATAATCTCCAATGTTAATTGTAAGTTTTTTACCCTCAAATTTAACTTTTCCCGCAGCTATAAATTCTTGAGTAACATCTTTTTGCCCCCCAAGAATTACATAAGATCCATGGTTTTCCCATTTTCCATTCAATATTTTAAGAGTACTTTGAATGAATGAAACATTCTCAGATTGAAGTGTATCTTCAAACTTGGCATTCACAAGAGCTACATTGTCTTGGTTAATTCTTATATCATATTTTCCTACAGTTTTATCAGATGTCATCCAACCACCTTTATTAAACTGAGTATTCTTAAATTGTGGTGGGTTATAGTCAACATCACCTGCCGGAATAAGCTTTCCATTAACTTCTAGAGTTACCTTATTCTTACCTGCTTCTTTTATTTTATCTGGATTAACAGAAACATTAAAATAAAATTCCCCTTTAACACCTGAATGTGTTTCTACATATTTTGTAAATGTAAGTACTATTTTTGCAGGATTTTCATTATACATTTGTGCTTTAGCGATAAGGTTATTATCTGCATCCTTTATATTAAAATGGTCAGGTGGTGCAGTATCAATCCCTATCGGCAAGGTCATTGTGATAGTATCATTTTCTTTTACAACATTATCCGGCAATTTGAATTTCGCATATATCTTGAACCCCTGATATGCACCAACTTTTTGCCCCGGTTTAAATGGATTACCTTCTCCATCTGTAACCCTTGCCTCAGTGATTACATCTCCTTCTACTTCTTTTGCGTATGTTTTATTCCCAAACGGAACTAAACTTGAACAAATCATTGTAAATACCAGAAGAAAACTTAAGCACTTCTTCATTAATCTTTTCATTAACTTTTACCTCCTTCTAAAGTGAGATTGTTACTACTAGATTCCAACAAAAAGAGTATTGTTAGAAAAAATAGTATAACCTTCATCAACTTATGTACTTTCATTATAAAAATACCTCCTTTTTTATTAGATTTTATTTATTTAGAATATAACAAATTATAACACTCCTATTTTAGCATTGTAATACACTTCCATTTTATCTTAAAAAACTAGTCTATGCAACTATCTAGATTCGATTTTTCCGCATTTTCTTCACAAAAAAATATTGATTTTTATCCTTTTTTTAGAATTGGAGAGATTAAATTAATATATTTCATTAGATATACGCAATATCTCCTTTTAGTATTTCAAAATTGATAAAAGTTTTCAACAACAGCTGCACCAACCTTTAAAAAAGTCTATATATCAACCATCTACAATATATCAAATTTTTATTTTTTTCATAATAAGAGAAAAATTTTTACAATAAAAAAATCAAAATTAAACAAAACATAAATTTTATTATTAAGAATTTAATATTAAATTATTAAATACAAAATATAATCAATATAAAATATTGTGTAATATTTTTAAAGGTGATTTTTTTCATATCATTCCCCGATAAACAGCGTATTATTATATTACTTCGGTAAACTTATTTTTCTCTTTCTTCTCTTCATATGTATATTTACAGACAAAAAATAGTTATCACATTAACCTCTTATAGAAGGAATTTGGAAAATTTATCAATGCATCTTATTTAATTTTTATTAGAAAATGATTTTATATGACCTTCTACAATAACATAGCTATAAAACACCCTAAAAACTAGATTTTTTATCTAATTTTTAGAGTGTGTTTGAAAAATTTATCTATTTCTAATTATTTTAATAACTTGTACCACAATAGTCGGCGCAAGAGCCAAGCCTACTATAGTTAAAATTTGTATTCCATTTAGTGACATTACTTTGAAAATACTACCGATTGCTGGAATAAAGATTATTATACTTACTAACATTATTCCAATTAAAAATGCGATAATTGTATTCTTGTTTGTAAATAATCCTATTTTTGTCAGTGGTAAATCACTTCTGCAGCTAAAACCATTGAATAATCTCGCTAAACATAGTACCAAGAAAGCAAATGTTGTTGCATAACCTTCTCCTGTATTTATACCAATATAATATCCGATAAATACCGCAATAGCTATTAATCCCGCTTCTATTAATATCGCTGTAAATGTTGAACGTGTTAAAATCGGCTCTTTTGGATCACGAGGCGCTTGTTTTAACACTTCATCGGTTCCTGGCTCTGTTCCTATCGCAATAGCTGGCAATGAGTCTGTTACTAAATTAATAAATAACAATTGAATCGCTGCAAATGGTACAACATACTTCGTATCAAAGAATGCTAATAATGTTGTCGCTATTACTACAAAGATTGCTCCGGTATTCCCTGTTAAAAGATACTTAATTGCATTTTTTATATTTGTAAAAATATTACGTCCAACAGTTACCGCTTTTACAATAGTTGCAAAATTGTCATCTGTCAATATCATATCAGCAGCATCTTTTGAAACTTCTGATCCTGTTATTCCCATCGCAATACCAATATCTGCTTGTTTTAATGCTGGTGCGTCATTAACTCCATCTCCGCTCATACCAACGATTTTCCCTTTTGATTGCCATGCATTTACAATACGAATTTTATGTTCAGGTGCAACACGTGCATAAACCGAAATTTTTTCTAAATCACGAGCAAGCTCTTCGTCGGTCATATTTTCTAATGTTATACCATCAATAACTATATCTCCTTCTTGGAAAATTCCTATTTTACGAGCAATAGAACGGGCTGTTATAGCGTGATCTCCAGTTATCATAATAGGTTTAATTCCTGCTTTTATCGCTTTTTCTACCGCATCTTTTGATTCTACACGTGGTGGGTCTATCATTGAAGTTAGACCGACGAATGTTAAATTATTTTCATCATCAAAAGTTAATTGCTCTTTATCTGTTACTTTAAAAGCATAACCAAGGACACGCAATCCTTCTTCTGCAAAGTTGTAGTTTTGAACTAATATTTGATCGATATCCTCTTTTGTTATATCGCGAACTTCTCCATCTAATAATATATGGCTACACTTTTTAAGAAGTTCATCTGTCGCACCTTTGATTAACATTACTTTTTCGTTATTAACAATTTGTAATGTTGACATAAATTTACGAACCGAGTCAAATGGTAGTTCTGAAATACGAGGATAGTTTTCTCGATAATCTTGTTCAATAATATTATATTTTCTTCCTAATTCTACTAAAGCAAGCTCCGTTGGATCTCCTACTTTTTGGTCACCATTAATAAATGAATCATTAGTAAGAACCATCGTATCCATTAACATTTTACTCGCTTTATCTTCCAAACTAAGTTCATCTGGTTTTAAAAGTTTACCATTTACATAAACATCTTCAACCGTCATTTTATTTTGTGTCAATGTCCCCGTTTTATCAGAGGCTATGATAGATACTGAACCCAAAGTTTCTACAGCATTAATATCTTTCATAATCGCATTTTCTTTTGCTAGAGTTTGTGAACCTAATGATTCGACTATTGTTATAATAGATGCCAATGCTTCAGGTACAGCCGCAACTGCAAGCGCAATAGCAAACATCGCCGCTCCACCAAAATCTTTTGAACTAATATATGTTAGTCCAAAAACTACAATACATAGAGCTATTATACCGATAGATAGGTTTTTAGAAAACTCATCTATTGATTTTTGTAATGGTGATTTGCTCGTTGTCGCCTTGTTAAGTAGTTCTGAGATTTTCCCGATTTCTGTCGCTACTCCTATACTAGTTACAACAGCACGACCTTTACCATAAGTAACTTGTGAGCCTGTAAAGACCATATTTGTTTGGTCCCCAACAACTACTTCATCATCTATTGTCTCGATTGTTTTATCTACAGCATGGCTTTCTCCAGTAAGTGCAGATTCTTGAACTTGTAGTGAGCTTGCTTCAATAATACGCGCATCCGCCACTATCATATCTCCAGCTTCAAACTCTATAATATCTCCAACTGTTAGTTGTTCAGAATTAATCTCTTGTTTAACTCCATTACGAATAACTTTAACTTTTGGAACTGATAGTTGTTTTAAGCTATCTACTGAACGTTGTGCATTAAGCGTCTGTGTTGTTCCAAGTATCGCATTAATAATTAGCACGATAATAATTACTATTGAAGATTCATGATCTCCTGTAAATCCAGAAATAACCGCCGCAACTATTAAAATTAACACAATCAAGTCTTTAAATTGGTTTAAAAATATTTGAAAAGCACTTGGACGAGGCGCTTCAGGAAGTTTGTTTAAGCCGTATTTTTCTAGACGACTTTTTGCCTCATTATCACTTAACCCTGAATTACTAGTTTTCAATTCAGTTAATATTTCTTCGCTATCTTTTTGATAAAAATATCTCATCTCTTTGCCCTCTCTTTATAATTTTTTCACAAAGTAACTTGATTGCTTAGGTCAGTATTAAAACAAAAAAGCGAGACCGATTGCATAGCAACCAAGTCTCGCTTTTTAAAGTAGCACCGGAAAATATTCTTTCGTAATGACGATACTACTACGTTTATTCGTAAGCTAATCCCTTGTGTTTATATAAATATAACATAGTCTTATATATTTTGCAAGAAAAAACGAATGTATATCATCTCTTTAATTAATAAAAATATCTCCACTCTTTTTATTTAAGTGAAGATACTTTTACATCAACTTTTATTTACTTTCTTGTCTTTTTTGCAATAACGGACTTAACACCACTCTAAATATTGAGTCAGCAATAATAATTCCTACCGCAAGTCCTACCGCACCATAAAAACTATTTAAGAAAATTCTTGCTGAATTTCCATATTCATCTAATAGTAATGTTCTAAATGCATCATAAATAGTTACCCCAGGTACTACGGGAACAAGCCCCGGTATGAAGTAAACTGTTAGTGGATTTTTAAATTTAATCGCACAAATCTGACTTATATTAGCCAAGAGAAGCGAACACACTAAGCTTGACATAAATACACTTTGCCCATGACTCCACATTTCCCAATATCCACACCAACCTATCGCTCCGATGACACCACCTGTAACTAATGTTTTGCGTGGTACATCACATACTATCGCAAACGATACTGATGAAATAAAACTAAATACGAAGTGATATAATAATAAAAGTAAATGACTAAATACTGCAATCATTATAAAGCACCTCCTAATAACTTAACTATATAATAAACCGTGACTATTCCTGCACCAAGTGCGAATGCAACACAGAATGTTTCTATAAAACGAATAGTTCCAGAAATGAACTGTTTCGCTATAATATCACGCATAGAGTTAGTAATTGTAATCCCAGGCACTAAAGGAACTACTGCGCCTATCATCGCAAGACGAAGTGATTGTCCATTAAGAAGTGCAAAACCAATATAACCCGCTACTCCTCCTGCAAAGGTACTAATATATTCTGATATAAACGGTGCTTTTAAATAACCGATAACTTTTACATAAACATAATATGCTACTGCTCCTGCAATACTCCCTGGAATAACATCCCAGAAACTACCTTCAAATATTAACACAATGCTTCCACTAAGAATACCTGAACTTAACACTTTAAACCAGACAGGTAGTGGACTCTTTTCATCTTGAACTCTTTTTAGCGACTCATACATATCTGCTAGACTAATCTGTCCTGATGTGTACGCTCGAGATAAAGTATTTACCGCTGTTGTTTTAGTTAGATTATACGTTCTATCGCCAACTCTTCTAAAATCTGTTCCTATTGTTTCTAAACGAATAAATATACCTGTTATTGTAACATGAGTATAATATTCATCTATTCTTGTTTCTCCAACGCCTTTTCTTATAATTCTCTCCAATGTATCTTCTGTACGGTAAACTTCTGCTCCATTTTCCATAAGAATCTTTCCTGCAAGCAAGGCGGTCTTCATTAATAATTTTTCATCCATTTTCTCTCTAAACTAAAGACTAGATTACTCTAAAGAAAATAAAAAAACTATATACCTATGACACAGTTCTTTTCATTATTATCTTTTTTATCTTTTATAAAAAAAACTTCTTCTAATCTTGTCACCTTTCTCAAATTCATTTCCAAAGCTATTATAACATAAAACCCCAAATAAAAACACACTTTTTTTGTATAATTTCTAAATTATTATTTTAATTTTTTAAAGTGAATTTTTATCAGCCTTAATATTTTATTATATTAGTAACTAGTAATTATAATAATATTAAAAAGCTGTTATCTACTCAAAGCCATTCGCTGTTTCATATTCTTTAAATAATTAAGTTTTTTATTATCCAACCTCTTATTTCTTGAATAAAATATTTATTAGTACTACAATAAAAATAGAAGTATTTAGGTTATAAGGGGGAATATCACAAGAATTACATTTAAAATACGTTACATAAATAATATTATCATTAAATAAATATCAATCAACATACAAATAGGAGGAGAAATATTATGGGATGTACAACTATTCTTGTCGGAAAAAATGCTAGTTTTGATGGTTCTACTATGGTTGCTCGTACTGAAGATGCACCATCTGGAGTTTTTAGAGCGAAAAAATTCATTAATGTAGCGCCTGAAGAACAACCACGTAAATATAAATCAGTTATTTCTAAAGTAGAAATCGACTTACCTAACAATCCAGTTCGCTATACTGCTGTTCCTAATGCTATTTTAGATAATGGGATTTGGGGGCAATGTGGAGCTAATGAATACAACGTTTCTATGAGTGCAACTGAAACTATTACTTCAAATGAACGTGTTTTAGGTGCTGATCCTTTGGTAGACTGTGGAATTGGGGAAGAAGATATCTATACTATAGTAATGCCGTATATCGCAAGCGCTCGTGAGGGAGTTACTTTTTTAGGTAATCTTCTTGAGAAATACGGAACTTATGAGATGAACGGTATTGCCTTCCAAGATGAAAATGAAATTTGGTGGTTAGAAACTATCGGAGGACATCACTGGATGGCACGTCGTGTTCCAGATGATAGCTATGTTATTATGCCAAATCAACTTGGTATTGATAAGTTTGATTTTGACGATGCATTTGGAGCTAAAAAAGAATTTATGTGTTCGGCTGATTTACTAGACTTTGTTAAAAAATATCATCTAGATTTATCTATTGATGGTGACTTTAACCCTCGTCATGCATTTGGTAGTCGTAGTGATGCTGACCACACTTACAATACACCGCGTGCTTGGATACTTCAACGTTATTTCAATCCAACATCAAATACATATGATGGAATAAATGCTGATTATCGTCCAGATTCTGATAACCTTCCTTGGGCGCGTATTCCAGAGAAAAAAATAACAGTTGAAGATATTAAATATGCTTTATCTCACCATTATCAAGGAACAGAATATGATTCATATTCAAAAGATATTCATTCAGTGAAGAAAGGAACTCTTCGCCCAATCGGAATTAACCGCACAAACTTTTTAGGGCTTGTGCAAATTAGACCATATATGCCAGATGAACTTAAATGCCTTCAATGGTTAGCTATTGGTTCTTGTGTTTTCAATGCTATAGTTCCATTTTACACTAATATCAATCGTACACCTGATTATCTAGCTAATACTACAAATCAAGTAACTACAGAAAACTTCTATTGGACTAATCGCCTAATTGCTGCTTTATGCGATGCTCATTTTGCTGATGCTGCTTCACATATCGAGCGTTATCAACTAAAAGTTCAATCACAATCAACAGCGTTAATAAATAAATATGATGAAAAATTTATTGCCGAAAAAATTTCTAAAGATAATGCTAAAGATTTCTTAGAAAAAGCTAACGATAATATTGCAGATGAACTTAAAGTTCAAACAGATGATTTATTAGATAAAGCACTTTATACTGCAAGTTGCAATATGAAGAACAAATTCTCAAGATCTGATGCATAAATATATCAAAAGAGCCATGTGATAATAAATCATATGGCTCTTAAAAGGAGAATGGCTTGCTAATATTAGCAAGCCATTAAATATCATGAAAAAAATATTATTAACAATTAAGAATTAAAATTTTCTCATCACTCTTCTTGAAAATTAAATTCTTATTTACATGCTTTACACTAGGATTACTTTATTCTCAAGGCTATAATCGTGTATTGCAAGTTTTGTTATACTCTTATTATATCTTCTCTACTTTATATGTAGTTTATACTATACTTAATTTAAAACTTAAACTTAAAAATTATCTAAACCTTAGTATTTCTTTAGAGTTAAGCTCTATTACCTTTGTCGCAACATTTTTTACAAATTGACTATCATGACTGACCATAATAAGAATCCCAGGATATTTAGAAAGTATTTTTTCTACAGCCTCTATAGTTACAATATCTAAAAAATTTGTAAGTTCATCCAACAACAAAACATCTGTTTCTTGGAAAAGAAGACTTATAAAATATAACTTTACTTTTTCGCCGTTGCTGAGAACACTCACTTTTTTGTTAATATCTGTTCCTCTAAAATTAAGTAAAGCAAGTATATTACGCAACTCTTTTTCTTCTATATCCGTTATGTTTCTTATAAAGTTTAATACTGTTTCCTCTTTTTCAAAAATTTCTAAATTATTTTGTTCAAAGTAAGCTACTTTAAAATTGTTAGGAATCTGCTCTTTTATATAATTAAGAAATGTAGTTTTTCCTGAACCATTTTTTCCTACTAACATTACTTTATCACCACTACTAAACGAGAGATTGGTAGTCATCCATAAGCATTTTCCATTAATAAAGAACTCTTTTTCTTCTATATAAAAACTTCTCTTACTTCTTTTATTAAATATATTTAAAAATGATATATCGTATTCCTCTTCAATCTTTTTAGGTTTAGACAATGAATTTAATTTTTCTTCTTGTTTCAGAATATTTTTCTGCATTTTCTTCTGATTTTGCGTGATTTTAGTCTTCGTTCCTATAATACGATAATCCGAGGCCATCATATTTTTTGGCTTTCCTAAAGTTTTCCCTTGTTGTTCTTCTTTCATATTACGGATAGTATCACGTATTTTACGAGTTTCTTTTTGATATTTTTTTAACTCTGAGTTATATTCACTAATCTTTATTTCTTTTTGCTCTTTATACTCCGTGTAATTTCCGTTAAATTCTACTAGTTCTCCTTGCTCTATAATCCACAATTTAGTACAAACTTTTTCTAGGAAACTTCTGTCATGCGTTGCTATACAAAATGTAGAGTTTTTTTTATTTATTAAGTTCACTATTTTATTAACATTAGCACTATCTAAATATGTTGTCGGCTCATCTAACAAATATATTCCCTTATCATTTGCAAAGTGTTCTAATATCTTTTGAACTACCATTTCGCCGCCACTTTTATCTAAATTAAGATTTTCATTAAATTGAAGAAACTCTACACTTCCTTTGTTTCGTTTATCATTTTGAATATCTTCATATATTTCTTTTAATAATGATGTTTTCCCGGAACCATTTTTCCCTATTATTCCTACAATATCTCCTTCATTTAGACTTATATTTTTTATTTTACATAAAAGTTTTCCATGACGTTCTAATTCTCTGTTTTTAATATGTAATATCACTACTAATCACCCCTTATATAAGAGCTTTTTTATAATTATACATTAATTAATTTTTTCATTCAAGATTATTTATAATTTTAAAATTTATATATTTTTAAAAATTATAAATTTAAAATCATAACTTCATAGCTAATGGTTAAAGAGGCAACCAGTTTTCCTAAAGGAATAGCTTAGCTATTAGGATAGCAAAAATATAGAGAATTATATGATTGATAGTGTAACCTATAGGTATTCTACTGATAAGTTAGACAGAAGAATAGCAAGTTTATGTTAGTTAAAAGAGTTTTTTATGATTATAATAGTCTTGATAATTTTAAGTTATATATTTTGGTGATGTTTAAGTTATTTATTTCTAAATATACAGATGATGAAAAAGTGAATGAGTACTATAAAAATTGATGCTACTTAACATCCTATCTTCTCATAACCTATATTTAATATAGAAACTCAAAGATATAGTTAAATAAAAAAATCCATAAATAAGTTTTTATCTTATTTATGGATTTCCTCTTATTTTATTAACTTTTATCACATACTAACAAAAAGATTAGTTTAAAAGCTATTTAAAGAAGTTTATCTAGTGTAGTTTTTAATTTTTTATAAGCAACATATTTTTCAACTTGAACTTCTTTTATTTTTCCATTTTTATCTGCAATAAATTTTGTAGGAATTTTTTTCACTTTCATCACATCAATTGCATTATCCGTACTCTTATAGTAATCAAAAGTAAAATTACTTTCTTTAATATAAGCTTTCGCCTGTTTTACATTTTCTCTTTCACCATCTACTACATTTACAAAAACAAAATTTACTTTATCCTTATATTCCTTATAAAGTTTTTCTACATCTGGTAATTGTTTTCTGCAATCAGAACACCAACTCGCCCAATAAATAATAAAAGTAGGTTTCCCATTACGAAAATCAGATAGTTTCTTCTCTTCATTATTGCTAGATTTTATCGCAACATTAGGCAGGGCACTATTTATTAATGACTTTTGCTCTTGAGGAATAGTGACATTATTAGATGTGTTTTCTTTTGTGTTTTCATTGCTAACAAAGATAACTATTGCTATTCCTAATATTACAGTAAATATAAGTGTTATTATTAAAATATTCTTTTTCATACTCTACCTCTATATTATATTATTAATTAAATTATATCATTAAATTATTATAA